>Ga0209187_1004014_pt1 | contig 11593 bp, 6 predicted proteins | sample BantaG_FD_187430 | JGI IMG/M metagenome (GOLD analysis project Ga0209187, IMG submission 187430) | Marine algal microbial communities from Bantry Bay, Ireland - BantryBay_4 metaG (SPAdes) (version 2) | ecosystem: Host-associated > Algae > Red algae > Unclassified | place: Bantry Bay, Ireland... | reverse complement strand
TCCCACATTGCCTCCCTAACAGCCACCCTTGACTGAACCTCAAAATTAACACGGTTGTGGCTTAAGATTTGAAAAATGGCGAAATATGATTTATTTGGTAACCAGACACAGCTTATTGAACTATTCCGCTATGTATGATCAAAATGATAGACATCATTAAATTATATAATCTGTCCGCCTTTCATCCTCCGGAGTGAATCTCTTTACCAAATTTATCGCGAATGTTTGTGTGTAAAGGATCATCGAAAATTTTAAATTGTTTAATTAGGATCTGCTAAAGAACGGACAAGTGTTTTGATAAACAAGATCAGTACAAATTGGATTAAATGTATAAATCCTGTTCACTCTACTTTTTTATCCAAATAAGATAATAATCATGATTGTCTGAACAAGAAAATATAATAGCAAGATGTTAAGATTATAATAATCGTAATCAACATTTTTATACTGTTCATCATATATATATAATAAATTATATACATACAAATAATCAGTCTTAAGCATTAATGAGTTGGCCTTTCATAGACTGGTTATAGAAATTGACTTTACAAGTTATTCTTGCAAATTCAATTATTATTCTCACAAAATATGAAAAGATATTTGCCAGCTAAGTCTTTATATTATTGTTACTCTATAGTAATGAAACCAGCATTTGATTTTCAACTAAAGATTTTAAATTCAAATAATTTACTTTTTTCAATTAATACTTTCATGGTTGCTAGCATAATAACATCCGCATCAATCCTCGTAATTGATTTATTGGCAATTATATAAAGGTGAATTTTGAATCAATATAATAGTTCTTCGATATTCAGATAACTGCACTGTTCTAACAAGATTTGGATGTATATACTCACAATTAGTATAGATCTTTTAGCATAAAAATGACTTAGTTTTCCAGTTTTCTAACTACTAGGGTAAGATTTATAATTTATTAGGGATTACTTAATAGTAACTGTAATTATCAGTGCATTATTTATTAACTAAAAAATAAAATCTATGAGAAGTTTACTATTATTTATAATCCTTTTTCCAATTGGAAATAATTTACATGCTCAGCAAAAAAAAGAGATAATAGCTCTTAATAAAGCTAAGCAAAGGCAATATGAAGTAGGCGTATCTCAATACGAGAATACGAATAAAGGGGAAGTAATTACGGAGGCAGTTGGTTGTGTTGAATATAAGATCAAGGGAAACAAAATTTTATCTCAAAAAGAGCTAGAGACTTATGAAGTTGCAGATAAAATCGATTGTAGAATTCATATTTATTGCAATAGTGGAGTGTATATGGGATGGTACGTTTCAGATCAATACGAAAAAAAGGATCTAGTTTCTGGACAGACTCAAGTTTACTGTAATAATGGAAACTTACTAGCAACCTATCGTGATAGGCCTTCTGTGAAACCCCAAATTAACAAGCTCGGTTCTACGACTGTGGCTAATGTTTATCCCAATCCATTTAACCAAAAGATTCATTTTAATCTATACTCACAAGAAGAGCAGGGAGTGGGTTTAGTGCTGATAGATATGGAAGGTAGGACAATTCGAAATGAAACGATTCGTGTCCATAAAGGTGATCAACAGTTAACGCTTAGTTTATCAGAAAATATTCCTGCAGGGCTCTATTACTTCAGAATATCTGATGCGAAAGGCCAACAATTACATGTGGAAAAACTCGAACATATTTCCAATAATTAAACAAACACTATTAACGAAAATTAAGAAAAATACCAATGAAAAATATTACTATATTATTATTCACAATTTTAACTACTGTTTCACTTTTGGGGCAAGTCATAAAAGATGACTGCCCAGTAATGGAGATATCTTTAAAATTGGAAAGTACAATAAATCCTGAAATAGAAGGTGGAGGGTTTTGGTATGGTTCGATAGAGGAACCTGCATTGATTAAGTCTATTATAATTGATTATGAATCAAGGCGTGAAGAGATTTTAAAAGAGGTTTTTTTATTTATTTCCGACCATCCTATTGAGGAAGGAGGAATAGAAGAGATATTAGAAAATGAAAACATAACGAGTGTTTATTTACGAGAGGGGCTTAGACCCGGCGCACAAATTTCTCTGGATGTTGAAGGGAATTTCTTCCGAATACAGCAAGTTGGAGAATCTCATGATTTAATTAATATGGAATGGATAGCGGCAAGATACCATATTCCTGGTACCGGCAAAGAAGATTGTCATAATGGTACGGATGATGACTGTGATGGTTTGGTGGATTGTGCTGATAGTGATTGCGCGCCAAAGATTTTAGACGTACGTCTATATAGTCCTTCTTGTCCAATTTGCCCTGATGGTTCTATTCGGATTTACGCCAACGGATTTGATAGAATGTATAGTATCGATGGTGGAGCGACTTGGCAATCCCAATTTGTATTTAACAATTTATTGGAGGGCGATTACGAAATTATGGTAAAGAATTCCGTAAGTAATTGTGTAGTAAGTTATGCTAATAATAAAGTTTCACTTGTAGCGCCTATTGGACAATCTTTAAGCAATTGTGCTAATGGAGGATTTGAGTCTGGAGACTTTACCAATTGGACAGGAGGGACAGCAACATGGACAAATTTGCCATTTAATAACACGACTTTAGTTACTCCTGTAACAAGCTCAACTACTGCGGCACGGCATAGTATCCTAGCAACTCCTTTTGTGGATCCTAATATTAACATCAACATCACAAGTCCTGGAAATAGCTCTTATATAGCAAAATTGGGTAATGATCTTGTATCCAATCACAAGTCTACTGCAGAACTTGAAAGATTTACTTACAGTTTTATCGTAAATCAGAGCAATGCTGATTTTAGGTTTTTCTTTTTACCTGTATTTGAAAATCCTCTTAATCACTGGCACTATGAACAACCCTTTATACAATATAGACTTTATACTGTGGCACCATCGGGGACGCAGACAAATATTGTTGTAGACAATATTAAGTCAGATAGAGCTGATCCTTTTTTCGACAGTCAGGGAGATATTGTTTATAGCGCTTGGAATTGTGTAAATGTTGATCTAAACGCCTATCTAAACCAAGCAGTTTTTGTGGAATTTATCAATGGCGACTGTAGTCTTGGGGGCCATTGGGGTTACACATATATTGATGGACTTTGTCTTTCTGAGGAAAACAGCATATCCATAGGTGATATAGATGTTGGAAATTTAGAGTGTACCAATACTGGCTTTGTAGTGGACGGATCAGGAAGTTACAATGAGAACCAGTACACTTGGACTGTTTGTAAACTAGATAATGTCGGCAATACAGAAATCTGTTTAACTCAATCAGGTTATTTGGATGTAGGATCAATTAATTTGGAATCCTTCTTTTCAAATCAAGGGGTGCCATTTGAATGTGATAAAACCTATAGAATTACACTGGAAACTTATAATAGCTGTTTTCCTGGCGTACCTGTTACAAAAGATGTTTATGTCGCTTGTGGTAGAGATATAGAATATGAAAGTATGCTTGTCTGTTCTAGTAATAACAGTTTTCAATTGCAGGGTGTAAATAATTGTACCAATTGTACGTATGATTGGTTTGCTGAATCTCCGATTGTTTTAAGTGATTATCACACAGCATTTCCAACCGTACTTAATGGAGCCATATTAAGTCCCAAAGATGTTTGGGTAGAGGCCACAGATCCTTCAACTGGATGTGTATATAGAGATACCGTTACTGTTATGAAAATTGGAGATATTACTATAGATCTAAAACAAACACAAAATCAATGCTTCACTACCTTAACCGCCGAAATAATTACGTCGAGTTATTCAAGTGATTTATTTGATTTTAATTGGGTACAATTATCTAACAACCAAATTATTCCTGGTGGTTCTATCCAACTGGCAGGTTCTGGAAATGGAATAAATATTTATGAAACTTCTGTTGATATGCTCGGTGATTTGGATAGTTATGAATTTCAATTGAACATCGACGATGATTGGTTAGAAGACAGAGGGTTGGAGGTTGATTATTTTTCTCATACAGAAATTGTTACTATAGGAGATCTTCCTTATCGAGGTCCCATACCTTTAATGTATTTTCCAAACACTGTTACACCAAATGGCGATGGCATCAATGATGAATGGGTTGTCAATCCACCTATAACAGGCTACAATGTTAATTGGTATAAGTTAACGATTTTTAATCGTTGGGGAGGCAAAGTTTTTGAAAAGGAAGAATCCATCAATAGTAATCAAAATTCTTCTGGGTTTCCTATTGGGTCTATTAAATGGGATGGTACATGGAATGGTAAACCCTTGAATCCAGATGTTTACATTTATCTTTTGAATTTCGAAAATTGTGATAATCCCCGAGCTGGTCCGCCTAGTTTTCCTTTATCTAACAGTAACTATCCATGCCCAGGTGGATTAGGAAGTAACACTTGTTGGTATGGTGATATTACTTTAGTAAAATAAGCAATAACAAGTTGATTATAACTTGATTGTAATTAGGAGGCATCCTGAAGTGTTTTGTCTGCGGTACGCGGGTTCAGAATGTCTCCTAATCATTTTTTTAAAATAAAAATCTGTTTACCAAATTAGTAAAATTTGCCAAATGATCCTTCACGCAAAGGTGTCGCGACACATTTGGTAAATTGCCTTTCTTTCTTAACATTGCCTTTCGGGAGTAGGGCCAACACTTACCAAATTTCATTAAACATTAAAAATTATCATTAAGGTATTCCAACAACTATAGACACCCTACTCTCCGCAAAATCCATCAACAAATGCTCACCCCCAAGCTTCCTCTTCATTTTGGATATGTGTCAGAACAAAACTAGGCGTTGAAGATATTTCTGCATTCGTCCCATTATCCTTATGGACAGATCTAAATTCTTTGGAAGCAAGTGTATTTGAATAATTGAACCCTTCTTCGTCATTAACAAAATATCAATATCATCTTATTAATTAGTTGTTTTTATCACAGTATCTCTCAGTGGATTGTATACAGACAAATAAATAGGTCTTAGGTATTTATCAATTATTCTATTCTTAGAGTATGTATAAAAAATTGACTTCACAACTTAATTCTTGCGAAGTCAATTATTGGTTTCACGAAACACAGAAAGACATTTTTTTAGCTAACACTTTATATTAATGTTGCTCCACAATAGAGAGCCGAGTATTTAATTTTTTAACTATGGATTTTAATGCTTTAATTTCTGATTCCAGATGATCATTTTTTTCACTTAATGCTTTAATGGCTGCTAGCGCAATTCCATCTGCATCAATTGTCGTAATTGATTTATCAGTATGGCCAAGACCAAAAGCGTGATAAAAATCTTGTGCCATAGGACCGACATGTCTAGCCGTATCTGTTTTATATTGCCATTCAGTAATTTCCAAGTCTGACAATTTTGAAAGAATGTCCTTGTAATTAATACTAGAAATTACTTCTTTGAGATTGATGTCAGATGGAGGACTGATCGTGCCAGTGACGTTTAAGTCTCCATTAATAACGACTTCATCTGTATCAAAATCACCAAAAATAAGCGGCGCAAGAGTCGCATCATTATCGATGATTAGTGTATTGCTCACACTGGTTAATGTACTACCAGCATCTGTTCCTATGAAAACATTTCCGTCTCCCATTGTGAGTGAATTTGCCGCTCTGGCACCCAAGAAGGTATTTCTTTCTCCAGTGGCATGCTGAAAAGCTGTGGACTCACCTAAGTAGACATTAAAACTACCTCCGTCATTTTCACCTCCGGCATTAAATCCAATAGATACATTGTTCTCCCCATCCTGATTAGAAGATCCTGCCCCTGCTCCCAGAGCAACATTCCCTGATGCATTATGATTAGACCCTCCGGCATTACTACCGATAAACGTATTGTCAGCACCTTTAACATTAAATTGACCAGTGTGATCACCAATAAAAGTATTTCCAGAAACAGCTCTTGAAAGTTGACCAGATTTTCTACCTATAAAGACAGAATTTCGAATGGAATCAGCACTCAACCCTGCAAAGGGGCCGATGGCTACGACTGATGATATTGAATCTGCATTCTCCATAGCTTGGATACCAATGATGACATTTTCTTCTCCTTGGATAAACTGTCTAGCCGCATTATCTCCAATCACCACATTGTTATATAAATTGGTGCCAACAGACATAGCTCCTGGGCCAAGAACTACATTGTGAGAGCCAGATTGATTATTGCGTGCAGCATTATGTCCAGCATAAATATTATAGTTACCTATTTCATTATCTACTCCAGAATAGTAACCGATAAAGGTATTTCCAATACCTGATTGACTAGCATTACCAGAATTAAATCCTAAAAAGGTGTTTTGGTGACCATCGATATTACTGATGCCAGTTTGACTACCGATGAATACATTTTCGAATCCTAAGGTATTCGTTTGACCTGCCTTAGTACCTACAAACACATTGCTGCTTCCATTATTATTTAATCCAGCTTCAGAGCCAATAAATACATTTTCAGATCCAACAGAATCTTGTTCGCCGGCATTGTTCCCGATCATCACATTGCCATCTGTTTGTGCATGAAACCCAGCGCTTTGACCGATCATCACATTAGATGAACCATTGCTCGATTCTCCCGCATCAGTGCCTATTATTGTATTTGCTTCACCAGTAACCATCTGTCTACCAGCACCTGTACCCATCATCACATTTGTAGAACCTGTAGTCAATTCTCTACCCGTATCATCTCCAAATAGCGTATTACAGCAAAATCCAGAAGTATCTATATTAAGTCCTGCATTAATTCCAAATACGACATTGCTTTCTTGTGCATCGTCATTTGATAGATTGAATATTTTGACACCATCAGGATTGGTAATGATGCTTCCATATGTTACACCATCCACTACAAGTTTGATCTCATCACTATCAGGAAAATCTTCTACGGTAATTCTTGTATCTCCATCATTATCTGATAGACTGCTGGAGGACAGTCCATTCCACTTAGCGCCTGTGTAATGATACAGTGCATTGTCAGAATGGTAGACGACTTGGCCACGTATAGGATTCGTTACGTTCATTGTATCGATTCTGGGAAATATAATGCCATCTGGATTGACTTCTGCTTCTTCTATATCAACCTGTGCTTGGAGTTGCACTGTGAATAGGATTATGCAAAAAACGAATAAAAACGAGCGTTTAAAAATGTAATAGATTTTCATGTTGTGGGGTTAGTTTATTAATAATTTAATCACATGAGAGTCCTCTCGTGAATGGCTCTACTTCCTTTTATGTCAGAATTAAATAAGAAGTAACCCTGTAAGAAGTTATTTAAATCATGTAGTGTGAAAACAGTGTGAATAGGATCAGCCAGTGGGAACAAGTATTAGTATTATCAAATAAAATTCGTGCCATCCATTAATCAATTTAATCCGTGTTCCCCGTTTAATCCCCGTTCAATACCGCCCATCCTTCACATAAGGCAACCGTTCCATTTTATCCACTTCCATTCCTGGAAACCCAAAATCTTCTACAATTTTTCCTGTAATCAGATAGCAACCTTTTCCTCGAAATGGGTGAGCAGCAAGTGCTGGAGGAAAATGTGTCGTGTCAAAAAACTTGCCTTCGCAATCGAGCCAAGTGCCAAAACTCATGTGTTTGCGATTAACTGTCGTGACAGGTTTTTGTGCGACGTAATAGCCCATCATTTGTACGCGCTTACCAATACACTTTTTCAAATTAGTGGCAACAATCTGGCCGCGATACTCTGTCGTCAATAAATCGAACGGTGAGCATAAGGGGAATCCAAGCAATTCAATTTCATCAAAAGCTTGTTCGTATTCACCTTCTGTCAAACTAGGCAAACTAAATGTCTCCGCCTCAACTTCAAATAAACTTTTCTCGCCATGGTGTTTGATGATTGGATTGTGGACGGCATTTTTCTCCCACATCAATTCATATTTATTCATGCTAGTAAATCGAAAAGCACCGATGCGTATTAAAATTTCCAATTGATCTTTACGGATATCAATGCGACTGACAAAATCTTGCATGCTACGATAATCGCCATTGACCAGTCGCTCGTGAACGATCTGTTGCGCAAGCTTGCGTTGTAGATCTGCAATATGGATGAGGCCAATGTACACATCATTGTCATATATATTGGTCAAATATGTGCTGTTGTTGATACAAGGCGCTTCGATGGTTGCACCACACATTCTGGCTTCGTGAACATAGACTTCTGTACGGTAAAAGCCACCAAAATTATTGATGACCGCAACCATAAATTCTTTGGGGTAATAGGTCTTGAGATACAAACTTTGAAAGGACTCTACAGCAAAACTGGCAGAGTGGGCTTTACAAAAAGAATAGCCGCTAAAGCTTGCAATTTGCCGCCACACCTCTTCGCTCAGTGCCTGCGGATAGCCGCGCTCTTCACAATTGCGAAAATATTTTTTACGCAGTCGGTTAAACGTATCCGAGCTCTTTTTTTTGCCAGTCATAATTCGTCGCAAGACATCAGATTCATCTAGATCTAATCCCGAAAAGTGATGGACAATCTTCATCACGTCTTCTTGATATACCATCACACCAAAGGTTTCCCCTAAATGCTCTTCAAAAACAGGATGGATATAATTAAAACTTTCTGGGTCATGAAACCGCTTGATGTATTCACGCATCATTCCAGATTTGGCAACACCTGGTCGGATGATGGAACTGGCAGCAACCAGATGAATGTAATTGTCACAGCTTAATTTACTTAGTAAGCCGCGCATAGCCGGTGATTCGATGTAAAAACAGCCGATGCATTGACCTGATTTTAACTTCTTTTTTACCTGAGGATCTTCTTTTAATTTTGGAATATTACGGATGTCAACGGCCATACCTGTATTCTGTTCGATTAACTTGACGGCATCTTTAATGTGTCCAAGTCCTCGTTGACTCAGCACATCGTATTTATGGAACTCTAAATCTTCGGCACCATACATATCGAAGTGTGTGACTGGGAATCCCTTAGGCATCAGTTGTAAGGCGGTGTGGTAATTAAGTGGTTTTTCACTGATTAATATACCACCCGCATGGATGGAGAGATAATTGGGAAATCCTTCCATCATGCCACCGTAGCGAAAAATGTGTTTGGCAAACGGGTGATGTTTCTCATCATTATACGGTTCATTAACAATGATGTCGATGTCTGCTTTTGGCAAGCCAACAACTTTGCCTAGCTCTCTGATGATGGATTTGCCTTTAAAGGTGTTATACGTAGCAAGTAATGCCGTGTGTTTTGTACCATATCGCTTGAAAATATAATCTGTCACATCGTCGCGTTCATCCCAAGAAAAGTCAATGTCAAAATCTGGAGGAGAGCTTCTGTGCGGATTGATGAATCGCTCAAAGTAGAGGTCTAAATCAAGCGGGTCAACATCGGTGATGTAGAGATTATAGGCGACAATAGAATTGGCACCGCTGCCGCGGCCGACGTGATGATACCCTGCTGTTTGTGCATAACGGATAATGTCCCAAGTAATCAAAAAGTATGGCGCAAATCCAAGTTTGTGAATCACGTTTAACTCTTTCAATGTTCGAGCCATGGCTTTTCGATTGTGTTTGCCATAGCGTCGAATGCAACCGTTTACAGACAACTTGTGGAGCAGGTCAACATCACCAGCATGTGAGCCCGTGAATGTTTTTCGATTGTTTGTCGATGTATCGGGCATATCAATGGAGCAACTGTCCATGATCTGCTTCGTGTTTGCTATCAATTCTGGATATTGTTCGTATATTTTTTCTAATTGTTCTGGTGTGTGATAGACTTCGTTGCCTTTCGCATGGTGTTGTCGATTGAGTTTGCCTATAATAATATTGAGGTCGATACAGCGAAGCAGTTTATGCACTTTAAACCCATCTTTATTGAGAAACGTAATGGGACTAAAGACAACCAACTTGTCTTTGTGATCTTTTAGATAAGACGAATACAAACGATTAACTTCATCAGGAGCGACACCGATGTACTCGTTATCACGCAGTTGATTAATGCCTTTGTGCGGCGGTAATTTTCGATAGATGATATAGGCATTGTCAAAAGCAGGCGCACTGACTGGTAATGCTGTATTCTCTAGCGAACTCTTTGTCAGATGTTCACAGAGCTCACGCCACCCTTCGATGTTTTTGGCAATCCCAACGTATAGTAATGTTGAATGTTTAGTGTTTAACCTGCCTGTCCGGTAGGCAGGTGTTGAGTTATTGTTGTTGGTGTAGGGCGCTGGTTCCTGCGGTAATCCATTTTCAATAGTATCTAAATTTGGTGTTTGCGGGGTGTCTCGAAATTCGATACCGAGGATGGGTTTGATGTTATATTTTTCGCAAGCCTTGATGAATTGGTATGCACAAGAGGTGTTGTTGATGTCTGTGAGTACAAGACTACTGATGCCATGGTTAGCAGCATGGGCGGCGAGTTGCTCGGGAGAGAGGGTGCCGTAGCGGAGGCTGTAATATGTATGGTTATTCAAAAACATGTTATGTTTTTGAAGGTGTTGGGTGTTGAGTGTTGGGTGTTGGGTGAAACTTGCCTGTCGGCAAGGGGGCTAAGTTCCTTCGGAGAGATGCTTCTGTAGTTGAGGTTATAATATGTGTTTTTGTTTAAAAACATGTTATGTTTTTGAAGGTGTTAAGTGTTGGGTGGTGCCGAGCTGAGCCGACAGGTAGGTGTCTGAGCGGAGCGGAGATCCCATCAAACGAAGTGAAGCATTGGGGGTTGAGTGATGCCGAGCTGCGCCGGCTAAGTGGGTTGGGTTTCTTCGGAGAGAGGCCTTTGTAGTTGAGGTTATAATATGTATTTGAAGGTAAGGGTCTGCCTGCCGGGAGGCAGGTGTCTGAGCGGAGCGGAGATCCCAATCAAACGAAGTGAAGCATTGGGGTTGAGTGTTGGGTGTTGGGTGATGCCGAGCTGCGCCGGCTATGATGTGCTTGCCTATCGGCAAGGGTTTCGAGTGTGAGGTATACATGGCTTTAAGAATTTTTTTGGGCTGTTTTGACGATGGCTGTTAGAACTCTGATGATTGACTGGCTTTCAGCTTTTAATTCATTGTAGTCAAAGGAGATAATGTTACTTGCTTCTAGAAGCTTGATCCAATACAGTGTTTCTCTCGCCTCTTTAGAGGCAATAGACATTTTAGTTATAAAGTCTTTTTTAGTCTGAGCAGCTTGTGCTTCTTGTACATTAGCCCCAATACTTGTTCCCGATTTTAAAATCTGCCTAGATAAAATGTATTCATTGTTTTTAGATAGCAGTTTATACAACGCTATAATTGAAAGCGCAAAATCAAAGCTTTTCTCTTCAATAATTTTTCTTTTCATAGTAATTCTAAATTTTAAAATTATTTAGCCGGCGTAGCTCGGCCCACTTAAGGCCCTTGCCGGCGTAGCTCGGCATCACTCAAGATCTACCTGTCGGCGTAGCTCGACATTCACCCAACATCCTTGCCGCTAGGCAAGCTCAAAACTATCTGCCGAAAGGCATGTAGATGCCTGATTTTGGTTGACCGCTTTTATGAATAAATAATTGATCATACTATCGGGCAAATATGAACCCTGAGGTTCTTTTCTGGTCCAAAATTAAAGAGGCTCGATGCCTCTTTAATTTTGT
>Ga0209187_1004011_pt1 | contig 11599 bp, 9 predicted proteins | sample BantaG_FD_187430 | JGI IMG/M metagenome (GOLD analysis project Ga0209187, IMG submission 187430) | Marine algal microbial communities from Bantry Bay, Ireland - BantryBay_4 metaG (SPAdes) (version 2) | ecosystem: Host-associated > Algae > Red algae > Unclassified | place: Bantry Bay, Ireland... | reverse complement strand
TCCTAGAGCTGAGATAGAAGGTGAAATGGGAGATTCTAAGATGGGCCTTCAAGCGAGGTTAATGTCGCAGGCGTTGAGAAAGCTTACGGGTACTATAGGACGTACTGGGTGTTGCTGTATATTCATAAATCAATTGAGAGAGAAGATAGGAGTAATGTTCGGAAACCCTGAAACCACAACGGGTGGTAATGCGCTTAAATTCTATGCTTCAGTAAGAATTGATATTAGAAGATCTGGTTCTGCGATCAAAGACAAAGAGGGTAATGTCATGGGGAATGCTGTGAAGATGAAAGTTGTTAAAAACAAACTTGCACCACCATTCAGAATAGCGATGGCAGATATCATGTATGGAGAAGGAATCTCAAAAATAGGAGAAATCCTTGATCTTGGTGTAGAACAAGACGTAGTTGGAAAAAGCGGATCTTGGTTTAGTTATGAAGGAACAAAAATTGCCCAAGGAAGAGAATCAGCGAAGAACTTCTTAAAGGATAACCCTGAAGTGACAGCTGAAATCGAAGCAAAAATTCGAGCTAAATACAATGATGAAATAGAAGAAGTTGTCGAAGTAAAAGAAAAAGCTTAGAAGTTTTTGGAAATATATATTAGAAAGGCATTGTAATTAAATTGCAATGCCTTTTAATTATTCAAGATCTTTTTGAAATGATAAACTTTTTCTTTGTTGAATCTTTTAGGCTTTTGAGTAAGTAAATAAAAAAGGATTAAAATCTATTTAGTTTTAATCCTTTTACTTTTTTATGTAAACCTTGTTGAACTATCTATCGTTCGAAATCAATCTTAAAGCTCTTTTCTTAATCTTGCTACAGGTATATTTAATTGCTCTCTGTATTTAGCTACTGTTCTACGGGCGATATTATAACCCTTTCCGGTAAGCATGTTTTTTAACTTTTCATCTGAAAGTGGTTTTTTCTTGCTTTCGCCCACAATGATATCAGATAGAATATTCTTTACTTCAAGCGTAGAAACTTCCTTACCGTCTTGAGTCATAAGTGATTCAGAGAAGAAATCTTTTAGCCTTCTTGTACCAAACTCTGTCTGAACGAATTTACTATTTGCTACTCTTGAGACAGTGGATATATCTAACGCTGTGATCTCTGCAATGTCTTTTAATATCATTGGCTTCAGAGTTCTTTCATCTCCAGTAGAGAAGAAATCATGTTGATACTGCATTATAGAATACATAGTTCTGAATAATGTATCCTGTCTTTGTTTGATAGCATCGATAAACCACTTTGCACTGTCTATTTTTTGCTTGATAAACATAACTGCCTCCTTCTCCTTCTTAGTAGATTTTCGACCATTCGTTTTTGCATTATACCCTTGCAACATATTCATATATTGATCATTGATACGCAGATCAGGTGCATTTTTGCTATTTAGAGTGAGTTCTAATTCCCCTTCTCTATTTTGTATAATAAAATCTGGTACTATATATTGACTTGTACCTTGTGTTGCACTTCCTGAGAACGCACTAGCAGGTTTTGGATTCAATTTCAATATCTCTTCTATAGCATCCTTCAATTCAGATTCAGATATTGTAAGATACTTCTGTAATTTTTGATAATGCTTTTTTGTGAACTCATCAAAGTGATTAACCAATATCTTAAGAGCCAATTGTTTTCCTTCAATATTGATATCCAATCCTTTATTAATATTGGACTCTAATTGTAGTGTTAAACATTCTTGAAGATCTCTAGCACCAACACCTGCAGGTTCAAATTTTTGGATATGGCCAAGCATTTCCAGTACTTTATCTTCCGTTGTATATACATTTTGAGAAAACATAAGGTCATCTATAATAGAAGATGGTTCTCTTCTAAGATATCCGTCTTCATCGATAGATCCTACGATTTGGTGTAAGATCACTTCATCATCAGGGTTTGACAAGTCAAGCATTCCTATCTGACGCTCTAGTAGTTCATGAAAACTATCATGTACAGCTATAGGAATGTTTTTGTCCTCTTCAGTAGAGTACATTTCACCTTTTAGTTTATAACTAGATGGATCGTCTTCAATATATTCTTTAAGATAATCATCAAGCTCGAACTCTTCCTCTTTTTGATTTTCCTCACCTTCCTCTTCACCGTTCTCTAAGTCAAAAACCTCTTGATAGTCGTCACCTTCATCCAGTGCTGGATTTGCTTCTAACTCTTCTGAAATCCTTTGATCTAATGTTGCAGTAGGAATTTGAAGTAACTTCATCAGCTGGATTTGCTGAGGAGATAACTTCTGCATCATTTTTTGACTCAAACTCTGTCGTAACATAACTATATCGGTTTTATTCTTTTATGTTTGAATACCAATAATATCTTTGAGAAAAACATCTTGGGTTATGTTTCATCTCGATTTGTGTATGCTTCTAAAAATTCCACCATTTTGGCAATATTTAAAAATGAATACACAAGAAAAACATTATTAATTTGTTTAAAGTTCGTTTTTTGGCACGAACTATGTGGCAAACATAAACCTTTTATTTACATATTACAAATATTTGTAATATTTAATTGTATGAATGCTTTTGGTATAGATAATAAAACAACACTAAATGAGTATAAATAATAGACTTTCAGATCTAAGAAAATCAATGAAAGCCAAGGGTCTAGACGCTTACATTATTCCTTCTAATGATGTACATCAGAGTGAATATGTGGCCGATCATTGGAATTGTAGAAATTGGATAAGCGGATTTACAGGTTCTTCCGGGTTGGTTATTGTCACTACGGAGCATGCTGGACTTTGGACAGACTCAAGATATTTTATACAAGCGGAAATGGAATTGAAAGACTCAGAAATTGAACTTCATAAACCGAATGATAGATTTGCTCCTGAACATATAACATGGTTAAATGAGAATTTACCAAAAGGCGCTATTATAGGAATGGATGGTGATCTTTGCACAATTGGTCAATTCGAAAGTTATTCTAAAATTCTAAAAACTACAGAAAAGGAACTCAAAATAGCATATGATCTATTTGATGAAATTTGGGAAGACAGACCTATTATTCCCATAAACAAGATATTTGAACACGATGTGGCTTATGCTGGGAAATCAAGAAGCAAAAAGATAGAAGAAATAAAGTCAGAGATGAAGACAAAAGGAGTGAATCACCACCTTGTCACCACGCTTGATGATATAGCTTGGATATTTAATATAAGAGGTAGTGATGTAGAGTTTAATCCTGTTGCTGTGGCTTTTGCGATTATCTCTATTAACTCCACGACCTTATATATAGATGATAAAAAGATATCAGGTGAACTAAAAACTAAGCTTTTATCAGATGATATTTCTATCAAGCCTTATAAATCTGTTATTAGAGACCTTAGTGATTTAAATAAATCTGAAAGTATCCTAATTGACCGATCAGTTACTAGTGTAAATCTCTACAATTCAATCAGCTGTAATGTAGTAGAAGATAAGACAATATCTACACTTATGAAAGGCATCAAAAATGCAGTAGAAATACAACATACGAGAGAAGTAATGGCCAAAGATGGTGCAGCAATAGCTAAGACATTCTATTGGCTCGAACAACAGTTGAAAAATAATATAAAAGTAACAGAGGCTGATGTTGGTGATAAGCTTGCCGAAAATAGATCTATAATGGATGACTATGTTGGAGAAAGCTTTCCAGCAATAGTAGGGTATAAAGGAAATGGTGCAATAATTCATTATAGGGCTATGCACGATACTTGCAAAACGCTAAAAAAAGATGGTATTCTTCTAGTTGATAGTGGAGGACAATATCTCAATGGAACGACAGATATTACAAGAACCATAGCCTTAGGAACCCCAAGTAAAGAGGAGAAAAGAAACTTCACACTTGTATTAAAAGGAAATATATCTTTGAGCCAAATTACATTTCCAAAAGGTATAACAGGTATTCAATTAGATCCACTTGCTAGAATGCATCTCTGGAACCAAGGCTTAAATTATGGCCATGGAACAGGACATGGAGTTGGATTTTTTCTCAATGTCCATGAAGGGCCACAGGGATTTACTGGTATAAATTCGATTAGGGGTAAAGAACCTTTCCAAGAGGGGATGATAACTTCTAACGAACCAGGATATTATAAGAAGGAAGAATACGGAATAAGAATAGAAAATTTGATGATAACAGTCCCTTCTGAGCACAAAGATTTTTTAGAGTTTGAGACAGTAACACTCTACCCTATAGATTTGAAATTAATAGATGAATCAATATTTGCTAAAAAAGAAAAGGCGTGGTTGAATAAATATCACTATCATGTACTCAAAATGATAGGACCTTATTTAGAAGGTGATATCAAGAGTTGGTTTGAATCGAAATGTAGACCAATGAATTAATAAAAATTAATACTTCAATTCTCCGATGCTTGCGTCGGGGTCGTAAAAGAAAATGTTTTTGCATAAAAACGCTTTATCACAAAAAAGATCCGATTTCCGGCCTTTAGGGTGGAAAAATTATGGCGAATGCTCCATCCGCTTGCGGAAGGATAGTCAAAATTTTATATCTTTTTTACTAAAATAAAATTTATGTCAACTATACAAGACGTATATGATCATCTAAATAGCATTGCTCCATTTCAATATCAAGAAAATTATGATAATGCAGGTTTAATCGTAGGTAATCCCAATAGGGAAGTCACCGGACTAATAACATGTCTTGATAGCACAGAGGCGGTAATAGACGAAGCGATAGCATTGGGAGCCAATCTTGTAGTAGCACACCACCCTATAGTGTTTCGTGGCTTAAAACGATTTACAGGCAAGGACTATATTGAAAAGACAGTGATTAAAGCGATCAAGAATGACATCGCCATTTTAGCAATACATACCAACCTAGATAATGTGATCAATCACGGGGTGAATGAAAGAATAGCGCAACAAATAGGCCTTACCAATATAAAGCCTCTAGCTGTGAAAACAGAAATAGATCAATCGAAAGGTGCTGTAGGATCAGGAGTTATTGGATATTTAGAAAACGAAGAAGAAGAAGTCTTGTTTCTTCAGAACTTGAAGAGCAAAATGAACGCTCAATTGATAAAACATACCAATCTTCTTGGTCGTCCGATCAAAAAAGTAGCTGTATGTGGAGGTGTGGGAGGCTTTCTTCTTAGCAAGGCCATTAATGCTGGAGCTGACATATTTGTTACTTCTGATTACAAATATCATGAGTTTTTTGACGCTAATGACCAGATAATTATAGCAGATATTGGACATTATGAAAGTGAGCAATTTACAATCAATCTTTTACAAGAAATAATAAGTAGAAAATTTAGTACCTTTGCAGCCCATTGCACGAAAGTGGTAACGAATCCCGTTAACTATTTATAATAATTAGGAAATTATATGGCGACACAAGAACTGTCAGTAAAAGACAAATTAACAGAACTCTACAGGTTACAACAGATTGATTCTAAACTTGCAGAGATAGAAATCCTCAAAGGGGAATTACCTATGGAAGTAAGTGATCTAGAAGATGAGATCATTGGCCTAGAAACGAGAATTGCTAAGTTAAAAGAAAGCATTGGCGATATAGACACAGAGGTAAGCAACCATACTGCAAACATTGCAGAGTCTGAACAACTGATCGAGAAATACAATGGTCAACTTGATAATGTTAAAAACAATAGAGAGTACGACGCATTGACAAAAGAGATAGAGTTACAAAAACTAGAAATCCAACTTTCTGGAAAGAAGATTAACGACACAAAAAGTGGTAAAACGCTGAAGGACGAAGCTTTAGAAAAAGCGGAAGCAAGGCTTGATGGAAAACAAAAAGACCTAGAAACTAAAAAAGTTGAACTAGAGAAGATCATCAGCAAAACGGAAAAGGAAGAAACTAAGCTTAAAAAGCAGAGTGAAAAAGCAAAAAAGTCTATCGACGAGCGTCTTTTGAAATCTTACAATAAAATCAGTAGCAGTTACAGAAACGGACTCGCTGTAGTAACTGTAAACAGAGGATCTTGTGGAGGATGTTTCAATAGAATACCACCACAACAAATAATCGACATAGGAGCGATGAAAAACATCATAGCTTGTGAGCACTGCGGTAGAGTAGTTGTTGACGAATCATTTGATGCGTAATAATAATAAAGTCTAACAGAAATATAAAAAGCTTTTGAGTCGTGTACTTGAAGGCTTTTTGCTTTTGAAGGGGGCGTAAATATGCAGATAAATAGAATTTTAATTTAGCTCAATAAAAAACCTCCAAGACACATTATGTGCTTGGAGGTTTTTTAAATTTAAACTATATTAGAAACAATAATCACCGTCAGTGATCATGGCTCCAGCTATATTTCTTCTCAGCTTTTTTACATTTTGAATAGGATATTTTGTGAACAGCCTAAACCCTTTTACGAAATCAACTTGTTTATCCTCGGCCACAAAACTTGACATAGCATCCAAAGCATTTTTATAGATTCTATGACTTGCTTCGTATGCTATAATATTCACCATGTCATTGTAGATCTCAGTTTCTACCTTTTCTTTTCCGTTGTCCTTGATTTTACTTGCTCTTATTACAGCAGACTCTACGGAGAATATATCGATTACGATATCAGCCATATTCATAAGTAATTCTTGTTCTTTTTTGAGATCAAGTTTACCTTCCATTGATAATTTGGCAGCACTTCCAAGAAGCATAAGGAGTACTTTTTTGAAATTTGCTACGGACTGCTTTTGCATACCATACGGCTCTTCGAATGTTTTTGTATCTTTCGTTTGACTTTGCAATTCACTTTGTACGGCCAATGCGGGAGTTACAATATCAAGCTGACCTTTCATTGCTTTTTTCAAAATGGTACTCATGATAACCATACGATTGATTTCATTTGTACCCTCAAATATTCTATTGATACGACTATCTCTATATGCTCTTGCAATGACGCCTTCTTCAGAATACCCCATTCCTCCATGAATCTGTACGCCTTCATCAACACAATAATCGAGTACTTCTGAACCGAGTACTTTGATTATACTACACTCCAAAGCATATTCTTCGGCCGCTTTGAGTTTTGCAGCGGAATAAGACTCTCCTTTTTCTTTTAAACTTTTTATTTTCTCATTGATAAAATGTGAAGTTCTATACAGTGCACTTTCAGCGATAAAATTTTGAATACCCATTTCAGCTATCTTGTGTTGGATCGCTCCAAACTGACTGATAGGTGTTTTGAACTGTTTTCTTTCATTTGCATAGGCTATACTAACCTGAGTTGCCATTTTTGATCCTCCTAAAACGCTGGCACCCAACTTAAATCTTCCTGTATTTAATACATTAAATGCAATATGGTGTCCTTTTCCTATAGTTCCTAATAAGTTATCAACTGGTACTTTCACGTTTTCCATGAAAACCATCCTCGTTGACGAACCTTTAATTCCAAGTTTTGCTTCCTCTTCTCCAAATGATAGACCTTCAAGACCTCTCTCTACTATAAAACCAGTAAACTTGTCTCCGTCTACCTGAGCAAAAATTGTGAATATATCGGCGAACCCGGCATTGGTAATCCACATTTTCTGACCATTTAGGATATAATGCATCCCATCTTCTGAAAGCACTGCCGTTGCTTTTGCAGATAGAGCGTCCGATCCACTTGATGGCTCAGTGAGACAATAACTTGCTTTTAATTTACCTGTCACTAATCCAGGAAGGTACTTTTCTTTTTGAGCTTCTGTCCCGAAGTATAATATTGGTAACATTCCAATCCCTGTATGTGCATTATATGCTACAGAGAAAGATCCAGATGGTCCGACGGCTTCTCCTATTATCGTATTTGTGTTGAAGTCCATATCCATACCACCATATTGCTCTGGCATGTGTGTTCCTAATAAACCTAATTCACCAAACTTCTCCAATAAGTTAGCTGCAATATTGTTCTCTTGCTTTTCTATTTTGGCAGTGTTTGGAAAGACTTCTGATTTATTGAAATCTTGTACTGTCTCTTGTACCATCTTCTGTTCTTCAGAGAAATCTTCCGGTGTAAATGTATCTTGAACCGATGATTCTTTGATCAAAAACTCAGCTCCATTTAGTATTTCTAAACTGTTTGTTGTAGTATCCATATTCTGTAATCTTAAAATTTAACTCTAAGTTAATTTTTTTTGAGCTAAAATGCAATTCTTATTTAGTATAATGGATAAGAACAAAGTATTTATAGTGTAACATAGCTAAATAGGAACTAAACTCATAGTATACTTTTAATATAAAGTTTATAGGTTTTGTCTAACAGATGTACTAAAAAACAAAAGCCTCAAGATTACTCCTGAGGCTTTAATTATATTGCTTATATATATTTCTTAGAATGGAAGATCGTCTACATCTCCAGCAGCCATCATATCATTACCATCACTAAAGTTAGTAAATGGTGGCTCCTCTGTAGGCATACCCTCTGCAGCAGCTGGAGGAGGATTCACGGATACTTGTTCTAACTTCCAAGCATTTAGATTAGTGAAATATTTTCCATTCCATTCTCTTCCTCTAAGGTCAAAGAATACTTTTATTTTATCTCCTTCATTAAATGGATCAACTGCTCCACATCTATCTTGAACTAATTGGAATTTTACAAACTGCGGGTATTGACCATCAGTTTGGATTACAAATTCTCTTGCTTGAAAACTGTCAGTTTTATTCTCAGTCTCAAATTTCTTGTGTAATACACCTTCTACTTCTAATGACATGCTTATATATTTGTAAATTGAAACGCAAAGATAACGAACATAATTCCGAATGAAGAATTACGAATAAGGAATATTTATATATATGAGTAATCGTTCTAGACCTACATTTTCCTTATTAAGCCCTCCTGTGTTACGGAAGCTACTAATTTTCCATCCCTAGTATACATCTTACCTGTGCAATATCCACGACCATTTCCTGCATATGGACTATCTACAGCATATAATATCCAATCATTGAGATTTACATCGCTGTGGAACCACATCGCATGGTCTAGACTTGCAATCCTCATCGGGTCTGTGAACATGGACATATTGTGAGGCATCATTGCTGTGATTAGTAAATTGAAGTCGGAAGCATAAGTCATTATGGCTTGATTAAGTTTGATATTACTATCAGCCAACTCTCCATTGATTTTGAACCAAGTATGATTATACGGTGGTCGGATTCCAGGATTGAACGGATCATAATGTTCCACAGGGTGAAATACAATAGGACTCTCAGGGCTAAATATACCTTTCGGCTTGACATCGAACTTTTCAGCAAATTGCGCAAATAGGTCGGAAAATGAAGTCAAAGATTCAGGCTGTGCGACATTCGGCATTGCACTTTGATGATGGATTCCCTCCTCGGGTATATGGTAAGATGCTGCCATGATAAAAATAGTTTTATCGTTCTGCATCGCCTTGACCCGAAGTGCATTGAAACTACGTCCCTCCTTAATCACCTCCACATCATAAGTGATAGGAATAGAAATATCTCCAGGGCGTAAAAAATATGAATGCAACGAATGCAAAACCTTGTCATCATTACACATTCTAGAAGCTGCAGATACTGCTTGTGCTAATACTTGTCCTCCATATACTGCGAAACTGCCTATATCCAAACTTGTACCTACAAATACATTATCGGATACTTTTTCTAGGTCTAGAATATTTAGTAAATCTTTAAATTGCGACATTATTTCCTTTGTTTTAACAACGATATTCTATAAATGTGTCTCGATCTTAGTTTATAAAATCTTTTACATCTATAATAAATACAATATTACCAACTTCCTGTTGAATAATAGTATAATCCATAATACTAAGACAACATTCGCCACCAATAACGGTTTAATATCCTATGAATTATGAACCAAAGAAAACGATACAAAACATAAAGGAGTCACTTGCTCTAGACTTACCTGGCCAGCATTTTCAAAACCTTATGTCGCCAGTAGAAGCTCTTGAGAAATATAGAATCGTACCCAAAGATCATAAAGTTGCTTGTGTTATGGCTCTTATTCACCCTAAGGATGATGGGCAATTGTACATCACATACATAGAACGTGCATCAAGCCACCCAGATGATAAGCATGCTGGACAAATCGGATTTCCAGGTGGAAAGTTTGAAGAGGAAGATGAATCGTTGGTTATTTGTGCACTGAGAGAAGTGGAAGAAGAGTTAGGAGTAAAAATCGAGGACATTGAAGTATTAGGAGAACTGACTTCTTTATATGTTTTTGCCAGTAATTTTCTAGTGTATCCATATGTAGGTTATATTGATTATGAACCAAAATATATCCCTCAAATTGAAGAAGTAGCGGGTGTATTAGAAGTTCCTCTTTCTTTTCTTAAGAAGGCAGAATTTAAGACAAGTAAATCAAAGAGATTGGCAGCGGGTCAAGAATTAGAAGTTCCTGGATATAACGTTGATGGCCATTTTCTATGGGGAGCAACTGCTATGATTAGTCGTGAGTTGGAAGAAATAATCTAAATTAACTTTAGTCTCGTCTTGTTGGTTTATATCGACTTTTATCCATTATTTTTTGAGAGTCCTTTTCACCTATCATCTGTTCAAATGTGGAACCAGATTTTTTCATATATGCTTCAACGATCTTCCAACCAATATAATTTGCTGTTCTTCCTGGAGCGGCATCTGGCATACCAGGACTACCAGGGCTAGGATTGATATATTTATTTATCTTCATCGCATTCGATTCATAGAATAAGTTTTCATCAAAATAGAAAGCCCACATTGACAATTCATTTTCTTTAACCCATTGAGTTTGTTCTCCCGTATATTCTAATAGTATGGAGTCTGGAGCTGTTGGAAGAATCTTATCCATAATATATAATCCTTTACCATTATGAATCATTTGGTCCAGAAGTCTGCTACCTGGGGGTCTTCCAATTATATCACCAATAAGTAATTCAGTTATTTTTTTGGGAAGATGTTCTTTGTCAAATGTTCTCGTTAAGTATTTAGAAAATCCTGGGTTATTTGGATCTAGTTGTTTATAAGGATAAGCAGCGCCGAGGAACATATCTAAACCGATTCCAACACCGTCTCTTCCTTCATCGCTAAACACAAAGCCTGGATACGTATATTCTGAGATAAAAGTGTAAAAATTAGGTGCTTTGAACGATGGAAAATAATGCTTCATCATTTTCATAGCATTATTCAACTTTGGGAATGTTGCTGTCTCAAAATCTGCAAAAACAATTGCTGTTGTATCTTGCAAATTTTGAATTCTTTTGTCAGACAGATATCCTTGCAAGTTTCCGAGAAAACCTTCAGCTGTTTCAGTATCAAATGGCAATACATTTCTAAAATAGACACTGTAGAACTGAGTATAATCAGTATTTAGCTTTTGTACTTCTTGAGCAAGATTATTAGTATCAAGATTACTCATCAACTGCTCGAAGCGGACTAATTTGTTTGATAACTCTATTCCTGATACATCAGGAATAGATTCTTTAGAGTCACTGCCACAGCTTATAATGACCGTTATTGACATCATTAATCCCACGACTATACCTATTCTCCAATTGTTGATAAACATCAAAATTAATTTATTGACTAATTATATTTTATTAAAAATGAAATCATTCATCTTTGTCCAAAGGTGCATCCTTGCATTATCTCCATATATACCATGATTC
>Ga0209187_1004010_pt1 | contig 11602 bp, 10 predicted proteins | sample BantaG_FD_187430 | JGI IMG/M metagenome (GOLD analysis project Ga0209187, IMG submission 187430) | Marine algal microbial communities from Bantry Bay, Ireland - BantryBay_4 metaG (SPAdes) (version 2) | ecosystem: Host-associated > Algae > Red algae > Unclassified | place: Bantry Bay, Ireland... | reverse complement strand
CGTAACGACAGAACACCTGAGAATCTAAACAGTTGAAATTTCTCAGGACACTATCTCAACGCTTTTACTTTGAAATATTAACGAACAGATGAAATGGTAAATACTAGAGAAATCGGAATACAAAAGTTTGGTTGTTGGCTCTTCTCTTTCTATTCGACCAAATTGGTAATCTTGAAAAATGGATTTTAAAGAATGCCGCCGGGTATCATTAGATCAGGACAGCATACAGCCGAACGCACTAAATGCCAACGCACAGTACGCAGCCTATCATTGTACGATACTCGGCAGCAAGAGGTCTGAAAATTTTCTGCTAGGCAAATATTGGTAAGGAAAAGATGGAATGATGTTATTAAGCATCGGAGAAGTAAAGACATCCAAACCCACATCTCACTATCGATGTTGAAATCAATATTTGACAATCACTTCTAGGAAAGCTTGAACGGTCAAAATTTTTAGTTTTTATGGGTTTGAACTTGAACGCTCTTTGCTACGAATTATCATATAGAAACATATACGCTTGAAAACATCTGTAGTGAAGTAAAATTGAAAATCTTCGGTTTTGCTAAAAGTTGAAATTGAAATATCTAACCTATTCAAAAGGCTTTCAAAATTATCAATAAGGATCAAATGCAATTGTTGAAAATTGAATATATTTAAGAAGCGGAGCGACAGAACACCTGAGAATATAAACAGCTGAAATTTCTCAGGACACTATCTCAACGCTTATACTTTGAAATATTAACGAACAGATGAAATGGTAAATACTAGAGAAATCGGCATACAAAAGCTTGGTTGTTGGCTCTTCTCTTTCTATTCGACCAAATTGGCGATCTTGAAAAATGGACTTTAAAGAATGCCGCCGAGTATCATTAGATCAGGACAGCATACAGCCGAACGCACAAAATGCCAACGCACAGTACGCAGCCTATCATTGTACGTTATCAGCAAGCGAGTGAATTTAAAACGAAATCTTAACTTTATGTAAAATTCAGTTATGTTAGAAGGAAATACAGGGTTATTAATTTTTGGGGCATATGCAATTTTCATATTAGCTGTAGTGATTTTTACAAGAAAATCAAATGAAAATTCTGATGATTTTCTTCTCATGAATAGAAACCTTGGGGTATTTCAAGGCTCACTTAGTATGGCAGTATCATGGATTTGGGCGCCAGCTATATTTATTTGTTCGCAACAAGCTTATAACCAAGGCCTTCCTGGCATTTTTTGGTTCACCCTTCCAAATATTTTAACCTTTTTTGTATTTGTACCAATAGCTTTAAAACTTAGAGAAAAATTTCCTAGTGGTCACACTATTTCTGAAGCTTTTCGATTAAGATTCAATGACTCAAAAGCCCATAAAGCATCTCTTTTAGTTACTTTAGGATACCAACTTGGAGCAATAGTAATAAATTGTATCGCTGGTGCTACTTTAATAAGTATACTCTCAGGCATTCCATATGCATCAGGTGTGATTATGATGGCAGGTTTAGCATTAAGCTATTCTTTAATCTCAGGTTTACGAGCATCTGTTCTCTCTGATATTGCTCAAATGTCAATGGTATTAGTCATTGCTTTTATTATTGTGCCTTTAGCTATTGTTAAAATAGGCGGTTTTAGTGTTTTAGTTGATGGGATTGGTGGCTTCGAAGGCAAATATAAAAACATTTTTGACCCCCAAATTGCATTTGCTTTTGGTATTGCAACTTCAATCGGCTTAATTGCCGGGCCAGTTGCAGATCAAATGTTTTCCCAACGAGCCTATGCAGCAAAAGAAGGAAGTGTAATAAAGATATTTGTATATGCAGGGCTAATATTTGGAGTTGTTCCAATAATCCTTTCACTTTTGGGTTTTATTGGAGCTGCAGGTGTTTTAAATGGAACATTTGTCATAAATGATTCCCAAATGGTTGGACCTGAGGTAATATCTCACTTGCTTCCTAAGTGGGCATTATGCTTATTTGCTGTTATGGCTTTCGCAGGTCTAACATCAACTTTAGATTCTGCTTTCACTGCTGTTGGATCTCTGGTTTCAATAGATCTCAAGTATGATTCGGCTTCAACAAGTCAAAATAAAATTAAGCTTGCGAGATTTGGGATGGTTCTCTTTTCACTGCTAGGTATTTCTTTAGCATTATTGCAACCAAAATTACTTTGGGTATTTCTAATTTATGGTGCACTCGCAGCATCACTTTTTCTTCCTACAATACTCATTCTATATTGGGATAAAGTAACTTCTATTGGAATTTTCTCCGGTATTATATCTGGCGTAATTATAGGTACTCCATTAGCAATATTCGCAAATATTTCTGAGAATACGAATTTAATAGTTTTATCCTCAATTCTTGGATTGTTAGTTGCTGGAATTATTACAGTATTAGTAAGTAGCATAAGTTCAAAGAATTAAATAATGTCCGAGAAATCAACAAGAATAGATCTAAATACTCAATCAGAGAGATCTCTTGGAGGAATTCCTTTGATGGGATGTTTAGGCTATATTATGTTTTTCTTTGCCATATTATTTGCAATCACGTCTGAGGATCCTGCAAATTACATTGTCCAAGAAATGTTGAATATGCCTAAAGTAAATGAAGGAATTCTTAACGCTATCAACTCTATATTAGCTTTTGTTGCAATTTTAGCTGGTATAGTTTCAACAATAATTATTTGGAAAAATGTTTTATCAAATTATTTAGGTTATAAAGCTAATGATCTAGTATCAGGAATAAAAGACTGGAGGCTTTTTAGACGAAAAATTAATAGTGATATAAATAACACAGATTTACTTTCATCAAACTCAGTTAAAGCTGGAATAAAATCCAATATTCAAGATGCTCAAAAAATTTCTACAGAAGTTAACAGCGATGCAAATCAATGGATTGATAATCAAATAATTTGGGAACTTAACGAATCAGATTTTAACCAACCTATTGTAAATTCTTTTTTAGCAAACCTTGAACTTTTGGACGGCAAAAAATACCAAGAGTATAAAGAACAAAAGAAAGAAATTGAGAAGTTGAAAGATAATATTAGCAAGGAATTAAAAATCAAATTCTTTGTTGCAGCCGTTCAGCCAGCATTCTATTTAGCCTTAAAAAAAGTAATTAAAAATTTCAAATTAGAGGATTCCTGCGATGTCATTACAAGAGATAGTACTGGGCCCGAAAACGTCGTCAGGTCAATTGACGCAATTGTCAATAAGTCTGAAAAAGAGATAATCTCTTTTATTTCTCCACTATCTGCTTTTATTACACTTCAACATATAATTGAAGGTGAATTATGTGACCCAAGAAACTATTTCTCTCCTATCGTTAGCCTGACTAAGGAAAAACAATATTTGTTCTATGTAGAGAGTAAATCATCAATACCTCTTGGGAAAAGGAATCTTTTTTATTATAATAATTCAACTGCCGAAGAATCAGTGCTTAAAATGTGCAATCATATTGATAGTATATATCTACCTGAAAGAATTGATAGTTTTTCAGACTATCTTCAATTGTTAGAAGGGAAAACTATAGGTCAAAATAGAAAATTAAATGCTGGTGATGGAATAATGTTATGGAGTCCATTATCGGATTATTTTGACAAAAGGGATATAAATGGAAACTATTTAATTGGGCAAGAGTTAGAATCAACATTTGATTTCGATAATTTTAACGAAAGTAAAATTCTACTATTTGGTCAAAAAACCTTTGATGGATTATCGAAGGATGAGATCAAATTTTTTAATACAATAATAAAAGCTACAATACAAAGGATAGCACTAGATAAGCAAGAATTAAGTGCTTCAAATCTTCTTCACCCAATACGATCAGGTGTTAACTTATTCTCAAAATTTGCTTTATTTCAGAAAGGGCACAAAAGTGAGTTTCGCAAATTGTATAGATCAAAATAATATCGAGTAGGTAAAGGGGAATTTCACCCCTAAACCTCTCACAGAACCGTACTTGACAGTCTCCCGTCATACGGCTCTTCATACTCGTGAAACCAGCTAAGGTTTCGCACCCTACTCCGTTCTTCCCATTAAATAAATAATGGTTGACAGAAAATGCCGAGTATGTCAACCCCTTCGCTCATCCAAACTTTCGAGTGGATTAATTTAGTACTCTCGCTACTACGAGTTGATCTGCCACTACTCCACTGCTTCGGTATTTTGCTTTCTTTAATATGGCATTTCCCTTAACATCAGCAGGTAGCTTCCCCTGTTCCTTTAATGAGCCTATCTATGATTCATGCTGCCTTAATACCGTTGGCCAATCTGATCGCCTGCTAAGGTTTGCGACAGATCTATCCTTTCGGACATGCTTTTCTCGGACACGCCAATCCTCGATTATCAACCAAATCTATCCGCAAGTCTATATATGAATTCAAGCAATTTATCGTCTTGAATTCTCCGTGCGGGTTACTTTCGATACTTCATCGGACAGTTCACTTTCGTTCATCTCTCATAGAAACACCTTGCTAAGATCACTCTCATGTCCAGCTTTTCCAATTCGCTCAGTACCAACTCGTGAAGAGTAAGCACCAATTGGTAGGTTTCATAGATTGTAGCAAACCTATGGATGGGTCATTCCATTCTTTAACGAAATTCCATCATCTCATTTAAAGTTATGTAACTCAATAATTCAAAGAACATTCATTAAATTAGTACCCTTGAGTTACGCAGGGCACACGCCAGCTGATAACACATGATGACGATGGCATACCCTTCGGGATACGCCACGTATCATAATTCCGTTATACCGCATGTGAAAAAAGATAAAAAATGACAATTCCTAAAATAGCATATTACAAAGAAAAGGATTGGAATCGACTACTTCTAATTATTGATAATAAAGAAAGTATGCATGATTCTTGGGATGAATGGCACCTATCATATAGAAAAGCAAAGAATGAATTAATTGCAAAAGGATTCCAAGTCGTTGATGTTGAGATAAAGTTTATTGAACTAGTAAGTTACTGTAATGCAAAGGGAGCTAAAATACTGACAAAACACGTTCTCAATTTGTTCAAGAAAGATAATCAACAATCAAATCAGAGTCAAGAATAAATTGAAACATAAATCTTTTAAATAATTTACATCCTACTAAATCAAATCTTCAAAACAATATGGCGTTTAAAGGAATATCAATCAGCAATTATATAAGAAAGCATCTCAAAAACAATCCAAAGGAAAATGAAGCAAACCTAAGAAATCGACTCAATAAATCTATTGCAGATTTTGAAAAAGGAATCAAATGTGATTGCGGCCATGATATCTGGGTAATTGGATCTGCTTCTGTTGGAAACAATTGTTTTACTTGTATAACAGGAGAAAGTGAACCAAGTGATGATTATGAAATATTATCTGTCCTGCATAACAAGCAAACTCGGAGATCATCTAGAATTGTTGCTAACAGCAAATCCATTCAAATAAACGGATTTTTTGATGACAACGAAAATGAAATCAACATGGACATTAATCCAAAACCTTCACTGTGTATATCTTGTATAAATAATGAGAATCCAAAGGAAGAAGTATTTTGTAATATGACTAGGAATGATCAAAAAGATGAACAAGAATTCAAATGTTTTGCCTACAAAAAACTTGGCGAATAGAAATGAAACACGACGGTATAACAATAGGTGATGACGGTATATCTCTTCGTTCCTCAGAGAGACGACCGCATACCAAGATTCGATACTCGGCAGCAAGAGGTCTGAAAATATTCTGCTAGGCAAATGTTGGTAAGGAAAAGATAGATTGATGTTATTAAGCATCGGAGAAGTAAAGACATCCAAACTCACATCTCACTATCGAAGTTGAAATCAATAGTTGACGATCACTTCGAAGAACGCTTGAACGGTCAAAATTTTTAGTTTTTAAGGGGTTGAACTTGAACGCTCTTTGCTACGATTTATCATATAGAAACATATACGCTTGAAAACATCTGTAGTGAAGTAAAATTTAAAATCTTCGGTTTTGCTAAAAGTTGAAATTGAAATATCTAACCTATTCAAAAGACTCTCAAAATTATCAATACGGAACAAACGCAATTATTGAAAATTGAATATATTTAAGAAGCGTAACGACAGAACACCTGAGAATCTAAACAGTTGAAATTTCTCAGGACACTATCTCAACGCTTTTACTTTGAAATATTAACGAACAGATGAAATGGTAAATACTAGAGAAATCGGAATACAAAAGCTTGGTTGTTGGCTCTTCTCTTTCTATTCGACCAAATTGGTAATCTTGAAAAATGGATTTTAAAGAATGCCGCCGAGTATCATTAGATCAGGACAGCATACAGCCGAACGCACAAAATGCCAACGCACAGTACGCAGCCTATCATTGTACGTTAGCTACAAGATAAAATAAGAAATGAGAATAGTAACCATACACGGTATAAGGAGAAAAGAAAGGTGGTTTAAGCGTTTTGCTAAACTTCGTACAATAAAACAAAAAGGTATTGAGGTATTGAACTACGATTATGGGTATTTCAATATGTTTTCCTTTTTAAGTGGAAGTATGAGAAAACAAGCTGTAAATGACTTTATAACTTTTTACGATGAAGAGATATTTGAAGGAGAAACACCTTCAGTCATTTGTCATAGCTTCGGGTCATATATTTTATACACTTCACTATTAAAACAGAAGACAATAAAGTTCGATAAGGTAATTTTATGCGGTTGTATATTGAAGCAAGATATAGATTGGAATATACTATTTGAAAGAGGCCAAATGAATGAAATATATAATGATTACGGTCATAGTAACGAAGTTGTGAAATTCAGTTCTTTTATTGCTAATTGTGGTAATGCTGGACAAAAAGGATTCAAAGTAGACCCAAAGCTAGAGAACAGAATTACGCAAGAAGTAAATTACTTTGGACACAGTGATTATTTCACTGACAATCATATGTCAACTATTTGGGCTCCCTTTCTAACTAAAGAATTACCAAAATTCAAATACAATAAAAATTTAGTTACGAGTGAGATTCTTAAGAAAGTATACCAATGCGACATACATGAAGTTTTCAAAATTAATTCGGCTCAATTTAGTGCTAGAGTAGATAGAGGACGAAACTATTATGGTCACTATATTATAGATGGTACAGTACAAGACGACAATGTCGATCATTATCACTTTAAAACTTCAGCTGATTCAACTGAAGAAGCTGAAGAAATGAACCTAATAGCATGTGATAGAGATTTTAATCTCACTAATGAGCTATTCGAAGATATTCGACAGTATAAATCTTTCAAAATATACTTTGATGGCGTTAAGGAAAAACATGATTTATTTTATTTGGAAATACGATTTCAATGGCTTCAGACAATGTCATTTAGCAATAATGGAGACACCGATCATTGGTATATAAAAGGGATCTACAATTCCTATTTCACTCTCAACTTTCCGCATAAATTAAAAAGACCTTCTTTTGTAGTATTTAAAAACAGTTCTCCCATAACAGAGTTTAAGGCCTTAGAATCTAAGGAAAAAGATGGTAGTTACAACTACCATGCAACATATAAAAATACAAATAATCAAGCAGATGTAATTGTCTTTTGTAACGAAGGAGTTGTGAAATCTAAAAATCAAGAACTTTACAAGGTGATATCGAGAAAGACAATTAAAGAAAAAGAATATAGACTTATATATTGTCAAGATAAGCAGATTGATTATGTCTACGATCTTGAAAGAGAAATCGAAAGAAAACAAGCTGCACATAAAACAATATTGAAACAAAGAAAAGATACATTCAATGAAGGATTTCTAATCATTGTAGATGATTCTGATAATGTAGTATCTTATTTAGAATCAATTGTATGGAAAAGACCTCATTTTGAAAAATTTGATGAAATCAAATGCTTCCCATTATTACACAACATTAATGGAAATGAATTATACATAAATTTCATTGCGACAGATCCGAAATTAAGGAAAAACGGATTTGGCAGCTGGATACTATCCGAAGCTGAAAAGATAGCTCTAAAATACAATGTCGGCAAAGTCTCACTTGTAGCGAAAGACAATCTAACCAAATGGTATAATAAAAGTGGTTACAGAGAAATAAAAGAGTTGCCAGAATTCTTGAAAGACACAAAGTATAAATCAATACAAATGGAGAAGATCCTGTAGCTAACAATATATATCAGATCATATCTGTTCGTTCCTCACAGAGACGATCGATATAATCATCCGTTAGCGATAATACAGATGAAAAAAATTATACATATCATATTACTATTAGCATCATCTTTTTGCTTTGTACAAGCAGAAAAGGTAGTGGGTATTGTCGATGGTGATACATTTGAGCTTGAAAACGGAGAGAAAGTCAGAATGATTGGAATCAATTCTCCAGAAAAGAAGGATGTTTTTGGAAATAAGTCAAAAATATATTTGGGGCAATTGATATTAGGTAAAACAGTAACGTTGAAACCTGACAATATCAGTAGCAATAAGGATAGATATCAGAGATTACTTAGGTACGTCTATTTAGATGAAGTTGATATCAATTTAAAAATGATTGAAGATGGATATGCTTTTGCCTATCTAACATACAAATTTTCAAAATCACAACAATACAAAAAAACTCAATTGCAGTCTCAAGAAAACAATTTAGGTATATGGGCTTCACCATCAAATAACAAAGAAGAAGTTGCAGTAAAGCGGAAAGCATTCAAGTTGAATAAAAAAATACTAATATTTGGCATTGCTCTTTTACTGATTATTTCCATTGGTCTATATAGCTTAATCAGAAAATGAGTTGGTACTATAAATCATATTACTCTGAAAAAGATATAGATTTTACATCTGGCTATCTAAACTATGACCAGTTCTTACTGCAAGAATTTTTCAATTGTTCTGATAAAACTTGGCTTCAAATAGCAAGATACTATACTGACCAACATGGCTCAAGGTCATTCGGATACCTAAGGAGAAAATTCTATGAGTGGAAAGAAGGTAATTATCATATTACAGATTTAATGAGATCTCGAATATTGGATGTAATGCCAAGATTCCTTACGGACGAGGCAAAAGACAAACTTGGCTTACATGAATTTCTATCGTCAATTAAAAACACTGTAAAATCAAATCAACTAAAATCAACCTACAAAAAGGAGGCAATTACGTCATTCGATGATTTTGTAAAAGCAATAAAAAATGAATTAGATAACATAAATAATATTGAGATTAGATATCTAAGATTTAATATCATTTCAGAAAGCGAAAAACGTGAAGCGTTAAACATTTCAAAGTATATATTGAAAACTAAATTGCAGTCAGTCTACAATCACGTTACAAAAGATATCGAACTTATAAGCCCTTACTTCAAGAAGAACAACTTAGATAGATTCAAAATAAACTACAAAGCTGAATTTGGGAAATACTCAATTTCGCTAGTTGACAAAGAACTAAATAAAGTTAGCTTCCCTTCTTTCAAGTTAAACGATATAGCCTCTAACAACAAATACAATCATTACGCAGAAAAGTATTTAGCCTATGAACTTAAAGAGATTTTACATAAGAGAAACAACCAAATAGTCGAAGGCTTCTTAACTGATAAGGATATCAATATATTCTTAGCTAAGTATCTTGAACTTAAAAACAGCCAAGATTGTGAAGTTAAGATGAATGCAGAATTTAAAGGGGAAATTGGTATCCTAAGAATGGAGGTGCATTATATTCCTCCAAAACTTTTAGACCTTGAAATAAAAAAGAAAAAATTTAGTCTGGGTTACAAGGGATTGTTTGGTATCTTGTTTTTGTGGTGGATTGGTTCAAATGATTATTGGGACGAATTGATTGCTTTTTGGATAATACTCATACCAGCCTCCATTTGGTATTATTCAATGATAAGAGAAGATTTAGACGAAATAAACGATTTAGAAAAGAAAAAGAAATATTATGCCTGAAGGAAGTAACAAGCAATTGGCTAAACTGGATAACAATCAAATATTATCCTTAATTGAAAGCATGCCAAATTTAGACGAAGGAGATAAGCAACAGCTGCAGCTTCAAATTATGTCTGACAATCTTGAGCTTAGAAAAACTGCAATGGACAAACTCTTAAAAAGCCAACAAGCTCAAGCAGATATCTCAGATGTCATGAATCAAATTTTAGAAGCTCCCAAACAGGGAGTTTATATAAATGCAAAGCAAACTGCAGAAACAGGTTCAGGAAAAGTTGAAATTGAAGTCAAAGGCGGTGATACAAAATTCATTGTTCCTGTCCTGACAATTTTGGCTATAGTTGCGTTGGTAGTACTATTCATCGTCTTCGGGTAAAAGAAGTACTATCGCTAACACTAGATATCATTCCATACTTATCTGCCAATGCTCAAAAGCTAAACGCATAAGTACGGAAGATATCATTATTCGTTAGTCACAAGTGAATGAATATAATGAGATCCATAATAATATCAATCATAGTACTTATAATTGTTGGATGCAATGAAAATTATTTAAATACTCCGCAACAGTATACCGAAGTACCTTTAAGGAAATGGGTAAATGGAATCCACTATGTGGAAAGCCTCGAGCCAAATTATAGTGACAATATTATTTACAACAATTGTTTAGAGATACTTTATGAATATCACTATGAAAAGAACGCACAAATCAAATATTTTAAACTTGATTTAGAAACAGATGAATGGGAATTTATTGCTCCAAAAGAACTGAATTATGGAATCGGTGTTAAGTATATTAGATTAACGGCAGTAAATCCAAATGCCAACCATAACAACACTCCACAATCTGCAGTTGAATATGAAATCTTAAATTCTCGCAATGAATCTTTAAGTGTTTCAAGAACTAGTGTTGTTGAAAATTACTGGAACATCATAATACATAATACAAGACGGGGATTTTTTAAATCTCTCTTTAGTTTTCCTTGGCCAACTGTGAAATTTCCAATCAAAGAAAATCATAAATGGGACTGGAAATTTTCATATGATTCATCATTATATGGAGATGATAGGATCTTTAATTGGGATGGAATAACTGAAATGAAGTATTCATACTCTTATCTTGGAGAAGAAACATTGAATCTAAAATTTGGGGATATTGAAACTTCGAAATTTGAAGCAATAGGAACTGACGGAACAATCCATAATAAATTGATTTATTACTTTAACAGTAAAATTGGATTTGTGAAACAACAATTTTTTACTCATGATGGAGCAAAAATAGAATTAGAGGCGGTTGAATACACAAATAAATGTAAATAAGCACCAGTGACTAACACACGGTGAGAACGGCATGCGGCCAATCACAAAGGCTAACGCAATGCACGCCGTCTACCGTCATCACGTTAGCTACCATGAAAAAAAAGAGCATCATAAATGAGAATGAATATTGAAGAAATAAAAATTGGAGATTACATCAAAGTAAAAAAAGGAATTGTAGCTCCAGATTTCGAATATCAATTAATGGACAATTGGCAAGGAAAAGTGGTAGATATCCAAAAAGATGAAAAATTGATTGAAATTGAGTGGGATTATGAGACATTATTGAATACTGTCTATTGACCTAGTATTGACCCCCCAGTTGACGGAAGTATTGACCCCCCTAATGCTCGAAGCTGACCCCCCTGTTTTATTCAGCTAAGACTTC
>Ga0209187_1004006_pt1 | contig 11606 bp, 11 predicted proteins | sample BantaG_FD_187430 | JGI IMG/M metagenome (GOLD analysis project Ga0209187, IMG submission 187430) | Marine algal microbial communities from Bantry Bay, Ireland - BantryBay_4 metaG (SPAdes) (version 2) | ecosystem: Host-associated > Algae > Red algae > Unclassified | place: Bantry Bay, Ireland... | reverse complement strand
ATGCTTTTCCGATGCTTTGTTCTATAACATCTTTGTTCATTGCTGTAAGTAATTTAACACATCCTTCCTCGTAATCGTAAAAGCCTGATGCAGTTTTCTCTAAGGTTTCTATCTCATCCAAAAGTTGGCTAAACTCGATAATTAATCTAGCCTTATCCATTTGAATTTTATTTTGGTTAACCCTAAATTACAAATTTTTGCGAAAAATTGAGATACACCCAAACAAATGAATGTCTTCTCTTTGGCTGTAAATATGATAAGGGTAAATTTCAATATTATTATTTTCTTTTCGAATTTCGACTACTTGATTTTCCGATCCTATAAACAATCGACCACCATTATCAATCAAGTTATAATGGCTTTCATTGTTAATAGCTTTATCTGTACTTTCAGAGAGCCATCTAAATTCTTTAGAGTTTAAATCATAGACGTATGTGCCGGAATTACTCGTGCACATGTAGAGCTGTGTTTTATCTTTACTTACGATTAAATTATTCAGCTGACCTGAATTTTGTAAGTGATCAGGTAGTTCTAATTTCAATAGTTTCTTATCTTTTAGATTATAATTAAATACCCGAATTTGATTGCCATCTTCAAAGCAAGTCGACATCCAAATATCGTTTGGAGGAATAACAATATTTGTCACATGACCATTTTGTTTGTCATCAATAAGTTCTTTTACTGAGGTACTCAGCATGTGATATAATGCATCGTTAACTATAACATAATCTTGTATGGTGTGTAATGAATAAATACCATTAGAAACCACCGAATTTAATTTATCAATGACTTCCATTTCAGATGGACTTTTTCTAATAATGCCAGAGTAAGAGGCGAACCATAAATTATTGTATTTATCCATGTCAATGCCTCTCATACTACAATAACCATCGCAAAATCTTGAGTCACTTCGCAATTCTACTTTGTAAGATTTGGATGTCTGGTTTAATGTCACTAGTCCATATCCTGAACTAAGCCATATTTTATTATTATTAAGTTCATTGACAGAAGTAAAATGACTGATTAAAGGTGGATATTCCATTCTTCCAAAAGATTTGGTCATGTCCTTAAAATACTCTGTCGATTCATTTGATCTTTAGAATGGCGGACAAGAAGTTTAATACCAATTAGCCAAAAATCATTTTTACCACATTTAAATTTATGGTACGTGCCAATTGTTTTATCAATTGAATGTGAGCTCTGTTTAAACATAGAGTTACGCTCATCCCAAAGTAAAAATTGAGCTTTTGAATCACCCATTTCTTCATATAGCCACACATCTTCCTGATCATTTGCAATTAATAAATTAGCATTCGAATACGTTGCCTGATAAACTAAATCTATTGAATAGTTATTTTCAATATCAAGTTTATAAATATTTCTTCTGTCAGCAAGAAAAATATTGTTTCTAGTGAAGATCATATTAGTGATCCCTTTCAAATGGATTTCTGTGACTAATGATATAGAATATCCATCTGTTGAGTGAAAAATCAAAAAATCATTTTCTGTCTTTTTAGGCAAAAGAGCATAAAAGCCTCCAACATCATCTGGTACAAGATAATTTTGCAAAAAAAGTGAACCTGTCTCTTCAATGGTTGCAATCGGATCTAATTGTTGTTGTAATGAAGGAAGTGGCTCACGCCATCTGTGTCTACTTTCGTAACACTTCAGTGGATATATCAACATACCATATTTCGTAGTGAGTATTAGTATATGCAATTTTCTTAACGTCAGGAGACCAGTCTGGTCTGAAATAAAAACTACTTTCAGGTATCTTAATTCGCTTTTGAATGTTGCCATATTGATCTGCAATGACCAACCCATATTCTCCTGACTCATCACATAACCATGCCACTTGATCACCATTTGGACTCCAGATGGGATTTCTATCTGCTATGCCACTACTATTTGTGAGCGTTCTTGGATGAGATGTAAATATCCTCCTTGCTCGTATACGAGATCTTGCCTATAAGAATCTAGACTCTTTACATCAAATATTTTGTGCTTAGTTATTTGTTTTTCTGCTTTTGTGTTTGGATTAAACGACCATATATTACTTAGGTAATCTCTTTCTGAGAGATAGTAAATGTCATCTCCGACCCAAACGGGATCTAAGTGTCTTTCGTTGTCTGGTTGAGGAGTCGTCATGAGTTTACCAGTTTGCACATCTTGTATCCATATTGGCATAGCCTGCCCTCCTCTATAGTTTCTCCATTCTGGATCCCAGCTATTAATGGGTGTATACGCAAGATATTTTCCATCTCCAGATAACTCTCCATATGCAGCTCTTGTCACATTCATCGCTTTTGGTAAAAAGCCTTGTGTCGATACTACAAAAAAAGAATTGGTCACCGTTGGATGTGCATCTCTTGTAGATCTAAACATGACGTTTCCCTCATTCGTCCATCCTTGTACCACATCTGCTCCAGGATGCCAAGTGAGTCTTTTAGGAGAACCTCCATCTGCAGGAATTACGTACACATCGGTATTACCTCCATACTGAGCACTGAATGCTATCTGTTTTCCATCAGGAGAGAAGTGAGGGTTATTTTCAGATCCTTCATTGGTCGTGAGCTTGATTGCATCTCCTCCTGATCTATCGACCAACCATAAATCATTTGCATATACAAAAACAATTTTGTCCTGAGATAAGCTCGGTTGTCTCAATAATTGTGTGCCTTGTGCACTTATAGTAACAAGGAAGGACAAACTAACTAAGATGGATAAACTGAGTCTTAATATTTGCATAGAAATAGTTGCTTTTGCACTTGTAATCTAATACTAATGTGCCATAATCAAAGAAGAATTAATATTTAATACTAGACCATTCGTCTAATATCTAATATGCTGTTGCTAACAATTGCTTTCACATTGATCCTCTGTTTTTAGAAAATAATCATATCTCTCTGTAAATATTTAGTAACAACTTCCGTTGATTTGCTTTTGTCATAATTGTATTATATATTTGGTGTACTATTACACTAATACACAATAAATATGATACAATTTGACAGTGTAAACTTTTATTACTCAAAGGGGAAGCCGCTCTTTCAGCAATTGGAATTGCAAGTGCAAACTGGAAAGATATATGGATTGCTCGGAACAAATGGAACAGGAAAATCGACGCTATTAAAACTTCTAGTTGGTGCACTATTTCCTAAAAAAGGATCAATTACTTTACAAAAGCCTGATGCCCATCATGCATTGCAGCCAAAACATAGACCTGTAGAATTATTGCAAGACATCTTTTTTTTACCTGAGCAATTTCAGTATCCACCAGTATCTGCTAAAACATTCTTGCGAATGGAGGCAGCGTTTTATCCAAAATTTGATCTGCAATTACTAAATAGATTAATGGGCGACTTTGACATTCCAACAAGTACAAAACTAAATAGGCTATCGTACGGACAACAAAAGAAATTTATGATTGCTTTTGGATTGGCTTGTAAGACGACATACTTATTTATGGACGAGCCAACCAATGGCTTAGATATCCCATCAAAAAGTAAATTCCGAAAAGCTATTGCATCAAATTTGGAAGATCATCAAGTGGTTATTATCTCCACACATCAGGTCAGCGATATAGATAAATTGATTGATTCTATTATCATATTAAAGCAAGGTCAAGTGCTGTTGAATTCTGACATAGCAGAGATAGAACAAAAAGTCAGCTTTATAAAAAACAAGGAAAAGCCAGAAAGAGACGATGTACTTTATACAGAAAATATACTAGGTGGATTTATTTCCATTGTTCCAAACTCTGATGACATCATTAGCGATGTAGAACTAGAGATACTATTTAATGCCTTTACTACTAACGCCAAGGCAATGTCACAATTATTTAAATAAAAGAACATGTCAGCAACAAACATACTTAAGCTTTTAAAAAGAGACTATTATCTCTATAAAATACCAATCGCTTATGTGCTAATTAGTTTATTCTTTATGACAGGTTTTATCCTATTTGTAGCGACAGAAGAATATTGCACTATGGGGGTAAATATTGATCTTACATCTGTTATACGACTATTCTCAATAATACCAGCTTGGTTATTGATGGCAGCTGGAGCGTTTCATGAATTTAGACGAAGCGGCACAAGATCAGCCTATTTACTTTTACCAGTTAGTACAACAGAGAAATGGTTTGTCAGATGGTTTGAAGTAACAATTATATTTTTAGGAATAGTTTTAATCACAAGCTTTTTAGCATATACCATATTTACCAAATTAATTTATCTGAAGTGGCCAGAATGTACCTATTTACCTTGGTCAATATTTTTACCATCACTCTCAGGAAGAATTAACTATTTTGGGCATGTCCTTCTACTGCATTCATTATTGTTTTTATTTGGTATAATCTTTAATCGGTACGGAACATTTAAATCAATATTTTCTGTAATACTTACATCAGGTGTTAGTTTCTTAGTGATTCGACTCTTAAAACTTGATTTGCAAAACGTTGTAGAATCCTATTATATCCTATATGTACTTAGTATTGTTGTACTAATTTTTTCCTTTTTCCAGCTTAAAAAAAAGGAAGCCTAATGGATTTCAAAAAAGGTCAAACCATATATGAGCAAATTGCAGAATTAGTCTGCGAAAAAATCCTAACAGAAGAATGGAAAGCTGATAATAAAATTCTTTCAGTGAGGGAGTTAGCTGCCGAAATCGAAGTAAACCCTAATACCATCATGAGAGCATACAGTCAATTACAAGATGATGGTATCATCTATAATAAAAGAGGTATTGGCTTTTTTGTTGCAAATGGGGCTAAACAACTCATTGAAAAGAGAAATAAGAAAATGTTTATCGAACAGGATTTGCCACTAGTATTTAAAAAGATAGAGTTGCTAAACCTACCTTTTTCAGAAATAGAAAGTCGATATAAGCAGTTTATAAAGAAAAAGAAGTAATATACCATACTGCTCTTTTTGATAAAATGCACTGATAAACAATGAAATTAAACACCAAATATCTTTTTGTCTTGTATTTTTTCTTTTGCAATGCTCTGGCATATACACAGACCACAGAATATCAAGTAACAACAGAAGAAAGTCAAGCTTATATTGGGCACTATGAATTTTCAGAATTGCGCATCCTAAAAGTATCATCGCGTGATGGTAAGTTTTACGGCCAATTGACAGGAACTAGTGAATTAGAATTGACTCCATCTGGCCCTGCTGAATTTTATTTCACCGACATAAATGCCAAAGTAGAATTTCATGGCGATGAAAATAACATCCGCTCATTGACCATGTACAGAACTAAAGAAGAAAAGGCGTCAAAATTAGACATTTCTAATCCCAAATTGAAGAAAAAATACGCTTCCAAATTTGTAGGAAATTATAAAATAACAGAAGGAAATTTTGTTGAGATATTTTATGCAGACAAGCAATTAAATGGAAAACTAGATGGCAAAGAATTTTCCTTAATTCCGTTAAGAGAAGGATTATTTTACATTCCTGAAAAAATAATGAAAATAGAATTCAACAAAAATTTCGATAGTACGATAGCCAGTCTAACCTTATTTACAAACAATAAAATAGAAGTGCCAAAAATATAAGTACTTCTTGATGCTGAATAAAGCATATTCAAAACTCAGAATAACATATACTCACAATACTATTCATTAAACAGAGTGGTTTTCTTATTAGCATGAATGCTATTATCAATTAATTAACAACTTATTATTATATAAGTAAGTTTTATTTTCTCAATTTAGCATGTATAAATACCGTTAACATGAAACATCCAGCAATTTTAAGCCTATTTGTTATTGCTTTCTTCTTTAGCTGTTCCACCACTAAACCAGATATCGCTTCAACTCAACCAGATGTAGCATCAACGCAGGCAGGTGAAGAGGTCATACAGGTGATAAGTGAAGTCATGGAAACAAAACCTGTCTTTGACATTGCGTATGAAAAATTTACCTTAGACAATGGACTTGAAGTCATTTTACATGAAGATCATTCTGATCCAATTGTTGCTGTAGCTTCTATCATACATGTTGGGTCGAATAGAGAGAAACCAGGTCGAACCGGCTTTGCCCATTTTTTTGAACACATGTCTTTCAATGATTCAGAAAATGTGCCAAGAGGTTGGAATAGAAAAGCTATCCCTGAATGGGGTGGAACTAGAAATGGAGCAACTTGGACGGATGGGACCATCTATTATGAAGTTGTACCAAAAGATGCTTTCGATAAAATATTATGGATTGATTCTGATAGACTGGGCTACATCATAAAGACAGTAACAGAAGAAGCATTAGAGAGAGAAAAACAAGTAGTTAAAAATGAAAAAAGACAACGTGTAGACAATCAACCTTACGGGTATACGCGAGAAATTATACTAAAAAATCTCTATCCTGCTGACCATCCTTACAGTTGGACCGTGATTGGAGCATTACCAGATTTACAAGCTGCAAGCTTGGAAGATGTCACTCAATTTTATACAGACTTTTATGGCGCAAGTAATGCCTCTTTGGTCATAGCAGGAGATATTGACATGGAAGAAACAAAACAAAAAGTAGAACAATATTTTGGAGAAATTGCGCGCGGCATCGAAGTAGAAGCAATGGCTCCTAGACCTGCCGTACTAACAGAAAATAAATCGCTTTACTTCGAAGACGACTTTGCTAAATTGCCCGAACTAAGATTGACATTCCCAACAGTGGAAATGTATCATGATGACAGTTATCCACTCCAGATACTAGGAGAGTTATTGAGTGGCAGTAGAAAATCAATTTTATATAATGAGATTGTAGAAAAAGAAATTCTTGCACCAAATGTAGGAAGTTATCAAAGTAGTGCTGAGATTGCAGGCACATTTACCATACGAGTCAAAGCTAATGAAGGTGTTGACCTTGATGATGTGAAGCAAGTTATCGAAAGGGGATTACTACGATTTGATAAAGAAACATTCGATGATGCTGATCTACTAAGAATCAAAACAGAATCAGAAACAAGTTTATACTCGGGAATTGAAACGATCTTAAACAAAGCCTATCAATTGGTATATGATAATGAATTTAAAGGCGATCCAACCTATCTTATCAAGGGAGCAGAAAAAATAGCCGCTGTTACTAAGGAAGATGTTATGCGTGTTTACCGCAAATACATTTTAGATAAAAATTATGTAATGACAAGTGTTGTACCAAAAGGCAGTGTTGATCTCGCTGTAGATAATTCAGTAGAAGCTACAGTATGGAAAGAAGAAATTAAAAATGATGTTGCAGAAGAAGAAGTCTCTCAAGGAGGAGAAGCCACTTACGATAAAACACCAACTAAATTTGATCGTTCAGAACCACCATTTGGAGAAACGCCATTGTTTCAGATGCCCAAAATATGGAATGGCGAGTTGAAAAACGGGTTAAAAACTATTGGGATAATAAACGATGAGATCCCTTTGGTTTCTTTCAAATTAACCATTAATGGTGGTCATTATTTAGATCCAATAAATAAACCTGGTGTTGCTAAATTATTAACAGATTTAATGATGGAAGGAACAGCCAATAAAACAGCTGCAGAATTAGAAGAAACGATTGGTTTGCTTGGTGCTTCTATTCAGTCATCTTTTTCGAATGATGACATAAACATCAGTGGAAGATGTTTGACTAAAAATTTTGACGCAACCATTGACTTGGTTGAAGAAATCTTACTAGAACCAAATTGGAGTCAAGAGAATTTTGAAAAAGTAAAAAGTGAATTAAAAACTCGCTTGAAAGATAGAGAAACTAGCGCCAGAACAATCGGCTTTGCGAATTTGAGCAAATTACTTTACGGAGAAAATCATATTCTAAGTACTTCAGGTTTCGGCAGTTTAGAAACAGTAGACGACATTTCTTTAGAAGACTTAAAAGAATTGTATACTAAATTATCACCAAAGCTATCAACCTTTCACATCGTAGGAGCCATTAGTGAAGAAGAAGTCATGGAAAGGCTAAATGCCATTAGTCCAATCTGGAAGAAAGATGAGAAGATAAATATGCCTTCGTATGCCATTCCTTCCAGTGAGACTTACAAAGGAAAAATCTATTTTATAGATATTCCTAACTCTAAACAATCAACTATCTATGCAGGTAGAATGACCATTCCTAGTTCAGAAGATGACTACCAGAAAATAAAATTTGCTAATGAAGTCTTGGGTGGTGGTATTAGCGGAAAATTGGCTCAAGTCTTACGAATTGAAAAAGGCTATACTTATGGTGCAGGTTCATTTATAAGAGACTCGAAAGAACCCTCATTATTTGGTCTGTCTACAAGTGTGAGAGCAAATGCTACGCTTCCTTCACTCCAGGAAATAGAAAAGATTTTTAAAAACTACGGCCCAGAATTTTCTGAGGAAGAGAAAGAAATCACTCAAAATAAAATAGTCAAAGAGAGTACTAGAATATACGAAAGTATGAATGCTAAATTGTCAATCCTTAATAACATTTCAAAATTTGGAAGATCAGAGAGCTATATTGAAGAAGATCAGCAAACCTTATTGTCAATGAAAGTCGATGACTTCAAAGAAGTAATTGGAGAGTATATGGATGTTGAAGATCTTGTATTTGTCATCGTTGGTGATGCTGCTACTCAATTAGAGGAGGTCAATAAATTTGGTAGAGGTGACGCTATATTATTGGATATCTATGGAAATATTATTGCTGACTAATAAAAAACACAATCGCAAACAATTCCGATTCATCTCATTTAAATACTTTCGACATTAATTCAGCTCGACTACTGACATTGAGTTTTTGGTAGATATTCTTTAAGTGAAACTTTACAGTATTGATTGAAATATATTGTGCTTCTGCGATTGCATTTGTATTGTTACCATTTGATAACGCAAGGATAATATTGAATTCTCTATCGCTCAGAGGTGTTGACGCTTTTTTATCTAATACTTGTTTTGAAAAATGCTCTTTTTGTTTTGTCGAATGAAAATTATGTAAGGCAATTGTAATGCTTGTGCGTAAATTGGTCTCATCAAATGGTTTGACAATGTAACCATGGGCTTTAGTTTTCTTAGCCTTATCCAAAGTCATCTCATCAGAAAATGATGTCAAATAAATAAATGGAATAGCATACTTTTTGTTGATTATTTCAGCTACTTCAATACCATTTTTTTGACCTTCAATATGAATGTCTAATAACACTAGACACACTTGCCTTGAGTACAACATGTCAAGTGCTCTTTCACTCGAATGAGCAATTCCTATTGGGTTAAAAGCCTGCCTTTCTAAGTTGCACCTCAATATCTTTTGCAATAAGAGGTTCATCCTCTACGATAAGAATGTTTTTTCTCATCGAGTTGTTTTAGCAAGTTAAATATAAACTGTTTACCTGTAAAAAAACTATCCAAACAGGTAGGTATTTTTTCTAAAGATATACAATGCTAAAAGCTAAACATTGGCTAAAAGCACCCACAAATGCTCCTCCGTAGATATCCTGATCACTGTAATTATGGTACTTTTTAGCAGCAAAGGCTAATATCCCAGTCAATAAAATGGCAAGGATGAGAAACAAACTGAGATCAAATTCAAATACACCAAATGGAAATAAATCAAGCCGACATTGATGGTTAGGAAAAATTGCCATAAATAATATAATCACCATGACTAAGCTTCCCATTCCTATACTGTGCAAATGAATATTGGCGAAGTTGTTTATAAAAAAAGCTAAGAAAATGGCAAGAGTTGCGCCTAGTACGATTGAAGTAAAAATCCCTGGGACAAGAGTATTACTCCTAATGTTTATGTACAACCATAGATAAAACAAGGCAGCGATAATCAATGGAACGATACGCTCTTGTTTGTCTGTCATTTCCATAGGTTTCGTTATTTCTAGAAAATGCATGGATGCCAATGCAATCAAGGGAAAACCTAAACTCAACATGCCAATCAACAGGAACATAATGACTTTAGCTTTATCATTTTCTACGACAAACTCATATGGATTGAACAGCTGTAAGAGTAGAAGGCTATATAGCACTACAGTTAGAGGATGAAACACTACAGCCAGAAATTGAGAAAATATTTTCACCTAGTTGATTATGGCGTAAAGATAGATTATTCAGAATAATAGTTTAGTTGATATCCATGGCATTATTATTAAACCCATTAGAGTTATTGCTATTATACGAATACTTATCTGATAAAGATACTCAGTGTCTCTGCGAGGTACAACGGAGATATGCTGTGGTCCTCTAATGTTACTTATCGTATTTTAATCTATATTTTAATGCTTGCTAGCAACTGAATATCTCATTTCATTCTTAACCACCATACAGATTCAATCTTACCTTAAACTACTCATCACTAAATCATTCCAATAATCCCATCCTCCATTATCACTATTACTAAACAAAATGATTCCTTTACCAGAATTAGGATCATAAACAATTAATGAACGAGCTCCAGGATCTAAACCAGAATGCATTATTACTTCAGATTCATTCACGAAATTAGGAACGATTTCCCATCCTAATCCAAATGAACTGTATTCATTTACAACAACGTGTTTGGTTATCATTTCACTATAGAGTTCGTTTGACAAAAAACCACCATTCAACACATACAATCCAAATTTGCTATAATCTTCAATCGTTGATAATAAATGATCCGCACCATTTGCTTGCATATTTCGTACAGTAGGAATAAGTTTTCCCATTTTGTCATGATTTAGAGCATATCTGGTTGTGTCAATATTTTCCTTCCAGGAAACTTTAGTGTCATACATTCTTAATGGTTTAAATATTAGTGAATCGGATAATTCTTCTATTGTTAAGTTGAATCGATTCTCTAGATATTTCCTCAAATATTCATATCCTTCACCCGAATATTGGAATCTAGTTCCTGGACGAAAATCAAAATCAAGTTTCGAATTTTCATTAAGTCTCCTCCAATTCTTGAATCCTGTTTGATGAGTTAAGACATGTTTTATTGTTATAGATTTATGTAACGGATTATTCTTTATATCAGGGTCAATCCAAAATTCAGATAGTTTATCATCTAGACTTAGATGTCCTTTACTTATTAATTCCAGCACCGCCATACTAACAATTGGTTTTGTTAAAGATGCTACCTTAAAGATCGAATTATACGGAGCTGGTTTACATTCACTTAAATTACCATAGACTTTAATTTGAGTAATCTGAAAATTATTTATTAGTCCTATACCAATCGCGGGTATGGAATTTTCAGATAGCCAAGTGGTAATTAGACTATCATTTTGAATTGGAATTTGTTTGGTATCTTTCTCCTGAGCAAATATTGATGGAGTTATTAGAATAAATAAAATAATCACAATAATGATTCGCATATAATAATTTCGTTTAGTTACGAATTAATGACTCGATTTCAAACAAAACGTTGCATGTTTCTTTTAATGATAGTTATTGTGTCAATTATGATTTAAATAGTTTTAAGAAAAAAACATTTCAATTTAGACAGGACTAATAAACGCCTATCAACTTTAAAATATAAAAAACTATATGTATTGCCCTCAATTAAATGTGGACACTAAAAAAGCTTAATATTTTTAGTAAACACATAACTTACAACAATGAAACAAGAGAAAAAGACACGAATGAGTCTGAATCGAAAGACAGAAGTGGTTCTT
>Ga0209187_1004004_pt1 | contig 11608 bp, 7 predicted proteins | sample BantaG_FD_187430 | JGI IMG/M metagenome (GOLD analysis project Ga0209187, IMG submission 187430) | Marine algal microbial communities from Bantry Bay, Ireland - BantryBay_4 metaG (SPAdes) (version 2) | ecosystem: Host-associated > Algae > Red algae > Unclassified | place: Bantry Bay, Ireland... | reverse complement strand
AAATGATACTGCCCAAATTTTTCCAACCAGATTAAAATGGAAAATGCCAACCGAAGAATATCCAAACGGTCATCTCGAATTATCCCGAGATCGAAAATTCAAAGGCGATGCAGCATATTCGTTTAAAAATAAATCATACGATTGTGTGGAATTTCAAACTGATGAATTGATGAGTGATTTTAATGATGGACATTTGGAAAAAAAATATCAAGGAAAAGAACTCTACGCAAAAAAATTAGGATTGATTTATTACAAAAAAGAAATCGACGAAAATTTCGTTCTAGAATATGAATTGCGAGATACTTTTTCGATGGCAAAATTTGAAGAAAAATTTAAACAATATATTAGTGAATAAAATTAAGTATAAAATGGGAATATCAAATATCGAATATCGAACATGGAATGATGAAGTTTGTCACCAATATTTGATTGGTCGTTCCTTCGATATTCCTTGTTCGATATTCAATATTCGATATTCAAAAAAACTTCTTCAATTCATTCTATCATTTCTTCTAGTTTTATTTTTATCTCAAAAAATAACTGCTCAAGTTCTTCCTCCCGATTTTTTATGTGTGCGAAGCGACACCCTATTTTGGGATATTCCAACCAATAATTGTGGTTCATTTAATAACTATGAAATTTTTTTTAGTGCCAATCCAACTGGACCTTTTAATCTTTTAGGAACAGTTGCTAATCAGGGACAAGGTTTTTTTCACCATCCAAATCCAACATTGGACATCTGGTATTATTATTTGCAAAGTGACTTTAATTGTCCAGGTGAGGTAGTTTTGCAATCGGATACTTTGGATAATCAACAACCTGAGGTAGCGATGCTCAGACGAGCTTCGGTCAATGGAAATTCTATCGAACTCGAATGGCAAGCAAGTACGTCGCCAGAAGTTTCAGCCTATATTGTTTTTAGAAGTACTTCGATGGGGACAATTGCTTTGGATACTATTTATGGAGGATTGACGAATTTTGTTGATAACAATGCATTTCCAAATGACCAATCAGAAACCTATTTTATTTTAGCCATTGATGAATGTGGAAATTTGAGTATTTTTAATGAGCCACATTCAACGGTTTTTTTGGAACAATCAGTTATTGCTTGCGAACAAAAAATAGTGTTGGAATGGAACTCATATCAAGGTTGGACAAATGGAATAGGCAGCCAGGAAGTTTGGGTGGATGTGGATGGAAGTGGTGCAATTTTGCAAGCGACCATTTCAGGAAGCGATACCAGTTATGTTTTTGAAAATGCAAGTGACTCAGAGAACTATTGTTTTTTTATAAAATCAATTGAAAATGGAACAGGCGTAGAAGCATTGTCAAATGAAATTTGTTTGACACCAGACTTGGTTGAACCGATGCGAAATTTGGTTCTGAGAAATGTAAATGTGCTGCCAGATAACTCTGTTGAGTTGACTTGGAATTGGAATTCTAATGCTGAAATTCAATCTTTTGAAATTTTACAAAGTCTAAATAATACATTTACAATTTTAAATTCTTCCCCTGCACCGATTCCTTTGGGCAATGGAAATAGTTCAATTGATATAATTTCAGATCCTTCCGCCAGCAAAGTTTTTTACAAAATCCAAACTACTGATGATTGCGATATTTTGGTCGAGTCAAATGATGGAAGTACTATTCATCTGGTTGGAAATCCACAACCTGGGTTTTCCAATTTTTTAACTTGGACTCCTTTCGATATTGAGAATGCAGAAGTGGTGGAATATTCTATTTATCGAATCGTCAATGGTTCAGCAACATTTGTCGATGTCGTTCCTGCGGGGACAACTTCATTTTCTGACGAAGTAGATCCAGGCGAACAGGAGGAAAGTAATGTTTGTTATTTCGTAGTTGCCGATGCCAATGTGACGCTTCCAAATGGAAATATTTTACCCATCGAATCTTCTTCCAATACTACTTGCGTCGAACAATTGACGAGCATCGTTTCCCCCAATGCATTTGCTCCACAAGGCATCAATCAAATTTTTAAACCGTTCGTCATCTTCGGCGAAACGGTAGATTATCAATTTACCGTTTTTAATCGTTGGGGCGAATTATTATTTGAAACTACAGACATTGACCAAGGTTGGAATGGAAAATATAAAGGTGTCATTCAACCGATGGGCGCATATATTTTTCAAGTAAAAATCACTCAAGCAAATGGAAGAGTGGTGGAGGACGGAGGTGTTTTTACTCTTTTACGATAATTTTTTGAATACCCAACACTCGACAAGGAATATTCAATTTCCAATTTCCCCCTACAATTATTAACACTTACTATAGTTGGATATTGGACACTCCTTGTTGAGTGTTGGATATTTTAGATTTGGATTTTCAGCAAGGCGTTGGTGGAAAAAATGGAAAAAATGAATAGCTACTCTTCGAGTAAAAATAGAATCGTTGCCAACTTAGATGGAGGTGGAGCGAAATTAAAACTCAAGGCAACTCACAACAATATTTACCTCAGGTAAAGTGCATTAATAAATTTACATTCTTGAGTAGATTATTTTGTTTCTAGTTTTTACTTTGAAAGCACGAGTTTATCTGGATAAATGACTGATTTCAAAGTGAAAATAGGAACAAAAGAAACAGTCAAGAATGTAAGTTTATTATTGAACTTTGCCTCAGAGAATATAAAATGAATAATTAGTAAAGTGTAAACTGTTTTCGCTACGCTCATTGTTATACTGATATACTGTCTCCCAAAACTTTATAGGAAAAATTATTTATTTCATGTTAGGATGAGCAGTTTAACAGTTAGCGTAGCGAAAACAGTTCAACAGTTGATTCTATTCTTTTTTGGAAAAAACAGGTACTTCTACTTTCTTTTTCTTTTCCAATTGGATTTTTTCCACAAATGATTTTGTCGATTTAAAAACCTTCCATCTAAAAATCCCATCACCCAAAATTAGAATCAACCAACCACTTAGGAAAACAATATTTCGAGCAATCTCAATCATCATTCCCATCTCCGAATGTGATTTCCCAAAACCGAAATACATCATCTCAAAACAAATTACCATCGCTGTAAAAAGAAATAACAATAAACTTACATTCCGAGTATTTTGAACAAAACTCGGAGGTCGATGTAATTGATTTTTCCGAAAAAACCGAATCGCATTTCCATCCTTCGGATTTATTTTTATCAATTCTTTTAAAATAAATTCTGCTTTGTGATACTCTAATAAATTATAATGAGCTGCTGTTTTTTGCAACAATAATTTCCTGTAAATATCTTCGCCTTGGTAATATTGAATATTATGTTGAATGACTGCTTCGATAGTTTCGTCACAAATTTTTAGCATGTTTTGATAAAGTCCAATTTCCAATAATGCTTTGATGTACGCCAAGTGTAATTCAAAATATTCATGAAATCTCAGTCGTAGAATATCTTCTTTATGACTTGCATAAAAATCCACAATCAATTGATACGCATGCATATCAATCTCTTTAAATTCATTAAAAGTTTTAGAATGTAGGGACGTAAAATCGGACATAACAAAATTAATTTAATCTTCGTACAAGCAAATAGCTTGAATATTTTTTTGTAAAATGTGGATTGTTATATTCGATATGTGGGAAGCCACAAAGCAGAGTGTTAAGATAAAAAGAAAACTCAGAGAATCAAAATTTAATCAAAACAGAACAAAACTCTAATCGTCATTTTTGATTTTGATTTTGATTACCATTTTGATTATTTTTGATTTTTGGATAAAACAAATTGAAAAGACGCAATGAGAAAAACTTACGGCAATACTTGGTGGGGAAAACAATGGCTCAACTCCCTCAATAATATCGACTTCTCTAATCGACTACCTCGTGGCAGAACCTATGCGAATAAAGGTTTGGCAAAAAATATTGAATTTGATAACAATGTAATTACGGCTGATGTGCAAGGTTCTAGAAGGCAACCTTACAAAGTTCGATTTACCATTCCAAAATTTTCTGCTACGCAAAAAGCGAATATCATTAGCTTGATTACCGACAACCCTTTTTTCCTTTCCAAATTACTTAATCGAGAGTTACCACCCAATCTGAATCGGCTTTGCGCCACCCAAGGAATTGATATTTTTCCAGAAAGGTGGGATGATTTGCAAGGCAGTTGTAGTTGCCCTGATTGGGCCGTCCCTTGCAAACACATGGCATCCGTTTTATATTTGATTGCAAATGAAATTGATAAAAACCCGTTCGTTGTTTTTCAATTGCATGACTTTGATTTGTTCAAAGGTTTGGAAGGAGTAGGTTACGCAGCCAGCGAACGAACAGGTGTTTCTATTTTTTCTATCAACGATTTACAACGACCTTTTTCTTTTGAAAAAAATAAAAAAACTTGGGACGAAACAATTTATGATGAATTAGATTTTTCGATTCTTCCAGACTGTCGAGAGAGTTTGTTAACCATTTTGGGTAAGCAACCCGTTTTTTATAATCAAGGTGATTTTAGAGCTGTGTTAGAAAAAGTGTACACTAAGGTTAGTAAAGAATTTATCAAAAAAAATAAAGTTCAAACAGAAAAAACGATTACTTCCGAAATGGATGCAGTCGAAGAAATCGAAATCATTTTGGATGCTGAAATGGATTTTGTAACAATCAATTTACGGGATGTAAAAGGGAAGTCTGTTTTGGTTTTTGACAAAGAAGAAGACTTGATGGAATGGTTGGGAGAATTGCCTGCCAATAAATTAACTCAACTTTCTCCCGCACTTCGGGGACTATTTTTGACTTTTCTTTTTTCCAAAAAAATAGTGCAACAGAGTGCCTACCATCCACAACTTTTGCGCATCGGAACGAAGCGATTTAAAGTGCGTTGGATTCCTGCGAACTTGAATGAAGAAGTGAGAAGTGTTTTTGAAAAAATAGAATTATTGATTCCCGATGGTTTAATTTTTTATAAAAAAGGAAAAGATATTTTGGAACCAATCCCAGCAGATAGTTTTACGACATTGGTTTCTTTTTTCCTAAATCATTTTGTAAAAACAACGCATAGTTTAGATTATAAACATTTGGTTCATCCTGTCGCCAATTTATTTTTTAATGGTTCGCTAGAGCGATTTGTGGATTTTGAAAACAAGGAATTCCCAGGAGCAATTCAACTGTGGTTGAACAAGTTTTTTATTTCTGAAAATGAATTTTCACCAGTTTTAATTATTGACGATCAGCAGCAGGAAGGAATTTTTGAAGTAAAAGTGGCGGTCGAAGATAAATCAAAACCACTCGAAGGACCGATTGGAATTGACAAAGTTTTAGCTCAAAATAAATACAGTTCCATTCGTTTGGATGTGCTGCGAAACTTGTCGATGCTCGGAGATTATTTTCCCCAAATAAATATATTGTTATCGTCAAAAGGAAAGGAAAAATTGTTTTTTGACTCCGATGAATTTGTAGAAATTTTATTTAAAATAATTCCAACGATTAAATTATTTGGAATAAAAATATTGCTACCGAAGGCTTTACGAAAATTGATGCGCCCAAAAATTTCTTTAAAATTAGAATCATCAACTGACGAAAGTGGATCAGTCGGTGGAGCAGGCATACTTAATTTAGACAACATGTTGAGCTTCAATTGGCAGATCGCTTTGGGTGATAAAATGGTCAGTCGAAAAGATTTTGTAAAGATGGTCAAGCAATTTTCAGGCATTGTAAAAATCAATGATGAGTATGTCTTTTTTGACGAAAACGAAATAAAAACATTGCTCGATAAAATGGAAAATCCACCTGAGTTGGATTCTCATAAATTACTGCAAGTTGCGCTGACCGAAGAATATGACGGAGCAAAAATTGAGCTTGGAAAAAAAGCAAAAAAGCTGATGCGAAACTTACTCGACAGCGAAGAAACCAAAGTTCCCAAAGGACTGAAAGCAACCCTTCGTCCTTACCAATTGCGAGGTTATGAGTGGATGTACAAAAATGCTCGCATCGGTTTTGGAAGTGTCATTGCAGATGATATGGGTTTGGGGAAAACGCTGCAAGTGATCGCCACCTTGCTAAAATTAAAAGAAGATGGACGACTCGAAAAACAAAAAGCAATTGTTGTCGTCCCAACAACTTTGTTGACCAATTGGGACAAAGAAATCCGAAAATTTGCGCCTGATTTGAAGGTACATATTTATCATGGAACTGGTCGAAAATTAGAACCCTTGCAAGAAGCAGATATTTTATTGACCACCTACGGAGTTGCTCGAACGGAGATGGCAAAGTTGCAAAAACAAAAATGGATTCTCCTTGCCATCGACGAAGCACAGAATATTAAAAACCCTTCGACTGCTCAAACGAAAGCCATCAAAAAAATAAAAGCATCTGTGAAAATTGCGATGAGTGGAACGCCTGTCGAAAATCGCTTGAGTGAATATTGGAGTATTTTTGATTTTACCAACAAAGGATATTTGGGGTCGCTGTCTAATTTTAAAAGAGATTTTGCGAAGCCAATTGAGATAGATCGAGATCAAGAACAATTAGATGTTTTTAAAAAAATAACGCAGCCATTTATCATGCGTCGATTGAAATCTGATAAAAGTGTCATCAAAGATTTACCTGAAAAAATCGAGATAGATCAGTACTGTAAATTGACACCACAGCAAACTGCGATCTATCAAAATGTGTTGGACACCACAATGAAAGCGGTCGAAGCTGCCGAAGGAATTGCTCGGAAAGGAATCGTACTCAAACTCATCACCGCACTCAAACAAGTGTGTAATCACCCGAAACAGTTTTTGAAAAAGGGAGATGCTGATCCTGCACTTTCTGGAAAAACGCAATTGCTTTTTGACTTGATGAAACAGATTTTGGAGCAAGGAGAAAAGACTTTAATTTTTACGCAATATCAAGCGATGGGAAAGATGCTGGTAGAAATGTTAGAAAAGGAATTTGGTTTGGAAATCGCATTTTTGCATGGAGGAATAAGTCGAAAAAAACGAGATGAAATGGTCGAAGATTTTCAAAATAATCGAACAACTCGTGTTTTGATTTTATCATTGAAAGCAGGTGGAACTGGTTTGAATTTGACGGCGGCGAACAATGTGATTCATTATGATTTGTGGTGGAATCCTGCGGTGGAAGCGCAAGCAACAGATCGTGCCTATCGAATTGGGCAAAAGAAAAATGTGATGGTTCATCGGTTTATTACGCAAGCCACTTTTGAAGAAAAAATTAATAAATTATTGATGTCGAAAAAAGAATTGGCGGAGTTGACTGTTTCGACAGGAGAGAAATGGATTGGGGAGTATTCAGATAGAGAGTTGAAGGAGTTGGTTTCGTTGGAGTAAATTTTTTTTGGAAAAAATGGTAATTTTTAAGAAACATAAAATTATAAATGAAAACGAACGTAACCAACTTTATAGGAAATATCTAGATCTGTTTGAGATTTTGGATTTTTATTCAAAACATAAAGACCAAATAAGTTTTTCAGAAAAAGAATATGAAGAACATGAACTTAAATGAAATTAAAAAGGAGTTAGGTTTGTAAAAACAATATTTTAAAAAAGAAAAAATATTAATGATGACTGCAAAAAAAGAATTATCAGAATGGTTAGAGAAGAGTCGAAAAATTGAAAATGAATCTGAGCGGAAAGATTTTTTCAAAAAAATAGAGAAGGAATTGGCGACTAAAAATGGAAATGAATTAAGAGAAGGATTTCTTGCTTTGAAGGATGCAGTTTCTGATTTGCATAAAGAGGTGAAAGCTGCTAAAGCAAAATCCGAAATCAAAGTTTACTCATCCTCTACCGAAGAAATTGAATTACTAAAAAGTCTTTTTCAAAAAATGAATATTCGATTTGAGTTGGGTTAAAAAAAGCCCTTTACGAAATATCGCAAAGAGCTTTTCAAAAAGTCAAAAATTAATTTGACCTATAGACTGTATTCGTTAGCTTCAATCAATTTAGAAGCAACTAATCGTCGAGCTGCTTTTACATTGATTGGCTGATATTTTGTAAAACGTTTTAAACCTAAAAGCATCGTTTTCAACAAGTCGCCTTCGGCAAAACCTGTCAATGCATCGGTTGCGTTTTTATTCATTCTAGAAGTTGCATCGGTGATAAAAGTTCTCAAAATAGCATCGTAAACATCTTGTGATTGTTTTTTATTTTCCATGCCAGCTAACTTCTCCACTCTCAATAAAGTTGATTCTGCATTGAAAACATCAATCATCATGTCAGCTATATTCATCAAAATTTCTTGCTCACTTTTTAGGTCAAGTTTACCTTCCATTTGCATTTTTGCAGCAGCACCAGCTACCATCAAGACTACTTTTTTGAAATCTGAAACTGCTTTTTTCTCTTCTGCATAAGCACCTTCTAGTGGAGTCATCGAAGGCATAGAAGTCAATTCTTTTTGCACCGCCCAAGCTGGTCCAACGATGTCTAATTTTCCTTTCATCGCACTCTTTAACAACCGATTGACCATCAACATTCGATTGATCTCATTTGTCCCTTCGTAAATTCTACTGATCCGAGCATCTCGATAAGCTGCCGCAGCTGGATACTCTTCCGAGAAACCATTTCCACCATGAATTTGTACACACTCATCAACAACATAATCGGTCACTTCTGAACCATACACTTTCATAATCGCACATTCGATGGCATACTCATCAGCCGCTTCTAACAATGCTTCTACATAACTTGCACCGCCTTCCAATAGTTGAGTTTTTTTCGCATGCATCAATCCTGAAGTTCTGTAAATAGAAGATTCCAAAACGAAATTTCGAATAGCTTGCTCTCCTATTTTATATTGAATTGCGCCAAAAGTAGAAATTGGCACTTTGAATTGAACTCTTTCATTGGCATAATTTACACCCATCTGAATCGCTTTTTTATTTCCACCTAAGCACATTGCGCCCAGTTTGTAGCGACCTACATTTAAGATGTTAAAAGCAATTATATGTCCTTTTCCCAAATCACCTAAAAGGTTATCTGTAGGAATAGTTACGTTCTCAAAAAATACTTGACGAGTCGAAGATCCTTTGATTCCCAACTTCTCTTCCTCTGCTCCAAAGGTCAAACCTGGCGTTTCTCGATCTACGATAAAACCAGTAAATTTATCTCCATCTACTTGCGCAAAAACAATAAATACATCTGCAAAACCTGCATTAGTAATCCACATTTTTTGTCCATTCAAAATGTAAGATTTTCCATCTTCACTCAAGTCTGCTCTAGTTTTTGCAGCCAATGCATCTGAACCTGAACTTGGTTCTGTCAAACAATAAGAAGCTTTCAACTGACCACTTCCCAATCCTGGTAAATATTTTTTCTTTTGTTCCTCTGTTCCAAAATATAAAATCGGTAAAGTTCCAATTCCTGTATGCGCAGCATAAGTTGTCGTGAATCCTCCACCTGATTTTCCCATTTCTTCCAAAATAACGGTATTCGTATGTGTGTCCATTGGCATACCATCAAACCTCTCAGGAATGTGTGAACTCAATAATCCTAGCTCTCCCGCTTTTTCTAAAAGCCCAGCTTGGAATTCTAATTTTTGACCTTTATTATTTGGAGCAACTTCATTTTCGACAAAGTCATTACACATTTGACGAACCATTTCTTGCTCTTCGTTTAATTCTTCTGGAATAAAAATTCCTGTTGCATGAGAATCTTTGATGATATATTCTCCACCTTTAAGTCCGTCTTGTTCTATAAAATTACCTGGATTTTGAGTCATGATATAAGTGATTTTTTATTTAAATAAATTCAAGTTCGCTGTTTATGCGAATATTCGCTCAATATATGTGTTTTAAACAAAAGTTGAAAGTATATAACCGCCAATTTTGCGAATATTCGCAATACTTAAACGGGTTTAACAATGTTAAATATTGCTATTATTCATAGTTGAAAAATTCTTGCCAGTTCGGTGAGAATTAAAAAAACCTCAAACGACGAATTGTCATTTGAGGTTTTTTTGGGAAAAGTAATTTAGTAGCTCATGCTACAAAAAAATAAAGTTTAAGAACTTTCCGTAGCGAGAGCTACGGAATTACTTTAAAAGAGCACTATATCCAAATAATCTAGCTCTTATTTTATCCATCAATGAAATCGAGAATTTTTTAGGAACTAAATTCGCATCTTTCAGATTTGCGTAAGTATTTACTCTAACTTTAAAGGCACTATCTTTTAATAATTTTTGCAACTCCGAAATTTGCTCTGAACTTAATTCCACTTCGTACTCTGCATGAATATCTGTGATGGCTTGCGCACAATTTTCTCTGACTTCTGGAATTTTTGATCGTAGTTTTTGAGTCAAAAATTCAACTGATTTAGTATAAAATTCCGCATTCATATCTTCCAAATAAGTCAAATATATCATCGCACTCAAACTGTCGATTGCATCTTTATTTCCACCTTCGGCTTTGGCAACTAGCTGCGATAATTCAGTATGGAAAAAATCTTCCCAACCTTGTGGATCATTCCAAATAGCTTCATAAAAAATATCTCGATGGGAAAGCGTGCCGTAATCCATCTTTGAAAGATAATTTAGGAACATCTCTTTTTGGCTAACCGCACGAGTATGAATTTCTTTCAGAAGTGATTGTTTAGTTTCATGATCCAGATCATGAAATGTGTCAAGTTTGTTTTGTAAATCAGTAAACATGGATTTTTTTATGGAATTAAATTATATGTTGATAGGAATTAAATTATAGTTAGCTAAATTCTCTTGTGTTTTTTTAAAATCAAAAGTCATACCCAACAAAAAGCCACCACCACCTGCGCCACATAATTTTAATTTGTAAAGATTATTTGCCAAACCATCTAACCAAATGGTTCGAAAATCACTTGGAATCATTTCGAGAAAATACTTAAATTGAAAATGTCCAATCTCATGAATCATCTCAAATAATGATTTTCCATCTTGATTTAAAAAAGCAGTAATTGCTTCATCCACCAATGGATTTAATTCTGATTGAATGCGAGCAAAATAATAATCGTTGGTACATTTTTCTAAAAAGATATTAACGAAAGTATTTGTCTCCCGTTGCATCTTAGTATTTAATAAAAAGAATTGACCTCGATTATGTTCATCCAAATTAATTCTTTTTGGAAAATCGACTTGCTCAATTCTTTCAGATGATTCTAGTAAAATGACTTTTTCCAAAAAACAAATCAAAGGATCTGTTCCCGAACTTGAGCCATGAAAAAAACTTTCTAATTGAGCAAATATTTTTTTTAAGGCTAAAAAATTAGCTGATATTTTTTCTAATTTTTTGTTGCAAAAAGTATCATAAACTGCTGCACACAAAGCTCCTGAACTTCCTACTCCATAACCAGTTGGAATATTTGAGTTAAAAAACAAACCTTTGTCTAATTCATTTTTAAAACGCTTAATATCCAAATCAAATAGTAGCTCATTTGTTTTTTTCAATTTTTTCAAATGGTTGGCGAAAGTAGGTAAATTCATTTGTTTTTCCTCCATATTCTCTATTGCATATTCCCAGCTTCCTGAAAAATGAAACAAAGGCATCGCCAAAGCTTGTGAGCCTTTGATGATGGAATGTTCTCCGAACAATAATAATTTGGAAGTATATTTTTTCATAATGTCAACTAATGTAGTACGACTTTCCAAATCGTTCCACGTTTTACGATTCTCCGAATCGTTTCCGTTGGCAACGATTTTG
>Ga0209187_1004001_pt1 | contig 11630 bp, 12 predicted proteins | sample BantaG_FD_187430 | JGI IMG/M metagenome (GOLD analysis project Ga0209187, IMG submission 187430) | Marine algal microbial communities from Bantry Bay, Ireland - BantryBay_4 metaG (SPAdes) (version 2) | ecosystem: Host-associated > Algae > Red algae > Unclassified | place: Bantry Bay, Ireland... | reverse complement strand
GGCTGCCAAGCGGACCCCGCGGGGTGGCTGCGTGACGCGCTTGAATTTCAAACGGGTGGGGCGCCGCAGATCACCGGCGGCGGCGGACAGTGCGACGCAGATCGGTCGGATCAAGCGAGCAGAGGGGTCACTGGGGGGTAAATTGGACCCTTGCAGATCGAATCTAGTGCTTTGAGCCCGAGTGTATCTGGGTGAGGCTCAAAGTACCCTCGTTGGTACGTGGTGATTGTGTCTGAGACGCACAATGCAATTTCGATACCACCTGCGAAGCACTGAAAGTGTTTTAGCCTCACCCCGCCCATGGTCGGTTGCACTAGGGACGCTCAAGGGGTTGCGCACGTCCATGTATCACTGTTCTCTCTTCCTGAGACACCTTACCTGAAGCGCCACCCTGCACATCCCCGTCCTCAGTCGTCCATGCCCTTCATTGCATGCCGTGTGGCGCCATCGCGACGCCCACATTAGGGCATGCGTCTCGCACATTACTGCAGCGGGTTCTGGCAGCCATGAAAAGAAAAAACCAGCAAACAGCGCAGTCGGCTGGCAATGCATGCGATGATGAATGACTATAGAAGAAAGAGGAGCGACATACAACCAAGACGAGTGTATCATCCGCTCCGCGGGCGCTGCAGTATAACCCATCTGTTTACGGCTGTGTGCGCCATGCGGCGCTGCTCATTGGGCTGACATGTGTCACAGTCGTGCACAACTAAAGCCCGCCGCATGGATGGTACGAGTGGTAGGTACTGAAACCGCGAAAAGCGTATCGAGCGGGTTCCGTTCTTGTCAGGGCTGCCGTACGGGTTGACGATTGCAAAGGGAGGGCCGTGACCGCTCGAGCAGAACGCCACCACGCGAAAGTAGGCAACGACCGTGTCAGCGGCTCCCAGCTCTCGCGAGTGGTCGACAAAGGCCCTCCGGGAGCGGGCCTCCGACGTGACGAGGACACCCACGGTGTCGCCCACACCGACCCACGCGTCGTCCCCCCGAGTCGAGCGCTGCCGCCAGCGGGGAGTCGCGTCGGAGCGCATGTACGCTGCAGCCCGTTCTCTCGCCTGCTCGGGAACGTCAGCGACCGGAACGGTGGCGCCCGCCAGCCGCCAGCTCGTCGATTCCTCGCTCCAGAGGGGCATGGCCTTCTTGAGCGCCTCTTGCACGCCAGGATGCGCAGTCCACTCCTTAGGAATGCCAAAGTAGGACGGGTCGAGCCGCAGGCGTGACACCAGCTCCTCCTCCACTACGCGCATCATCGCACGCTTAGCGTCGTCGTGGCCGTTGCCCTGCACCATGGCCCGCTTGAGGGGCTGGTGGGAGCTCTCAAAGGAGAGCTCCACAGAGTGCCGTACGTGTAAGAGAGCGGGGATGGAGAACCCGACGACCTCTCGCAGTCGGTGCAAGTTCGGTACGTCAATGAGCTTGGCGAGCTCCACGCAGTCCGGACGCAGGCACGCGGCCGACACCGCCGACATGAAGTCATCCGCGACAGCCATCAACTCGGTGTTGGTCAACCGAGCTCGGCACGCGTCCGCACCGTCAATGTCGATCCGCGGGTAGGCGTAGATGGCCTCGATGAGCGACTGCAGCTTGGTCAGGACCTCCAACACGACTTGAATGGCCATCGGCATCGTGTCAGCCGAAAGGATGCGCCGAAAAGCACATGGAGCCACTGCCAGCACTGCCGCCCACTCCGTGATCGTGTTTCCGGTGTAGGTCTTGCCCTTGTCCAAGTTGTAGACTCGTGTCCGCTGTAGCCGCGCCTGGGAAAGCGCGTCCCGCAGAGACACCTCGGCTGCAAGGCGCATGTTGACCGGCAATATAGAGTAGACGGCCCATACGACGCATCGCGTCAGGCCCATGAAGAAGAGGTGGTCGGGGGAAGGCAAAACGCTGCGGTGGCCGTCAAACATCCCGGTGGGTAAGGCCAGCGACCACTCATGAAACACGCTCGAGGCGCCATCGACGCGGAGTCCGAGGGACTTGAGGCCGCGCTCCGTGTAGATGGCGGTCGACTCCGGTCGACGTGGCCGCCTGGACGTCCCGACTCCTCCGACAGAGGAAGAAGAACCGGCCGAATCACCACCAGCCATGCCAGGCGAAGCCAGGCTGATGGAGCGTCAGAAGGTCGATGGTAAAAACGGACGAGGAAGAGGACAGGCGGCGAATGGTGCAGCAAGTGCGCCGATGGGGGCGACGCCCGAACGGGCGGAAAGTGGGGAAGCTGGTAGGAAGGCTGGTCGAGAAAGACGTAGGACTGCCGGAGGGGGGGGGGCTAGCGTGCATACAACCAGATCGAGCAAGCATGCAAAAAACAGACAATATCGAGTACACGGCAGCCAGGTGCCGGTCAGAATCGTGCGCGCGTCGTACACACGGCGCTGGGTCCAATCCAGGCCGCAACAGACCACATGATGTCGGTGTGGGAAGACCAAGAACCTCGGCCGCCAGCTGGAATTGTAGTGGAAAGACGCCAGCTTACTCAGACGTTGGATAGGTGTTGGGTGGTGGCTCGGCGCCACGCAGCGGCAGGGGGCGTGGCAAAGGCCACGCAACACGTGCCGCGCGACAGCACTGTTTGTGACTGTTTCTCGGACGCACCCCTCGGTCCCCTCGGCACAACTCAGTGCTGCAGCCAATGCGCTCACAGACAAACAGAATTCGAACGGGACACTCACTGGCACGGGACCCACCGTGTGGCGTTGCAGACAGATCAAGGCCATTGTCATTGCCTGGGTGTCCACCCGCCTCGTTCCAGCGTCCGAGAAAGAGGCTGGAGACAGCCGGAGGCGGCGGTTGTCGCAGCGGCCGCGAACAGGCAAGACACGCCGTCACACGCCACCTGGCTACACGCGACCCTTCAGCGCCATGGCGCTCGTTTAAGTGAGCGTGCTCCGGATTCAAAAGAGCCCAGTTCGAATTCAAACATGCCTGGGCCCGCTCTACCCCAGCTCCCGACCGGTCATAACGATCTGATCCCTTGTGTGAGGTGCTGCACCCCTGGTTCCAATCTGTGCCGGCAAGCGTGCTGGACACCGCGACATCCCATCAGGTGAGCAGTTGCTTCTGCGGCCGGCTGACGTCAGTGAGGGTTTGTTCTCCACCCTCCGAAGCCCCGTGAGTCCCTTTCTGTTCATGTATCCTCGCACCCAGCTCTGTATCTGTGTTTTTTTGTCCCTGTTTGTGGGTACTACTGATGCGCTGTAGTCGTCCTGCCGCCGCCATTCCCGAGCTCGGTCCCCCCCCCGCTCCCTGGCGCGCCACTCGCTGCTGTCGCCCCGCAATAGTGCGCCCGCGCACTCGTCGGGGCGCTCTCGCTCGCCGGTGGCGCTGTGGCAGGTGCCTTGTGGCGGCTTCGTGGCGGCTTGTGTAACCAGAGCAGCGGATGTCATGGACGATCCACAAGATGAGGTGGGCGAGGGACCACGGCTTGACAGGCACGCGGGACCACTGGACGAGTTGGTCGCCAGCGCCGCTGCAGTTGGACCGAGGAAGAGAGCGCGGCGGTGCATCACGGTCAGTGACATCGACCGCATGCAGCGGGATATGGTGCAGCTGGACACCTGGAGGACCTTGCTTCCTGAGATGCAGGCCAAGATTGCTTCCCTGGAGGAGGAGCTGACGGCGGCGCGAACATCTGTGAACGGTCTGCATGCTCTGCAGGAGGCCGTCAAACAAGACGAGTTTACTCTCGGTAAGGCGTTGCAGGTGTCGCTCCGCAGCCGATTGCTGGAGAAGACGCGCCTCTGCCCTCCCGTCCGACGATCGGTCGGTCACAGGCCCAAGACCACCATGGTCGTCGAGGTGCAGGCGGTGTTGCGGGCGGTCATTCAATTCGTGGCGATGACCAAGATGGTATGTACGCACCACCGCAAGCAGGCATTGAGCGTGCGCACCATCAAGCTGAACAGCCGCGACAGCATGAACCACGCCTTTGGCATGACGCCGTCGGTGGTGGCCGCCGTACAGAGCCGCGTCTTCAAACGAAAGGACGGGTCTAAGACGGCACGCATCCTGCTGGAGCACTACACGACGGATGAGGGCAAGATTCTCTACGTTGTGTCAAGAAGTGGCGGCACAGCAGCCGTGGCCAGTCGCGCGTCCGAGGAGTACGACCCGCGGCGCAAGCGCTTCGTACACCCGCTCGTCAAGAGCACGCTGCCGATTGCAGAGCTGCCTGAAGACCTGCATTCCCCGGTTGCGGAAATGGTGTGGAAAGAGAGCCGCTCGTCAAAGCTGCAGCTCGAGGACTGGGGTGACTTGGTGTCTGGGAAGTTTTGCGTGACTGTGCCCATCAGCATTGTGCAGGGTACCGGGGAGGACGTGGGGGCTTTGATTGATTGAACAGATATCCTGAGCACATAAACTGATGTCTTTCATGGTACCAGCCCGCTCCTCATGGCCTAAACACACGCCATCGCCAGACCATTCGGCCACCCCAATGGCCGCATGCGTCGACAAAGCAGAATGAAAAGACTCAGGAGGAATACAACACAACGAGACCGGCGCGTCGACAAGATGTGGAGCCCTGTGTGACAAAGACCGATGTTTACTGCATCGGAACTCCCACACACCACCTCCCTGCGCACCCTTATTCATTCACGCAGAGGCCTTCCAAGGCAGACAACACCGACAGCGTGCGCGGTGTGGTGCGCGCTAGTGACACGTCCGAGCTGTCGCCGACGCCAGCGTACTGGCTGCCGGCCTCCTTGGGCTTGCGGTACGAGGAAAGCGGGCACGGCGCGTCCGCGCGGACCCCGCGCATGTGACTGGACTTGGCCACCTGCACGTAGTCGCCCACGAAGAAGGGGACGTCGACATAAACACGGATAGGGACGCCGTCGGGGTCGACGCCCATCCACCCGGTTGTAGCTCCAACTCGTAAGTCATCCTTGATAAGGCGCAAAATGTCATCCGAGCAACAGCCTGCGGGTGACACGCCGACGTAGCGTACTGCGTGGCGGCTGGCCTTCTCCCGGTAACGCCACCCGGGGTACTCAAAAGCGACTGTTCCCGCCGTCGTGCTCTTACCGTCCCGGACGTTGAAGTCGTCGGTAAAGGGGACGATGGCCACAGTCAACGTCTTGATCTTGTTCCCCTCTCCGTCCTCCTCAACGCCCTCAATGCTTCGCCGCGGCGAAAGCTCCGGAAAACAGGCGGGCTGCTCGACCCCCGCGACGACGTCAGTAGTCGGCTCCAAGTCTCTCACCTTGTGCACGCTGCCGTCGGCAGAGCACCAAGTTGACGCGGCCGCTTGCTTTGTAAGCCAATGCGGGGACACGATGTTGCCTACAACCACGTCGTCGACCAGGCACGGTAGCACCAAATCGCCGGCCCGTACCTTGGCCGTGACACTCAGGCCAGCAGTCACCGATGCGTATTCGGGAGCGCCGACGACCAGCCCCTCGAGGCAGGCGCCACCACGCAGCCGGATGTTGACGGTCCCGCCGACGGTCCACGTCTTTCCATCAAACTTGAAACGCGATTGCCGATGCGGGCTCGTAATGGATTGTCGCTGCAAGTGCATGGGAGAGTCGTAGTACTCCGGCTCAAGCGCACCAATAGCGTCTGGCTTGAGAGCCGCAAGAAAGAGGTCGTACGTTGCACGGAAGGCGACGTCCCGCTTGACGTGCGTGCTGGGTAGAATGTAGTGGATCGTCTTTGGCGGGGCCCCCACCTCTCTCGCAGGGATGGTAGCTACTTCTAGCGGTAGGCCCCAGGCCGAACGCATCCCAGGGGCGACTGTCCGTCGTATGGTCGAGATGCACCTTAGGCGCCCTTCACCAACGGCGCGGTCAGCATTGAAAAACTTACGGAAGATGTCATACGCCGCCTCCGTCACGTTGCACTGGCCACTGAGAAACAGGAAGGCGCAATAGTCCTCGAGAGTCTTCACGGGAGCGAGCCCCCCCCGTAGTCCGCCTGGCTGGACGACGTTGTCATCTTCGTCCGAGGACAAGAACGCCTCGTCCTCCGACGCATACGGGCTGCTCGTGGCGCTGTCGACTGAGGTACCTTCCACCGAGTCGCTGCAGGAGCCGTCCAGCCGGCACTCGTCGGAGAGCTCCAAGCCGCCGTCACCATCAGCGGGCAGAAGCTCCAAGCCCCCACTGCAACCGTCGAGCGGGAAAGACCCGTCCGTGCTCGAGCTGACCATCGCGGCCAGTGTCTTGCCTTGATCTATGGATCCGACAGAAGGCCGCGACTCACCCTCGTCGTCGGCGCCCGAACCAAATACGGGGAGCGCGTCCATCGCCTCTCCTTGACCACGAGATGGCTGGCGCTGAGGGGTGGCGCCGGCGTCGTGGCGGCCGTCAGCCCTCGGCAGTCCCCTCACAGCATCGTATCCAGCCGCAGAGCCGTCGCCAGCCGGTGCAGCTGAAACAGTAGCAGGCAAGGTTGCGGGGGTGACCACTGGTGCAGGGGTTGAGTCGTCAGCGGCCAAGTTGAGCAGCACCTGCCCGGTACCCCTCCGGCGAGGACGGAAAATGGGCGCCCGAGGCATCTTGTGAAGGAATCCACGAGCGAGAAAACAACCTCGGCTACAAAGTCTCACCGCAGCCGCGAGCCAACGCCAGAGTGGCGACCAGTGGAACCTCTAGTAATGAGGCAGCGAGGCGGGTGTCGCTGCGTGAAGAGCGATGGCACCGCGGATAATGACACAGGTGTGCGGTACAGGTAGAGTGAAACCGGGCTATTACCCGTGAGGAGGGCGGATGACCAAGCCGGTGCTGCGTCTGGGCTGGGGGGTAAAGGGAAACAGGGCTCGGAGAAGTCACAAGAGACGTGCCCTGTGCCCACCACTGCCAGGCACTCGGTGGTGGCCATCCAAGCGACGACACGCAATGAGCAAAAGCGAACGAGAGGGTGCCTGCGGCCATTCATTGTTCTGCATCATTCCTGTCGACAGGCGCGGGTCTAGTACAATGCAACTCGACGATCCATACAAGTACACTGCTGTCGAGCTTTCGCTTCCTAAGTGCGGCTTAGGCCCGAATGTGTGACGAGACTCATGGAGTCTCTGGGATTGTCAGCTCATGAGGCAACGGAAAAACGAACACCCCGTGGTGATATCACGTATTTGGCTGTGAAGCGCACACGGCAACGCGGCCTCTGCAGCCCCAGCCGAGCTGGCGTTGGGCACTTGCGAGTAAGTCTAATTTCACTGTTTTTTGGGATTAATGTGTATTTTTCTACCTACTCTTGACTTTGTCGCCTGATGTCGAATTCAAATCCACATCTAATTCGCGACCGGTCGCCGCTGCCCTCGGAGGTGCACACGCACGTGGCGCAACATGGCGGCTTCCATTCGCTGCACCTGCGCGCACGAGCCGTGCGTACTCCGCAACGGGAGGCACCGGCACCCGCTCCCCTCCTGTGACGTTGCGTCGCGTGCTCAGCGCGCGCCTCAAGCAGGGAGACCGCGGCGTCTCGGCATCCTGTCGTTGGTCTCGGTCGCGCCCCTTGCAACAGACGGACTGGGCACATTGGCTTCGGGTGCAGCGGCGTCAATCGTCGCCTCATTAAGAACTCACCGCCAAGAACGAGCCGAGCGGAGGTGTCAGACACCGACGGGACCGCGGCTGCTGCCGCGCGGAGAGACGGCGGATTCGGTCGGGCGCTCGGTTGTGTCGGTCGGCAGCGGTGGCGTCGTTTATCCCTGGGCGGAGCGCCTGCAGGCGGTGCTGTGTGCGGCAGCGGAGGTGTAGGACACGGAGGCGCCTACTGCCGCCGCCGCGGGCATGGGTGGTTTCGTGGGAACGACTCCAGCCGTTTTTGTCGGCGGCTGCGAAGCAGAACCTGCCGCTGCAGCGCCAGCAGAAGACACATTCGGGGGAAGGTGCGGGCGTGGCGCTTGGTGGCGGCTGCGGACGCTGCCGCTGCTCCGTCGTGTGTCCGCGGGCTATGAACGAGGTGCGCCGCGGGGGACATGCTGGTTGCCGAGTCCGCAGCGGCCGCTGCCCCATGCGTCTGTTGGAGCGCGGTCGTGTCGGTCGGCGTCGTTCGTGTCTGCCGGCGACGCGCGGTGCACCCACGGGCGGTACTTTACGTACGCGCGGCGGCAGCCGTGTCGGACGTCGACGGTGGCCTCACGTTGAGCCCGCCGGCCGTGTCGTGGGCTGCGAAGGACGTGTACGTGTACAAACTGACAGCAACGAGTTCATTGTTGGTCAAAGAGGGTGCGGTCGTGTCTGTCGGCGGCGGCGGCGTCGGCCTTCAACAAGGGTGCGGTGGTGTCGGTCGGCGGCGGTGGTGTCGGTCGGTCGCGGTGGTGTCGGTCGTCGCTGCGGGGAGCGCCGACAGGCGGCAGTGTGGGCGGCGGCCAAGGAGTGGTACTCATCGGTGATCGCTGCGGCCGCCGAACGCGCTCTTTTCTGCAGTCATATGTGCTGCTGCGGACGCGGCCTGTGGTCGTGTCGGTTTCCGGCACTGGCGTCCGTCGACGGCGCGTGGTGCACCTGCGGTTATGCGAGGCAGCAGAGGAGTTGGACACCGAGGCGCCCGCTGCAGCTGCCGCGGGCAGGGGTACGGGCGTGTCGCTTAACGGCGGTGGCAGTGTCGGCCTGCGCCCTCAGGCTCGCTGTCGGGCCGTCATCGGCACGCTGGCGGAGGTCACGGACGCCATGTCGACCGAACCCGCCGCGGCGCACACGCCGCGTGCGGTGAGCACGGGTGCTTCCCTGTCTTTCGGTTGCGGGCCAGGCCTGTTATAAGTTCTACGCACTGTCCCTGCGCTGTCCCTGTTCATGTCATCATGGCCTGCCTGCATCGGAGGCACTCCTTTTTGCCGTCGTCACCTTCCACATCGACGCCAACTTGACCATGCCTCCTCGTTCAGGGGCCGGCACGCGCGGTCCCCGCGGACGAGCGGCGGCCGCGGCCGCCGCCTCCGCCGCCCCAGCGGCAGCAGCAGTGGCAGCCTCCGGCGCTGCGGCTGAGACGGCCAATGCGGCGCTCGCGCATGAGGGTACGGCCAAGCTGCCTGCGCGGCGTGTGGCAACATGTGCAGGAGGTCCCGCAGGCGCTTCGAGTGCTGGTCCCCGCAAGCAGCGTCGGCTGACATCGCCAGCGACCACTGCGGGTGTGCCACCGGGCCGTACGCCAAGCCAATTGTCGGCGTCGCCTGTTGCCGAAGGCTCCTGTATGCCACGCCCTGCGCCGTCTCCTCTTCGCCCAACGAGTATGCGTACAGATACCCCCGGTACCAGTTCGGGGCGCGGGGGAGGGGACGCGGCCGGAGGCCGTAGCCAACCGCCTGGCGCAGCGGACGGCGGCGGGAACCCGTTGGGCGAGAGCGCAATTCTTGGCACGCCTGGCGTCCAGGGTCAAAGCGGCCGCCCCGGCAGTACGGGCAGTGGCGGTATGGGAGGCAGCGGCTCGAGAAGCCCCAGCTGTAGCAGCCAGAGCAGCGGCAGTACAGGCGATGAGCCTCCTCCATCGTCGCGTCTGAGCCCCCGCCGTCGTGCCCGCCGCTCGAAGACTCTCAAGGCGTTTAAGGACACTGTCCGTGTGGCCAAGGAGTGGATGGCGGACAAGCTTGTCGCGTTGGAGTCGCGCATGCCGACCTCGAAGGAGATGGCGGATGCCATCACCGCCGAGGTGACCAAAGCGGTCGTGGCTCAGATCTCCTCCATCGCTGCGGCCAACTCTGCGTCGGCGCGCATGTCGCAGAGCCAAGTCCGGTCGGCTATGGCCGTGGCTGTGCAGGTGTCACTTTTGCGCGGTGCATACAAGGTGGGCGTCGTTCGACTGCTGAAAAGGCTGCATGTGGCCAAGAGCGAGGACTGCATCACGCCGAACTTCCCGCCAACGCGCCGCCTTGCCAACCGCTGGGTGCGCGAGCACTTTGAGCACGTCGTCCACGGCACTGTTCTGCGGTGCTACAAGGCTCACCAAGTGCTCACTGTTGTCCCCGACATCCTCAAGGAGAAGACGACATTTGCGGTCGACAGCCAGGACGACGTGGACAAGGCTATGGTGGCGCTGGTGTACAACCATCTTGCGGACGGGCGGGCGGCAACACGCGCGCACTTTTACAACGAGTTTGGATTTTTCCTTGTGCACGAAGACACTACCGTGCGCATTCGTATGATGCACCTGGAAGCGGAAGAGCCTCTTGCTGCCGAGGCTGCCGGCTCGGACTTCTTCGCCTACAAGACGTGGCGCGTCGTGTCGCCTGCAGGGGTTGTGGTGCCTGCCGCCAGTGCAGCGGCGGCGGCAGAGGGAGCTGCGCCAGTGGGCGGGCGGGTACTGACAGAGGAGGGCTGCCTCTACGATCAAGCCGACACGATGCTGCAGTGCCTGACGAGGTGCAACTCTACGACGGAGCCGATTGCGCTCAAGATCTTCGCCCTGAGCCTGCGACGTGCCATCATGAGCGACTCCCCCATGTGGAAGTCCCTTTTGCACCGTGACATCACCGCTGATTCTGTTGGGCCGAGGCAGTGGCACCTTTTGATGCCACGTTTGTCGACGCGAGCGCGTCTGGACGCCGTGCTCCGGACCATGACCGAGGACATGACGGCGGCACTCCCCCCTCTCGATGCGGAGGCGCTTATGTCCGACTCGGAAGAGGAAGAGGGAGTGCTTGCGGCGCCCAACAACGGGGCGCCGCCCGCCGAGGGCCCCGAAGACTGGTGAGTACCAAGTTGAAGATGCTGGTATTGTATTGGCTGCCTAGCCATCGCGGCTGCATGTGTTTGTACCTTGGTGGGAGTAGTGCAGTTCGTACTACTGTTTCATGTTTTTTCAGCCGTTTGCGGCTGTCTTTGTTTGTGGCACGGTGGCATACATTGGAGCTGCGTCGTTCCACCTGTCTTGTGAAGCACGCTCGTCTGAACTGAGTGAACATACAACCAGCGGACTGCCCTGGTCTGTGTCTTGGTGTGCTTAGATAGGGCGCTGTACTGTGTATAAAGCACTTGTATCTTCATGAAAAGCCATCTGATAGGAACGCTAGCATCAATGTACGAGACGCACCAACCTCCCCGTCCCTCTCCAACATAATTAAGGCACGCACACAGCCCTAGATGCCAAGCTCGTCCATGCGAGCGTGGGACATGGTCCGCGCGGCCTTGTCAAGCTTGCCGACGGTGAGCGGGTAGGGTAGAAAGAGGCGCCACGCCCCCGGCCCGTGCGGTTGACCGGGGAGCGGACTGTCGGAATCGTTGGTCGACGCCCAGTCAAACCCGTCGTCAGTTGCCATGCTGCGGACCGAGTTGGCGACGGCAGCCACCGTAGAGCAGGCAAAGTCATGGCCATCGTGACTCGCTAGGCGCAGCAGCCGACGTGCCAGTTGGTAGAGGCACAGACGCCGCTCAAAACGTGCCACGCGCTTGTCCACGTTGGAAAAAGAGCATCCATCCGCGCTGACGCAGTGCGCGGTGGTGAACGCATAGTACGCGTCCCCTTCCGCATCCTCAGGTCGCGGCTTGGCAGCACCTGGATGTACTAAGTGCGCTGAAGAACCCGGGGCGAACCGGTACTTGAGGTTGAAAACAAGCTCCTTGTACAGGGGGCTGACAAAAGTTTACGATCACCCCCCAAATTTCGACCTCACCGTGTCTCTTCCGCCACTCCGAGCTCAGCAAGGCGGCCTCTTCCCCGGGGTTTCTTGGGCTCTCTGTGCTCCTGGT
>Ga0209187_1003998_pt1 | contig 11633 bp, 10 predicted proteins | sample BantaG_FD_187430 | JGI IMG/M metagenome (GOLD analysis project Ga0209187, IMG submission 187430) | Marine algal microbial communities from Bantry Bay, Ireland - BantryBay_4 metaG (SPAdes) (version 2) | ecosystem: Host-associated > Algae > Red algae > Unclassified | place: Bantry Bay, Ireland... | reverse complement strand
AATCCTATTCAATTCTTCTGGCATTTTGCGGTCTCCACTTCGCAGCCCTGCTTCCACATGTACCAATTTTATATTCAGTTTTTTGGCAACCAATGCACATGCCAAGGTCGAATTGACATCTCCAACGACTAGCACGACATCAGGTTTTTCTTTTAAGACAATTTTCTCAAACTCAACCATCACACTCGCCGTAACGACTGCATGAGAACCACTTCCTACACCCAAATAATAATCAGGTTTGGGCAGTTCCAATTGTTCAAAAAAAATACTACTCATCCGCTCATCATAATGCTGACCAGTATGTACAATCTTTGAATCAATATCGGGATACAATAGAAATGCTCGATGCAAGGGTGCAACTTTCATAAAATTAGGGCGGGCTCCAACTACATTTATTATTTTCATGGTGTCATGTTTCTCAACTAGATATACGAAGTTCTTCTTCCAACTAGATTTTTTAAAATCACTTTTTTAAATAAAATCCTTAGTTAAAATATTTTCCTTTAAAACTTTGGCAGGAATACCACCGACAATACAATTATCAGCGACATCATTTATCACCACGGCGTTGGGTGCAATGATGACATTATCACCAATTTTGATTGGCCCAAGTACCCTTGCACCTGCTGCGATATAGACCTTATTTCCAATCACAGGAACCGTTGGGTTTTTGGAACGACCACCGATTGTGATACCTTGACCGATGACACAATCATCTCCAATCACCGCATCTTGGTGAATCACTACACCGATTCCTGAATGTCCAAATAATGTATTTTTACCAATCACCACGCTACTAGGAATATCACTATTGTATAATAGAAATACAATAAATCGAAAAACTCGTGGCAGTATGGGAATCTTTTTTTTGTAAAAAAAATGCCCGATACGATGTACTTTTATCAAATTCATAAAGGGTTATTTTTTATCTTTTTTGAAATATTTTTCACTAAAAAAATAACGACTAAAAAGCGATTTAAAAATAGACCGTGACATAATATCTCTAATCAACACCATTAGAAAAGTATATAACCGATGCTTAAAAGAAAGGTTTAATTCTACCATCTCCTGTTCTTTCATTCCCATTCTTTTCTTTTTAAACAATAGTTTTACATTATCTTTTTGTTTTAAAAAAATTCTTCTACCAACAGATAGATTTTTAAAACCAGTATCTTTATTTTCTAATTCATATCCCAACTTCGCCAATAACCTACCTTGAATTTTTTCTACTTTTTTAATTTCTTTTTGGGAAAATTTTTCTTTCCAATTATTAATTTTTGAAGTATCAAAAAAACTTTTTACATATTTTTTATCCTCCTTCAGGTCATCGTCCGATAAGTCAAGCATAGATTTTGAAAAAGGAATTTTCAAAAAATCACATACAGATTTTATTTCTGTTTCGGGTGCTGTCAATAAATTTTCATACTTCAACATTTTATAATTTTCCTTCCCCAACATTTCTTGATTGACCAATCCAAAAATATTTCCGTCCACCCATTCTTGTGCACTTAATTCAATATCTCGATAAGAACGATTGGAGGTGCTGTAGGCATTCGCACGCCCATCTCGAACGATGTGTAAAATTTTGGCTTCAGGAATCAACAACATTAAGTCATTCATATAATGTTGTAAATTGGGAGATTTGTCCACCCAAATTTTCTTACCACTCGCATCTATTTTTTTGTAAATAGATTGTTTTATTAAATCTCGAACATTGTCGTATTCCTCTAAATTTTGATAATCAATCAATTCCGCTAATCTGCCTTTCTCATCATTTTCAATTAGCCATTGTAAAAATTCTTTTTTATCGTGCTGCACATTAAATGGTAGCAAATCATACATATTTCTAAAACAAGTAATAATACGAAAAGCAATAGAACGCTGCTGCATCAACACCTCAGGATGCTTGCTTAATACTTTTTGTAACAATGTAGTTCCAGACCGTTGTACCCCTACAATAAAAAAAATCTTTCCCTTCATTCGCTATCAATTTTGGTATTCATCATCCAGCTTTTAAATTGCTGAATGCCAGATTTAAAAGTAGTCTTAGGGTGATAATTTAATAGTTGTTGGGCTTTGGAAATATCTGCATAAGTTTGTGGAACATCACCAGGTTGCATTGGTAATTGTTGGATAATTGCTTTCTCCTCGAATACTTCTTCGATGGTCGTAATCATTTCTTTGAGGGAAACTGTTCTATGATTTCCCAAATTAATAATTTCATAATTAGTCGCGGTGTAGTCCATTGCAGCACGCACTCCTTTTATTATATCATCAATAAATGTATAATCTCTTCTCGAACTTCCATCGCCATACATTGTGATGGGTTGGTGATTGATAATCATTTTTGCAAATTTATGAATCGCCAAATCAGGACGTTGCCGAGGTCCATAAACGGTAAAAAATCTTAACGCAATAAATCGAATGCCATGAAGATGCGCATATACATGGCCTAGTAATTCGCAAGATAATTTACTACTTGCATAGGGACTGATGGGCATCATATTTCGGTCTGACTCCTTCCAAGGCACATTGGGATTTACGCCATACACACTACTCGAAGATGCAAAAACAAATTGCTTTACTCCTTTCTCTTTTGCAATTTCTAACATGTGTTGAGTCCCCATCACATTCGCTTGTTGGCAAGCAACGGGCGTTTTGATGGAGGCATGCACGCCAGCTTTGGCGGCAACATGGACGATAATATCATAGTCATCTACCAATCGTTTTCGCATAGCATCGAGGTCAGAAATGTCTAATTCTAAAAATTTAAAATTAGGATGATTATTTAATTTTGATAAATTTTCTTCCTTGATTGAACGGTCATAAAACAGATCAAAATTATCAATAATCGTCACTTGATAATTTTCTAAAATTAGTTGGTCGGCTAATGTACTTCCGATAAAACCTGCTCCACCTGTGATTAATATATGTTGCATATTTTGTTTTTGTAAAATTAAAAAAGTGCCTTTACTGCCGCTATCGCATTACCAGCCACTTGCTCGGTACTAAAAGTTTTTTCAAAATGTGCTCGAGCATTTTTAGAAAAACTTTGATAATTATTTTTATTAAAAAATTGTATCGCATCAATTAATTCTCCTGTTGACTGAGGTTCGATGAGAATTCCTGTTTTTCTATCTTCCACAATTTCTGGTATTGATTTCCACTTTGTGGTGATGACTGGCAATCCTAAACTATATGCCTCGATAATTACTCCAGGATAACCTTCTCCTTGATAAAAAGTTGGCAATATTAAAACATCATATTTACGTAAAGTCTCCAAGACTTTTTCTTTTTGTAAAACGCCTTGATAAATTCCTTTTTGTTCATCGAATTTTTCTTGAAATCGTTTTTCTTGAGAGGATTCATAATTCTCTCTTATCGGGCCATAAATATGAATTGTATAATCGTCTCCTAATTTTTTTTCTGCTTCTAGCAAATGATTTATCCCTTTTGATTTATTGACAAATCCTAAATAAATAAATCGTTTTCCAAAATCTCGATTGCCTCTGACTTCAGTTGGATTATCTCTTGACGTCGGTAACTGAATTGTTTTAATTTTTTTATTTTGATAAAACTGTATTAGTTTTTTAGTTTGTAAAAAAAGTAAATCCACTTTTAAAGTCGTTCGTTCAAAAATCCATTTTTGCACCTTCCCGAATCGTTCGGTATAATCTTTAAAATCCCCTCCAAAAGGCCGAACTACAAATTTTAATCTAAAAATTTTTGCAATGAAATATAAAATAGGCGAAAGATATTTTATTCCCTTGTCACTACAATTTAAAAATATTACATCTGCTTTGAAAACATTTCCCATTACTTTTAATAACACTAAAAAAGGGTTTAAGATTTTCATTTTTCCACTTGGAAAATGTTGGGTATTGACTAAGGTGAAGGGTTCATCATTTTCTTTTAAAAATTTGATTAAATATCCAAAAGAAATCGTGGCTCCTCCTATCAAGTTTGCTTTGACGTTAGTTACCGGACCGATTAATAATATGTGAATGTTTTGTTTAATAATAATTATTTTTTAATATTAAATCTTTTTATCCATCCAAAAAGCATCATCATCATCCATAACTGATGAGCAGATTGGAACACACTTTCTTTGGCCGTATCTTTTTTTAGCGTGATTCCCTTTTGATAAATTTTTTCTAATTCTGGTCTTGGAATTAAATCAGGCATTGGATTTTCGTCAAATAATAACCGCTGTGCCAATGCTTTAAATTTCTTATTTTGATATTTATATAATGGAATACTAAAACCCATTTTTGGATGTTCAAAAACTGATTTGGGTAAATGAGGTTGCATTATTTTCCGTAATAAATATTTCCCTACTCCACCCTTAACTAACAGATTATCAGGTAGTTGCGTAGATGCCTCAAATAATTCTGCATCCAAAAATGGTGCTCGAACTTCTAAAGAATGTGCCATACTCATCCGATCTACTTTGATTAACATATTGGAAGGTAGCGTATGTTGCAACCTATAATACATGATTTTTCGAAGGGATGACCAATCTTCAAAACGTTGTGGATAATTTTTTAATAATGGATAAAAATCTCCATTTGAAAATGTATTGTTATGAAAATCATTTCCTAATATATTTTCCATTTGATGATTGGAAAACATCTCATTTAAAGCGATTGGAATATCATTAAGGTCAGCCATCGAAGTATCTACCCCTCTTTTTATTTTTCTAAAAAAAGAAATATTATTCAAGACAGGAGTCTGCTGTGCTACCGATAATCCTTGATTAACCAACGAACGAATTGGACGAGGTACCCGTCTTAATCCTATCATTTTTTGATACCATTGAAAAAGATCATACCCTCCAAATAACTCATCGCCACCATCTCCTGACAACGCAACTTTGACATGCTGTGAAATTTCTCTAGAAACCAAATAAGAGGGAATCGCTGAAGTATCTCGAAATGGCAATCCAACATGATTAACGATTTTCCAAAAAATAGATTCATCAAAATCAACATTAGGAATAAAAATTTCATGATGCTCTGTTCCACAATGTTGTGCTACCTTTTTGGCAATTGCACTTTCGTCAAATGCTTGGTCTTCAAACCGTACATTAAAAGTCTTTATTTGTTGGTTACTTTGTTTTTGTAACAATGCAACTACGGAACTAGAATCTATTCCTCCTGAAAGAAATGCACCTATCGGAACATCGCTCACCATTTGACGTTCGACTGCTTGATGCAGAATAGGGCTGATATATTCGATAGCTTCCGACTCTGATTTTAAATTTATTTTTTTATCATAACTCGGTACGAAATAGGCTTCTTGCTGAAATTTATTTTCAGTCATAAAAATAAAATGACCTGCGGGAAGGCTTCGTACATTTTTCAGTAAAGTGATGGGGTCAGGAACTAGAGAAGTACGAAAATAATATGGTAATGCATCATGATTTAATTTCCTTTCGATATGTTGATTTTCCAACAAAGACTGAATCTCACTTGAAAATGAAAATACTCCTTTTTGATAATGATAATAAAAAGGCTTTTCGCCAAAACGATCTCTAGCCAAAAGAAATTGATTCTTTTTCAAATCATAAATACAAAAAGCAAACATCCCTTGTAGCTTTTCTAACATTGCTTTCCCGTACTCTTCATATAAATGAACGAGCACTTCTGTATCTGAATGAGTTGCAAAATGATGCCCTTTTTTTTCTAAGGATTTCTTTAAAGATAAAAAATTATAAATTTCTCCATTAAAAAAAACGCAAATATCACGGGTCTCATTAAAGATAGGTTGATCGCCTCCTTCTTCATCTATGATAGAAAGCCGACGCATCGCTAGGCTGGCATTTTTATGGGAAAACTCTCCTGCTGCATCTGGGCCACGATGGAACAAAGTCAGATTCATAGATAGAACCATACTTCGTCGCTCGCTAGTCGACAAAGTATTTTTCCAATCAATGATACCTGTTATTCCACACATGGGTTATTTTTGAATGTTAGGGATCGGATACCTTTGATGTATCCGATCCCTGTTCTAAATTTTCTTTAATATTTTAAAAGGATTTCCACCTATGACAACATTTGAAGGAACATCTTTATATACCAATGTATGCGCCCCGATTACTACGTTATCACCAATCGTTACACCTTTTAGTATGGTACATTTATCGCCTATCCAAATGTTATTTCCTAATTTAATCGGACTCGTTACATACCCTTCAAGTGTAAGTTGTTCTTGTTTTTTTTCGTATTTATGATCGTGATCTAGGATGCTTACCATCTGCCCTATCGTGACATGATCTCCTATTTCAATTTTTTCATGGGCTACGATTCTGGAATATTGATTAATACCAAATCGCTTTCCGATATGCAATTCGCCTTTGGCAAAAAGCATCACATTGTCATCAATTATAACACGTTCTTTACATATTATTTTTCCATCTTGTAAAATATGGATTCCACAATTTTTTCCAATCATGGATAGACTTGGACATTGGAATTTGCCTCGGTAATAAATTTTTGTAACAATAAATCTACAAACTGATAAAACCTTGTATAACCAACTTTTATAAATCAATCTCATTGGTAATTTTTTGAGGTTGACTTAATGTAGTTTTTAATTTTTGAACAACTCTCTTACCATAGAAAAGTTCTGCCGTTTTTTTACTAGCGTTGACTAATTCTATTTGATAGGCTGCATTATTAGTGATTTTTTCCAAGCCTTCAATGATGGCATTAGTATCTTTTTTATCTACTAATTCCGCACATTTATTTTCCAAAATAAAATCATTGAGGAAAGAACCTTTCGGCGAATGTGCAAAAATGGGTTTCCCCGAAAGTAAAAAAGGAATCGTTCGAGTAGGAAAAATAGTTTTATATTCCACCTCTCCGTAGCCGCCTGAAAATCCATGGGTCAATACACAGATATCATAGTCTTGCAGTTTTTGATGTACTTCATCAGGACTCACAAATCCCTGATAATCAATGGATTCTGTATCTATTCCTCTGCTTCGTAATAATACTTTGGGCACATGAGTGAATAGGCTCAATGAGTATTTTGGGTTATCTTTGATGGCTTTGATGAGTCGTCGAGTTGCATCAAGATTCGACTCATTAAAGTTACCGATAGCAACTAATTTATAATGGTTTTTATTTTCCTTTGGAATTCCAGTCAGCGTAGATTCATCTGGAAACTCATCGAAGGTATGTACCAAGGGGACAAACTTTTTTAAATGATATTTGTCTTCATAAAAACGTTGCATCCCCTTACTCATCACAAAGACATGTTCTGAATTTTGAAAAATTTCTTCTTGGATAGCGGGAGCTTGAGGATCGGTAATCGCAATATTTTCAATATAAGTATTATGAAAATAAGAACTAAATGGAATGTTCATTTCACGGGCTGCGATACATGCTGCATGGCAATAAAAAGGGTTGGGATAAACACCAATTATGTGGGTGATTTTTTCTTCGGAAATGATTTGTTTTATTTTTTTTATCAAAGGACGAAACCGCCATTTTCTAAACCAAATAAAATAGCGATACCCTCTCCCAAAAAAATATAATTCACTAAAAAAATATTGAAATTTGGTAATTCCTTTTGGTCGGTTGACATGAGTATTTTGCATCCATTGGCGACTCCCCAATACGATCATTTCTGTATCGCTAAAATTTTTGGCTAAATTTTCAACGATAATACTTGAGCCTCCTTTGTTGGGTAAAGTACTCCAACTGACCAATAATATTTTCATTATGAAACTAGTCTTTTTGTCCAGTTTTCTGCAATTTCTTCAAATACATTTTGAAGAGATTTGGTTATATCCCAATTGGGATAATGTGATCTTATTTTTGTCAAATCTGAAATATAACAAATGTGATCTCCTATTCTATTTTCATCACTATATTTATACTTCATCTTGTTTCCACTTATTTGTTCTATTCGATGGAAGGCTTCCAAGATAGAAGTCGAATTTTCTCGTCCACCTCCAATATTGTAAACTTCCCCAACACGTGGTGCTTGAAAAAAAGCATCAATAAATCGAGCAACATCATAGGAATGAATATTATCTCTTACTTGCTTTCCTTGATAGCCAAATATAGTGTACTCATCTTGTACCATATTGACTTTTATCAAATAACTTAAAAATCCATGTAACTCTACACCCGAATGATTTGGCCCAGTTAAACAACCTCCTCGCAAAGCACAGGTCGGCATATTAAAATACCTACCGTACTCTTGTACCATCACATCGGCAGCCACTTTTGACACCCCAAAAAGAGAGTGCTTACATTGGTCTATAGAAAAATTTTCAGCAATCCCATTGAAATATTTTTCATCCGCAAAATCCCATCGAGTATCCGTTTCTTTTAAGTTTAAATGATTAGGGCCATCACCGTATACCTTGTTGGTGCTCATATGAACGAAGGGGGATTCGGGGCAAGATCGTCGAGTAGATTCTAACAAATTTAATGTCCCTACGGCATTCACATCAAAGTCATCAAAAGTTCTTGATGCCGCTAAATCATGAGAAGGTTGAGCGGCAGTATGACAAATATAATCGGGTTTTATTTTTTCAAATAATTCAAGTACGCCTGTACGATTTCGAATATCCAACTCGACATGAGAAAAACTTTGGCACTCCTCAATGAGTTGTTCTTGTACCCATCTTGTATCACCGCGAGCTCCAAAAAAATCTGCTCGCATATTGTTATCTACTCCGAAAATCTGCCATCCTAGCTTGTCAAAATATCGAACTACTTCCGATCCTATCAGTCCAGATGAACCCGTCACTAAAAGTTTTTTTGCAGTATTGGTCATATTGTTATTTTAAAAAATCTCTGAATCATTTCCTCTTTTACATACGTAGAAAAGTTGATCAATGGATTGAATCTTTAAATATAAAATCAAATATTTCAGTTGCCACAATATTGTTCCCCTTATCGGTAATGTGGCAGTAATCTAAAAAATGGCTTTCGGTAGAATAATCTAAAATGTTTCTTGAATCCTTGGATAAAATTCCTTGCTGTTGAAGTGCTACTTGTGCCTCGGGAAGCACCTGATAACTATGCTCTAATGACAATAACCAAACCCTTGGAATTAAATGTTGGTTTTCTAATAGCTCATTTTCGTAAGTCGTTCTATTTTTTCTAGTTAAAATAGTAGGTTGTAAAAAGTTATAAAAAGTTACATTCTCGTTTTTGCAAATGGAATCTGCATGTGTGATGGAGTTTTGATAAGAGTCACTCAGTTGCATTTTCATTTTGTCAACACGTGCAGTATCGGAAAGGTGTTGAGGAATACTGGCAGCATATGGATTGAGAAATTTTTCTACAAAATGAGATTTTCTATGAAGGCGATGAAAAATTTTAAATCGAAGTTTTTGCACTACATTTAAGTTACTCTTATTATAGGCAATATGATTTTCTCCCATAATCCAACCATCGATTCTTCCTGTTGTAAAAAGTAAACCATCATTTACACCACCGTAAAAAACAACTTTGTCTTGAGGTTGGAGGTCAATCATTTTTAATCGTTCTACTTGTTGGGCGGTATTGATAGAAGTTACGCCATAGTTAATAATTCGATATCGGTTGGGAAATTTTTCATTTACCTTTCTCTGTAAATAACTTGTTACAGTATGTTTATCAGGTACTTCTGCATTATAGATGGTGGAACCTCCGAGTACATGTATTCGATATTGAAAACTATCCGGTGAATTAGTCGTCACCCGTAAATGGTTTGTTACATTAAAATATTCTCCCTTAAAATTTGTTGGGTAAATGATTCGAGTACCTTCTTTGTTAATCCATTTTCCAGGTTGGTCGAAAATAGATTCTTGAATAAATGCTTTGGAAAAATAATCAGAATCTTGATAGGGTTCAGGTTGATTGACTCGATGCTGGTAATAATTTCGATATTCTCCTGCATAAATAATACGTGTTGCAATTTCCAAAACACCCAAGGTGATAAGGGTGGAAACACCTATCATGGTAATATTTATTATTAGCTTCTTCATTATTTATGTTCAGTCAAAAGATAACTTGGAATCATCTTTTAATTATTTTATTTATTATTTTTTTGCAACTACTTTAAAGGCGTACCCAATCTTGGGGTACTAAATCAGTAGTATTTATTTCAGAATCATTGAACCATTTTTTAGGCGCGACAACTATTTTTTCATCTTGTCCATTGAGCCATACTGCCCACCAAGCATAGGAACTATTGGGAATAATAAAGTGCTTGCAGGCTATCATTAATTGCATATAATTTCCAAATTTATGCCCTTTGTGTTCATGCCCAATTACTTCTACAGGATAATTCATAACAATATTCTTACGGCACCACTCCACGTCATCTGAAAAAATATAAAATACAGGATTTTCGATTTTTTCAGCAATGTATTTCGCTGCTCGAAAAAAGTAATTTTTATCTGTAGTATTTAAAGTATCTACTTTTAAAAAATCGGTACGCCGAACATTTAAGCAAATTGCGTTGGTATTTTTTATCTTATTCAATAAAGGTTGAGAAGATGCCAAAATAGATGATTTGAATTGAAATTCTTTTCGAATTTTATCTTCCACGCCTTCAAAATATTTTGGGCTTTGAAACCAACCTTCATAAATTGCATTGTCAGTAGGATTTAAAATTAGATCTGGTTCAAAATGGAAATATTTTTCTTTGATAAATATTTTACCTTTATTAATATACTGTCGAACCATTTTAGTAATCCGAGGAATTTTAGGTTTATAAATAGTTTTTAAAAACCCTTCTCCCATCAATAAACTATCATTCACTTTAAAAATAGAAAGATCATAATTTCGATAAACAAATTCTCCTTTACTCCGATCTAGTAAAGAAGACAAATCTAACTTAAACGCTGTATTCAACTCCTCAGCCAATTTGATTCCTAATGCATACTGAAACATTTGATTCCCCATCCCACCTTTTAATCTTACAATAATCATAGTAATTTATTTTATCAAATCCATTTGCTTTTTCATCTGCTCAATAATTCCTGAACCGTGGTTTTTGTTAACTGCCAACATATCAATATCCACATTAAATAAACAATACTTTTCCGCAAGAAAATCAATTGCCTCTTGTCGATCTTTTGGAGATAAATGATGTTGCTCAAATAAGATAAACTTTGGTTCAAACCTTTCTAAGTCTAACTGCGATAATATTTTCCAATCGTACCCCTCCGTATCAATATGTAAAACATCAATGCTAGAAATACTATTACGTAATAGTAATGTTATAAGATTGATTCCTTCTAGTATCTCAGTCCTAATATATGGTTCTAACGCACCGTCAAAATGCTTTAGAATATGTTGTTTATCAAAAGAACCTAGCTGGTCATACCAGTAGGGTAAGTCTGTCAATGTTTCTTTCGCCTTAGGGTCAACCCAATAAAAATTCATAGATTGCCCTTCATTAATCGCTACATTCTCAAACGTAAACCGTTGACTATCAGTATAGTTAGCTTTTAATTTCTTAAAACTACTTGGGACAGGCTCAACGAATAATGCTTTCCAATTTTTATTCTTATGCAATAATGGAAAAAGTGGGTCACCCGTTTTTCCATCATTAGAACCGATTTGAACGAGGAACGCATTTTCACTTCCCAATAATTTATCAAACCAATAGGTAGGATATCT
>Ga0209187_1003996_pt1 | contig 11641 bp, 12 predicted proteins | sample BantaG_FD_187430 | JGI IMG/M metagenome (GOLD analysis project Ga0209187, IMG submission 187430) | Marine algal microbial communities from Bantry Bay, Ireland - BantryBay_4 metaG (SPAdes) (version 2) | ecosystem: Host-associated > Algae > Red algae > Unclassified | place: Bantry Bay, Ireland... | reverse complement strand
AACTATAGAAGATGATAGTTATAGACAGACGATATTCTTGTAATCAAACAAGATGAAAACTAGAACTCCCTTAAGCCATTGGATTTTTCCAATGGCTTTTTTTATGTTTTGAAAAAAATTAGTGCCCGATTATTGGGATTTTGTAGAATGTCTGCAACTGAAATAAGCTATTTATGTGAAGGTTTTTTTATTTAGTGATTGAATAAAAATATACATAAAATATTGTTTATTAGTAATTTAAAGACAACATAAAGACAAACACATTCAAAGCGGATCGCACATTTACTGCTTTATTATGTACTTTTCACTATAAGTATTTTAGGATTTTGATAATATTGGGTAATTGTAATACTGAAATTAAGATACCATCTTTACTCTCAACTTCTATTATATGTTGCATAGTATTTAAACATCAAAATAAAAATTCATTTCTTATTCCTTATACAAACTTCTTATTATGAAAATACAACTGACTCTGTATCTATTGTTTTTCCTTGCGGCTAATTATGTATATGGACAGCATGAAATATCCGGACAATTTATTGACGAAAATAGCGAACCTATAGGTTATCTTCAAGTTGGTGCGTTTATAGAGGACTCATTGATAACAGGCAGTGTTACAGATGAAAATGGAGAATTCTCGTTTTTTTTACCTGATGGCACGTATAAAATTTCTGCGGATTTATTTGGCGAAAACCTTTATTCGAAAGAACTGACAGTGGACGAACCTATTGACTTGGGTACACTTTCAGTAAAAGCAAATGTGCTACTTGAAACCGTAGTTGTAACAGGTCGAAAAGATTTGATAGAAAGAAAAGTTGATAGATTAGTTTTTAATGTTCAAAATTCTATTTCTGCCAGTAGTGGTAATGCAATGGATGCTTTAAGAAAAGCACCGGGCGTTATCGTACAAAACGATGCAATCTCAATGATTGGCAAGGACGGAGTTGGAGTAATGGTAGATGGTCGTATGGTACAAGTATCTGGCGAAGACTTATCAGACTTTTTAGAGTCTATTGCATCAGATGGCATACAAAGTATAGAAGTTATCACGCTTCCGCCTGCAAAATATGAAGCAGAAGGGAATAGTGGATTAATTAACATCATTTTGAAAAAGGGGCGTAAAAACTCTTGGAGTAGTTCCGTAAGAACAACCTATACACAGACTACCTACCCGATTTACGCTTCGGGAGTTAATTTTCATTATAACAAAAATAAAACGAGATTGCTAATTGATGTAAGTGGTAGAGCAGGGCATAAAGCAATTATTGAGAAGGCGCAAGTTTTTTACCCGAATCAGACTTGGGTAGGTCAAACGGACAGGAAGGACAAGAGAGATTTTTTATCAGGTAGAGTTGCTTATGATTATGATATATCTGAAAAAACAAGTGTCGGTATTCAGTATCTGGGAATGGTACGAAACCCGGATATTGAAGATGAAAATACAACCCGTATTCATGGATTATTATCTAATAGGCTTGATTCTACAATAGTCTCTGAAGGAAGTAATGATAAAGCAGTGAATAATCATTCTTTCAATGTGCATTTCGCATCTCAATTAGATACTATGGGAAGAAAAATAAATGTTGATTTAGACTACTTTACATTTCATGCTACCCAAAATCGAGCTTTCCAAAGTCGTCATTACCTGTCTGACAACGAACCTACGAACTCTTTTTTATCAAATATCAATAAAAGCAGCCAAAATATCAGTAATTATAGTGCCAAGATAGATATTGAACACCCAACCAACTGGGCAAATCTTTCGTATGGTGCCAAAGCGAGTTTTATTTACAATGAAAACCCCTCTGATTTTTTCAATACAATCTCCGGATCACCTGTTTTGGACTCTGCCCAAAGCAGAGCATTTGAATATTACGAAAATACGCAATCTGCATACGTAAATACCTCCAAGAAAATAGGTGAAAAATGGGAAACACAAGTAGGGCTAAGGGTAGAAAATACACAAACTAAAGGGGTTTCAAAAACATTAAATGAAACCAATAGAAATAATTACATCCAGTTTTTTCCGACAGCTTATCTAACATATACAAACAATGACAACTCTTTTTCTGCCAACTACGGCAGAAGAATTACGAGACCTGCATATTGGGAATTAGACCCCTTTCGGTGGTACACCAATGCCAACACCTATTCTGAAGGTAATCCATTTTTACAACCCTCCTATACGACTAATTTAAATCTATCCCACTCCTACAAAAACAAACTGACATCAGGTATATTTTTGATGCTAACTAGTAATGGTTTTACCCAAATAACAGCTTTAAACCCTGAAACAAATGAGTTAGCATATATAAGAAGGAATTATTACGATGAGTATAAATTTGGTGTATCGGAGTCTTATTTATTCAATAAATATGCTTGGTGGGAAAGTTATAATGAAGTCTACTTGTGGTATAGTGAACCTAAATTTTATGAAACTCAAATTGATGCGGAAGAATTAAATGGTTGGGCACTTTATTACGGCTCAAGCAATTCTTTCATGTTAAATAAATCAAAAACGATTCGAGCCGAGTTAAACTTTGGTTACAGTGTTCCCGCCCAAGGTCGGATATATAAGGTCGGGGCAATTTATAATTTAGATGCCGGATTAAAGCTTTTCTTATTAGATAAAAAATTACAAGTCACTCTAAGTGTTGCGGATATTTTGAGAAAAAGTGTATCAGACGTAACTACTTTCACTAGTGACATAAGGCAAGTATATAATATATACCCTGATAACAGATACTTTAGATTATCCGCTAAATATTCCTTCGGAAATAAAAAAACCTTCATACAAAAAAGACAGTTTGGAAATGAGGAAGAAAAGAGAAGAACCTAAGAAAAGTAAGCTCACATCTCTCGGAAATATTTCATTATTATAGCTTTGATTAAAGCATAGACCGAAAAAGGTTAATGTCTTTAAACTATGATTCCATTTATTAATTTAAAAACAAACTTAAAATGAAAAATTCTAAGTTAAAAGGCTTTTTTGCCAAAGTAACAATTGAAACAAGTGGTAAAGATTTTATCAACTTGAATGAAGAACTCCTTACCAAAGTAAAAGGAGGAAAAGCTGCTGCCAAAGGCTTGAACATAGGCTGTACAGTTAATAACGGTTGTATCGCCAGCGAATAAAGTCTTCAAGGGGATTGTATTTATAACGCAGTCCCCTGTCTTTCAAAAAAATTACTCACAATGAGAATATTATTATGAATTTAAAATTGTCTTATTATACGATATTTTCTAATGTAGATGAAAATGTAATTGCTTATTCCACTAGAACAGGGGAAACATTAGTTTTTGAGAATAAATACTATCAATATCTTTTAAAGAATGAATTTGAAAAACTGCCACAGCCTCTTGTTTATCAGTTGATAGAAACAGAACTCGCAGTACCTGTCGAGGAAAACGAGTTGGCGGAAATTATTCAACAAAACAAAATCGGTATATCTGATAACCGAACTCTCTATCAAGTCGTACAACCTTCTGCTAATTGTCAGTTAGGCTGCGGTTATTGTGGACAAAAACACACAAAGCACCAGTTTAGTGCTGATTATGATGAAGTCTTGATAAACAGGTTGGATCACAAATTATCATCCAATAAAAAATTTGATAAATTGTATGTTGCTTGGTTTGGGGGAGAGCCTTTGATGAGTTTGCCTAATATCTATAGACTTACTCCGAAATTTAAAAAATTAGCAGAAAAACATAATATAAAGTACGGAGCTAAAATTGTAACAAACGGATTGAGTTTAAAACCCAGACTCTTTTGGGATTTAGCCAAAAATCTTAATGTGGATTTTTTTGAAGTTACACTTGATGGTACTGCTGAATATCATGACAAAAGAAGATTTGTGAAATCTGGTGCTGATTCCTTTGATTTGATATTCAATAATTTGTCGAACATATTCGAATTGGAAGATTATGAAAGCTTAGATGTGACTTTCAATATAAGATGTAACGTCGATAATAGAAATTTCGACGGTGTAGTTCCTCTGATAGAATTGATGAATAAACACAATTTTCAGGAAAAAATTTCAGGGTTTTATGTTGCCCCTATTCACTCTTGGGGAAATGGTGCAAGTGAAATGTCATTAAAACATGAGGAATTTGCCGACAAAGAGATTGAATGGTTTATGACGCAATATGAAAATGGCTTTTCTCCATGGATACTCCCCGGCAGAAAAAAAGAAGTATGTATGGTGGTTAATCCTGACGCAGAATTGGTAGATGCTTTTGGCGACATTTATAATTGTACAGAAATCCCTTATGTACCGGGATACGAAGATTCAGGCTACGTTCTAAGTAATATGAAAGAAGTAACACCAAGTCAAAAATTTGAAAAAAGACCCTTTTCGGATTGGAATGATACAATACTGGCAGAAGATGAAAGGTTCCCCTGTCCGACTTGTAAAATGTTGCCTGTATGCGGAGGAGCTTGCCCCAAAAACTGGGAAGAAGGCTATATTTCCTGCCCTTCTGCTAAATTTAATATCAAAGATAGACTGGCATTGTCTTATCTTATTGCTCAAAAAGGTATAGAAGTATTTACCGAAAATCAAGAAGTATGAAAAGCAAGGAACATTCAATTTATACATTAATAGAAAGTAATAAACATGCGGTAAAAAATAATCAGTTAAATTTTACCGATGACCAAATTTTCCAAAAAGGACTTGATGAGCTAATCAAGACTGCTGCTAAAGATGCTATTTCATTAAAGTTTTATTTTGGCAACTGCATGAAAGCCTTAAAGGAAGCTAGAGCAAATCAATTAGGTGCCGCATCAGCCTTGATTGAAAGAGCACAAAAATATGCTCAATTAGATAAGCTGGATGAAAAAGAATTAAAAATTTATCAACTGATTCGTTATCCTATAGAAGCATATATAGCTTATAAACATAATGACTATGAAAAGTCTTTTAATTATACCATGGAAACCATTCTTATTGATGAGACCTTTGAAAAAGAGTTTCCGGTCATGTTTTTTCACAGAATACAACAATTACATAATTTAAGCAGAATATTTGTTCGACAAAGCAAATATGAGGAAGCCTGCGAAATTGTTAATTTATTGCTAAAATGCCTTGTTGGAAATATTTCCACTTCTTACTCCAAGTGTTCTTTTGATGTTATTTATTGTATACCTGAGTTGAAGAAACTAAGGAAATTAATGGCTTACCAAGTCTTTTATGAAACAGTCGGGCTATTCAATAAGTTGGAAAATACAGAAAAGGAAGAATATTTGTTTAATATTTGTTTTAATGGGTATGAAAACTGGAAAGATCCTGCAGAAACAGGCATTACTTATTGGGCAAATGCTAAAGATGCTTATTATAAAAAGAATGATGAAAATCAATTTGTAACTTCAGTAAGTGCATTTTTGAAAAATTCCAATGATTATTTTAGTGACGAACCACTTTTGAATTTAACTAAATATATCATTGAGTTTTTTCACAAAAAAAATACAGAACTATCATCTAAAATTGAACAACTAATTTTAGAACATGCTTAAATTTATTCCTCAACATGATCAAATGGATTGCGGACCTGCGTGCCTAGGTATGATTGCAAGCACTTATGGGAAGCACTATCCGTTACAATACCTGAGAGATAACTCGTATATCACTCGTGAAGGAGTCAGTTTGTCCGGCATAAATGAAGCTGCCCGCCCCATAGGTTTTGAAACTTCGGCAGCAAAATTAAGCACTGAAAAACTTGTAGAACACTTTCCAAGTCCCTGTATTCTACATTGGAATCAAAACCACTTTGTGGTACTCTACAAAATAAAAAAAAAATACTTCTCAGGACAGTATGTCTTCAAAATAGCCGATCCCGGTCATGGCATCATTAACCTCAATGAAGAAGACTTCAAGAAATCATGGTTAAATGATGACCAAATGGGTATTGCGCTATTCCTCAACCCTACGGATAAGTTTTATGAACTCGACCCTCCCAAAAAGGACAAACTCAATTTTGCCTATCTACTTGGGTTTTTAACGCCCTATAAAAAAGAGATATTTCAGCTCCTTTTGGGCTTACTCGCAGGAAGCCTCTTTACCCTTATTTTCCCCTTTCTTACACAGGCACTTATAGATAAGGGCGTCGAAGCCAAAAGCCTCAATATCGTATTTATCATATTATTGGCACAAGTTTTCTTGTTTCTTGGTTCTATTGCCATCGAAATTATCCGCAACTGGGTGATGCTCTACATTGGTACAAGAATCAATATTACAATTATCTCTGATTTCCTAAAAAAAATACTCGGACTTCCCATCAAGTTTTTTGATACAAAAATGATGGGGGATTTCAATCAAAGAATTCAAGACCATGAACGAATTGAGCATTTTCTGACTTCACAAAGTTTACTAACGCTCTTTTCTATCATTAATTTTTCGGTATTCTTTTTAGTTCTATTTCACTATGATATCAAAATCGTAGTGATTTATGCGGCACTTACAACGATTGCAATTACATGGTCTATATTATTTCTTAAACGAAGAAAAATTTTAGACTACCAGCGTTTTCAGAGAAGAAGTGAAAATCAGGAATCAATTTATGAACTTATCAATGGTATTCAAGAAATAAAACTCAATAATTTTGAAGATTACAAAAGGGAAGAATGGGAGGGAATCCAAATCAAGTTATTTAATATCAATCTGCGGATATTAAAACTCGACCAACTCCAACTTATCGGTTTTGATTTTATCAATCAATTGAAAAATATATTAGTTACTTTCATTGCTGCCCGCGAAGTCATTCTCGGCAATATTACTTTGGGAGCTATGCTTGCCATCTCCTATATTATCGGACAAATGAACTCGCCTGTCAGTCAACTCATTAACTTTTTTCGTTCTTTGCAAGATGCCCGATTGAGTTTAGAACGCCTAACTGAAGTGCAAAATCAAGAAGAAGAAGAAAAAGAAAATCAAATTCAACTTTCTGAAAAAGACCACTTCACTCAAAATGGAATAGCAAAAGGCATCAAAATTTCTCAACTCAATTTTCAATATGAAGGACCGCGTTCTCCATTTGTTTTACAAAATATTGATTTATTGATACCCGAAGGAAAAACAACAGCTATCGTCGGAGCAAGTGGCAGCGGAAAAACAACTTTAATGAAATTATTACTTAAATTTTATGAACCCATAAAAGGTGATATTTTTATTAATAAACATAACCTCTCGGATGTTTCTTCTGCCAATTGGAGAGAAAACTGCGGAGTTGTTATGCAAGATGGATATATTTTTTCTGATACCATAGAACGTAATATTGCAACCGGAGATGAAAATATTGATGGGGAAAAATTACAGCACGCCATTAAGACCGCTAATATAGAAGAATTCATAGATTTTTTACCCTTAGGACTCAAAACCAAAATCGGTGCTGCGGGAATCGGGATATCCGGAGGGCAAAAACAAAGGATTCTAATTGCCAGATCAGTTTATAAAAACCCTCATTATATTTTCTTTGACGAGGCTACCAGCGCCTTAGATGCAGAAAATGAAAAAGTCATTCATGACAATTTGCAGGAATTTTTTAAAAATAAAACCGTTCTAATTATTGCTCATCGCCTGAGTACTGTAAAAAATGCAGACCAGATTATCGTACTAAAACACGGTAATATTGTAGAATTTGGAAAACATCAAGAACTCGTAAACGCAAATGGTATCTATTACAATTTAGTTAAAAACCAACTCGAACTGGGGTCTTAATTATGGAAAAAAATTTACAAAAGGAATTGGATAAAAGTCGTTTTTTATTTGTGAAATATGGCTTAATTGTTACTTTTTTGGTACTAATTGCAATCTTATTTGCACTTTCGATGCTAAAAATTGGTGAGGAATCTATCCTGTCGATGGTAATTGACTACTACTTTAGTGAAAGGAAATAAAGTTACGGCTCATATAGGAAACCAGCATTTTATACTCTTTTAGATTAAGAATTTAACTTTTTTGAAGTTGCGGGTTATTTTTTTCGCTACGCGAAAAAAAGCGAGAACAGCATAATGCCTATTCTCGCAAAATATTTTAAAAGGGCTAAAAGAAAGTTTTAAGGTTGAAATTGAGGTCGAGGTTGAAATTGAAATTGAGATTGAAGTTGAAATTGAGGTCGAGGTTGAAATTGAAATTGAAGTTGAAATTGAGGTCGAGGTTGAAATTGAAATTGAGATTGAAGTTAAAATTGAGGTTGAAGTTGAGGTTGAGGTTGATGTTGAAGTTGAAATTGAGATTGAAGTTAAAATTGAGGTTGAAGTTGAGGTTGAGGTTGAGGTTGTTAAGCCGTCTCCTCCAGAGTGACTTCTTCTATCTCTTTCAGCCTATCGCCGAAATGTGGATGTTTATTATTTGTAAATACTCGTGGTGGCGTGTAAACGGTGGTTGCTTTACGCCTCAATTTGAACAGAATATACACATTCAAAAAGTGCATCGCGCCGAGTAGCAGCACGATGCCGCCCACCTTCGCGCTGAGTACCTCAAGCATTTCTTTGTAATTCTTAATCACCGAATAATGCTCCAGCAAGTACATGACCAAACCGATATTGATGAGGTAAAACCCAGCTTTCAACAAGTGATTGACCGAAGTAGCGAGTTCTTCATTTTGATGAAAAATATCATTGAAAAACACCTTCGCGTTTTTGAATAAAATATGCGCCACCCAAAGCGTCAAACCCACGCCTATCCACAGATAAATGATGTACGCAATGACAGAATAGTTCATGTTTATTATTTTTTTATGAGAAAATTTTAATTATTTTTCTAAGTAAAATAGAACGAATACCACGCGCCCGATACCGCCGCACTATCGTAAAAGCAAACAAATTAAAGAAGTGCATCACCGCCAATACAAACACAATCATTCCTACTTTGCTACACACCGTTTCGATGATACCTGCGATGCTTGTCACCTCGTATTCTGCCCGCAATACGAGCAGCATGTACGCGATATTGACCAAATAAAAACCCATCAGCAAAAGTCGATTAATAGCATCTGCAATCTCCTCACTTTCAAAGGCTTCTACCAAAAAATATCGCCCGTTTTTATGCAGCGAATGCCCCACCCAAAACATAATCCAGATGCTTGCTTTCAAGTATAATATGTAGGTGATTATGGTCATAATCAATGAGTGAATGAGTGAATTTTGAGTGAGTGAATGGTTTTTAATGTTGCAATGCTTGAATGCTATAATAGTTTTTAACGGATGAATTATTTGTTTTCTGCTTCTTGTTTAATGTGATTCAAGACCCTTCCATGTATGCGGTGAATGATAAAATCTGACCAATTTTTCCAATACCATTCCGGCTGAATATCTACTTTATAATAAGTCGTTCCTTCGAGTTGTGTTGTCGTTTCATTGATAGCCGTTAGTGCAAATTGTCCTTTATAAGATTAAAAATAACCATCCAAATGCGGCGGATGTATCTCCCAAAACGGATTCCATTCATTCATCGGAATAGGCTGTTCGACCACATCAAACTGCAATAAAGTTGGTGCTTCCCAAGTCGTAATCGGCTCTACGAAACTACCCGTCGTGAAGTTACAATACCTCACTGCATCTATACCTTCTCCCTCAATAGTTGCATCGGTGGGATAAGAAATACCGATTTTGAAAATCCAATCGGCAGGCTCATCAATTTTATCAAATGTGACCACATTTTTCCAGACATTTTCAATTGGAGCATTGACGATAACTTGTGTTTTTACAGGTATGAGAGTCGCAGCATTATTCACATAATCAAAGCTCATAAATGCAGCAGAACTCAGCAAAAGGATAATGATAGAATTGGTCGGAGTTACAGGACTTTTACGTTCACGATGTGTACGATAACCAATGTAAGAACCCAATAAAGTAGACTTTATTTAGGAATATTTTATATGCATGGAATTTTGTATTTTTTCGATAATCGAGCCTCATTTTGAGCTGCATACCCTACGGTACGGAGCGAAAAATAGGAGAAGAGTATCGGAAAAAGACAATGTTAGCTGCATACAAAATATTTCTAAATAAAGTCTAGTCAAAAGAATAAGTATTGGGCTTGCCATCACAATACATATCATACCTTCCAGAGCAAAAACGAGTAGACTAAGGATAGCTCCGCCTAATGTATAGAAGCTGAGCAAGTAGCAATTTTTTCTGGATAAATCTGTTTGGTATCCGCTAATAAAAGGGGGCAAAAAACCAATCAGGAAAGGAATCAAGACGAGTACAGTCCATCCGTATTCGCCCAAAAACTCTATGGATAACAAAACAAGCAGGAAAATTATGGCTAAGGTGACAAGTGCAGAAATTAATTTGATGTGCTTTTTCATCGCTATTTTTTTTGATTAAAATTCTAAATCCCAAAAAGAAGGGGTGCGGTAAGTCGCGTCTTTATAAGTTTGATAGGCGTACCATGCTGCAAAAATTAAAGACAAGAAAAACAGATATTCAGCACCGGAAGTACTCAGTAAAAAATAAAGGGCAATGCCATAAACCACAACAGCTAACAAATAATAAGCCCTAACTTTATTTTGATAAGCTAATGCTAAGACCATTGCACTAAGCACTTGCCATGCTCCAAGTAAGAACCACAGAGGAAATAAAAGCCAAATAGAAACCCCTTCAGAAAGTGGTGTCAAAACGATGGATAAAGCAGCTAATGCCCCAAACAAAACATGTACACCGTAATCAAATTTCAAAAATTTTCGCGGAAGATTCATAAAAAGTTTAATTGATAATTAAGAAAATGTAAATGTAGTTTTGATGAAAATGATTCATTCACTCAAAATTCATTCACTCATTCATTGGTAATTCATTCATTCAAAATTCATTCATTACACTTGCAATATACAGACTATTTTCATTATTTTCAATAAATATTGAAAGTTTATTGTAAATTTTTTTATTTTACGCTGAATATTTTCCTAAAAATATTTCTAATATACTCATTATCAATATTTTGTGTTGTTTTTATGTTTTTAAATTCCTCAAAATTTCCTGTAAAATAACTGTGTACTTCAAGTGTATCTTTTACCAAATCGGTCAATATTGCGTACTCATCGGGCGTCAGTCGGGCGAGTTCGTGCGTGGGAGCTTGTGGGGCGGGGACTAGGGCGGCTTTCCATTGCCACCTACCGCCAAAGGGAAGTTCGAGGAAATCACAAACCTGTCGCAACGTATGTCGAGGACGAGCGATGAGGTCTTCATAGCGCAATTCCAAATATTGCGAATCGGGCAGGGTAGCGGCTTGCGCTTGGGTGGCGTTTACGATTTTTTCCCAATACAAAATCGCCTCCGCTATCGTGGCTTCATAAGGAGCAATATGACTGAGTTGAGCTTCGTAACTGAAATTGGTAAGTGTATCGGGATGACCGCCTTTGATGAGCCGACTGATACCTTCATGCTTTACCATCGAAGTGGCAGCAAAACGCCCGTCGCGGATGAGGTGAATAAATTTAGCCGAAGGAAAAAGTCGGGAAATTGCTTGTACATCCAAGCCGTATTGAGGGGTTTTATCTATAAAAAAACGACAGTTGGGCGCAGCCGTTTTTTCATAACACATTTTCAAAAAAAACAATACACGCGCCGAATGCATCGTATGTATGTGGCAATTTTCAATAAATTGTTTGTGGAAAAAACCCTTATCCGAGATACCGCCAG
>Ga0209187_1003994_pt1 | contig 11645 bp, 7 predicted proteins | sample BantaG_FD_187430 | JGI IMG/M metagenome (GOLD analysis project Ga0209187, IMG submission 187430) | Marine algal microbial communities from Bantry Bay, Ireland - BantryBay_4 metaG (SPAdes) (version 2) | ecosystem: Host-associated > Algae > Red algae > Unclassified | place: Bantry Bay, Ireland... | reverse complement strand
GATTCAAAAAGCCGCCAAGGAAAACGCCATGCCACCGGATGACTTCTTCATTCCCGACGGACACTGCAATGACTCCGGCTACGAAGTCATGGCCGAAGAGATCTTCCAAGCAATGGTCCCGCTACTTGCTCGATAGCCACTCGCACGATTTCAGGCAGCCCCCGCCAGCGCCCCCCCCTGCCGGACCGCGAGCGTCTCGCTCGCACTCGGAGCAAAGCGACGAGACATCAGCCTCACCCCACCACTCAACATTCAACAACGTCGATCATCCCGAATCGCGGAATACATCTCCTCCGCGCTCAAGAACCGCTCCTCGACGATCTCGCTTCGTCAATCTTCCGGAGCGTCGCGCGCATCTACCCCTAACAGAAACAATTCATAACCGGAAAGAAAAAATCCTGTCCATCCTGTAAATCCTGTCCAAAAGAATCAGACACGATGAACAGCTTTTCCAGGATCGTCCGAAACTGACTGTCCCCGTCATTGGCCGACCCGCATCCCCCCTTCCCCCAAATGCGGGGTGCCCCTAGCCGATTCCCACCCAATGCGCTTGGATTCCGCCCACCCATCTGCGAGCATCTCCCCGTGGCCACTCCTCCCCCAAACAACCATCCCGCTCCGAACTCCAAACTCGACTACCCCTTCGCCCACACCGCCAAAGACGGCCGCGACTGGGAGCCCCTATTCACCGCAGACTGCCCCACCGTCCGTGGCCAACATTGCGACGATTGCGAAACCCTAGCCCCCTCCCACGGCCACCTAAACAAAGTCGCCCACTGGACCGCCAAATTCGCCTCACCCATGTTCCCCCCCGGCTCGCCCAATGCCGACCTCCACACACACTTGCTAGCTATTCAAGTCCTGTTCGAAGCCGCGCAAAGACCGTGTCCGTGGATTCCGACAACAGTTCGCCTGCTTCGTATCCGGATATTCGGGAGTCAGACTCCGTCTCCAAGGCCTGCAACGAACGGACTGCACCGGATCTCGAAATGCTGGTCAGCAAGGCCTGAGCGAGGAGCTCCTGCTCGGACTTCGAGAGCTTACGAGCTTCCGCCAATAGAGTTGGTAAATCCATCCTAGTAGGATTTAACGAAATCAAGCCATAGGCAAATCAGCAATATCGTCCCGCATCACCCGCCGGATGTCCTACCCTCTTCTCACTAGTCTTGCTGATCACGCCACATCCTCTTACACTCGCCACCTCTCCCTTAACGCCCATGAACTATTCAGACATTCTAACCTCCATCAAGAACGGCTCAGCCCTTCGCCTTCGTCTTCGTCTCCAACCATTGTATGGAGACGGCGCTACCGTCTTTCCACCAACGTATGCGGACGCCACCTATCTCATTTCCGAAAGACGGGTCCAAGGCGAGAGCCTCTCGTGTGTGGTTCTCGACTCCGTACAGAGTCAGGCAAATCGCTTGGAAGAGGCCCTTCTTGCCGACATCCAAGCGGGAAACATCTCGCTTCCGCATATACAGACCGACTTCACTAAGGTAGACGGGCTCGAGAAACCGATTGGAGTTCTCACATCCTTGGAGACACCTCATCGCGCTTTTGACGCTATTTTACGTGACTCCGTTACCGTTGATGGCGGGCTCCCATTCCCTCTCAGCGAAACCGGCGAGCAAATCCGTAAAGTCACAACCCGGGATGCTACCGCTCTCCTTCAGCACGACCCATGCAGCCTACTTTTTGGTAGTTGGGACTCTACTGGTCCGAGCGGTGGTCTCGGAGAAAAGTTCACGCGTTGTATCGTGAGCGAGATCGTCGGAATAAACGTGAAGGAGGGCGAACGAAGAGGGCTCAGAGGAGATCCCCTTAACATTTCCAAATACGTGGAGGCGGAAACCGACAACAATAACATTCTGGCTAACGTGGGGAAGATCGACTTGAAAAACAAGAAGCGAGCATCCGAAGCCAATCACGGCCAGATACCGTGGGGCCGAGAAAATCCGGGGCACGCTGGCGTGACGATGGACTACGCCGATCAATCGGCAACGATCTCTATTCCTGCTCTCCGCCGACTCCACTTCCCCATCGGCGAAGGTGAAAGTCGAGCCGCCACTCCGGAGACCAACGCGGCCGGGCATGCTATCCTCGCCGCCATTGGGTTGCACTCCATCGCGCTCAGCGTAGAGCGAGGTTGGCATCTGCGATCCCGCTGTGACCTCATCCCCGAAGAAGGATCAATGTCTTGGGAACTTCTCGGTTCTTCGTCAGCCGCAACGAGTTGGGACGGAGTCGATGCCAACGCGACCAGAGCCATTCTGGAGGAAGCGATCGCAGCAGCGAAAGAGGTAGGACTCCCGTGGACCGAAAAGCCCCTCGAACTGATACCTGGGGAAGCGCTTTCTCGACTAGTTGTACAGAGCCAACAGGCCCAACGCACCGAGTCCACGGAAGACTAGCTCGGCAATCCCTCGAACAACATGTCCCTTACAATTTCCCTCCAATTTCCGGCGGGGCGATACCTCGCAGTTGCATCCAATCGGGACGACCCCGAGTGGCCACCGCACCCAGCCCGTCTGACATTGGGGCTCATTGATGTCCTCCATCGCCGTGGGAACAACCCAGCTGATCGGAAGGCAATTTCAGAATTGGCCGCCATTTCCGCCCCTATCGTAGCAGTCTCTGATCCATCCCCAAGCCGAGATCCAGCCGCTACCGTCTACGTGCCGCAGAACGTCACACCGAAAGTTGGGGATCTCCGTTCCCGGAGTAAATACCGCAAGCCGAGGAGCTTTCCAGTACTTCGTCTTGATCCAGATACGCCGTCTGTGTTTTTTCATTGGGACAGTTGCCCGGCCAAGTTCGATCGCAAAGCGCTGGCATCCCTACTTGCCGATTTACCCCGGTTTGGGCACTCGTCATCACTAGTCATCGCCCGAGTCGAAAGCGCTTTACCTTCCACGGGGTTGACCCAATTTTCGCCTGTTCTAGCTAGCGATTACGGATCTCCTGACGCCTTACTGAGGGTGCCATTTAAGGGACTTCTTGAAGCTGCTGAAGCCGCTTTTGATGCAAAAGGCCGAAGCCAGGACGCTTCACGGCAGGAGGCGAAGTACAAGAAGACCCAAAAAATTTCAGCCGCGCCACGCGGTCGCTATGACCCACCTCATCGTTGGCAAGGCTACCGGACGCAATCTCCTGCCTCTTGCGCACTATTATCCCGCTTCGACCCGGATTCACTCCTGATCCTCACCCGAACGGGCGGCTCCCATCTCGGAAGCGAATCGATCTGGCAAGTAGCGAAGACTTTGCACAAAGCTATTCTCGAGCGGTGTCCTGACCCAGTCCCTGAGTGGATCAGTGGGCATAGGGCCGACGGCACGCCTTTGGCAGCTGACCATCTCGCTATCGTGCCACTGCCATTCGTAGGCCAAGAGCACTCCGATTCCAGAATGTTGGGCATAGGATTGCTACTTCCGCGACCCGAAGTCCTTGGACTCAAAACGGCAGAAATGTCTTTGGTAATGCGAAGCCTTCTTGGCGAGCTCTTTCGCGAGAAGGGCGAACTCAAGCTCGTTCCCCCTGGGCGACCTTCCTGGTCGTGGACGCTCCGACCACGTGAACCGACCGAAAGCCGCACCACCCTGAATCCATCGCGCTGGCGCCAGGCTTCCTCCGACTGGGCAACTGTTACTCCCATAATTTTCCCAAACCACCCGAAGCCTCGTCTCCCGAGGAAGGCGAATGCAGAGAACTGGAGCGACGAGAAGCAATCTGCGTGGCAAGCGAGTTGCCTGAAAATCATTACTGGCGCATGTGCACATCAAGGGCTTCCGGCACCCACCGCGATTCAGGTTGGGCCGATGTCCCTGATTCCTGGGGTGTCAAACGCCCGGTCGTTTGCCGCGCCCTCCGCACGGCCTGGGCGACCAGCACGATTCCACAGTCATTGTCGAATCACCTTCGACGAACCTATTCAAGGCCCTCTCATCCTCGGTGCCGGACGATACCGAGGCTACGGCCTCTGCCTCCCGGTTCCAAGTCGAACCCCCACCAGTCCCCCTGCATGAGTCTCCCATCCTTTACCGAATTCTTCGAAGCTCTCTGGGGCTACTCCCCTTTCCCTTGGCAATGTAAGACGGCTGATCGTGCAGCGGACGGTGACTGGCCGGCTTGGATCTGCGTGCCCACCGGAGCAGGCAAGACCAGCACACTCGAGGTGGCGATCTACGCGCTCGCCTCCCAAGCAGAGAGGCCTATCTCTGCGCGGACGGCTCCATGCCGAATTGTCTTCGCCGTAAACCGCCGGATCGTCGTGGACGGTGCCTTCCAGCATGCGAAAACCATCGCGGACCTACTTGCGAAAGCTGAGCCGAATTCACCTTTGCGAGAAGTAGCCGATGCATTGCGCTCAATCACCGGGGACAAAAATGCGTTGCCCTTACAGGTCTTTCCCCTCCGAGGAGCCAGCTACACCGACCGTGCATGGACAAAACATCCTCTCCAACCAAGCATCCTCACCACTACTCTTGACCAACTCGGTTCAAGATTACTCTTCCGTGGATATGGAGTGAGCGATGCGGCTACGCCTATCCATGCAGCGCTTCTGGCCAATGACGCACTTCTCATTCTCGATGAAGCCCATACCAGTCATGCATTTTCATCTACTCTTGAGTCGATCACACGGTTCCGAGCGACTGCACCAGAGTCTATTCCAGTTCCGTTCGCTAGCGTCCAACTGACGGCCACTCCACCTCCATCCGCTAGCGCCCCTGTCCAACTGGACGACGAAGATCGCAAGCACCCGGTTCTATCCCTCCGCTTGGGAGCAAGTAAACCTGCAGAGCTTCTAGCTCCGGAGCCCGGAATAACTGGAAAGAACCGCCCTACTAAAATCGCCCAGGCCATTGTTGTTGCCTACCGTGGCCAGCAGGAACTGAGAGATGAAGACAGTCCCAACCGCACGCTGATCGTCGCTAATTCTGTCCGAGTGGCAGAAATTGTCGCGACAACCTTGCAAGAAGGAAAAAGGAAGCAAGACAGGGCTCCCAGAGGAATCACGGTAGAACTCCTTACCGGCCGACTACGTCCAATGGATCGCGATGCCTTGATCGAACGAATCGTCACCAATCACGACCTGCAAAAAACTCCTTCAGCCAAGACCCCCGGTCTGGTCCTGGTAGCAACCCAATGTGTTGAGGTGGGCGCCGACTTCGATTTCGATTCCCTTGTGACCGAACTCGCCCCCTTGGATGCTCTTCGCCAACGGTTCGGACGCCTGAACCGTACTGGTCGCCAGATTGCCGCCAGCGCCACCATCGTCAGCCCTGCCGATACGGTAGAGCTAGCCAACAGTGGCAGCGGACCGAAAAAGGAAGATCCCATCTACGGAAGCGGTTCGTTTTGGACCTACAAATGGCTCATCGAATCGGCAACACCGAACCAGACATTGTTCGACTTCGGACTCGACGCAATAGCGACCGTTTTAAGAACCCGACCAATTGACGACCGTCACCTCTCACCGTCGGCCCCGTTCCCAGTCGTCCTTCCGGCCCACTTGGACTTGCTCTGTCAGACTTCGCCTCGTCCGCACGTTGAACCAGAACCCTCTTTATATATACACGGCTCGAGGCCGAACCTTCCAGAGGTCGCCGTCGCAGTCCGCAGGGAACTACCGACCGCGACCGCACAAGTGCAGGCACTTCTGGACGATCTCCCACCTCTAGCCGCTGAGTGCGCCAACCTGCCACTCTATTTGGTAAAGAACTGGTTGGAGGCCCCGGATGGAACGACCGATATGGCCGATTTTCCTGGAGCAGATCTGGCCCAACGTCTCCAAGGAAACACCAGCCCAGTTTCGAATGCGTTCATCTGGCGAGGGGGTCAAGCCACCGAAGTCCACAAGGCAGTGGACCTCCGGGGAGGCGATACTTTGATACTTCCCGCATCCCTAGACTATCTGGGATCGCTTCTCGCTAATTTGCCCGAACAGCCAGCCGATCGCGACCACTACGAAAAGGCGTTCCTCGCGTCACGAGACAAGTTCTGCCTCGTCCTTGACTCGCTAGCACGCACCCACCTCAGAAACCTCTTACCAGAATCCGAATGGGCAGTCTGGGACACCTGTTTTCCATCTGGAGAGTCTGTCCAAGACGATACCGAAGTTGCAGATCATGCCTCCCCTGACCTTGCCACCATAGCCCGCCTTCTCCAAACCACGGCAGCAGAAGAGCTTTCCGATGTATGGAAGTATGCTCTCGACTACGGGCTAGGTGATCCGTCGCTTTGGTCAGTCCGTCAGCACCCTAACGATAGTGGTGGTTGGATCCTAGTAGCGCGTCGGCGGAGCGGTATCTCGAACTGGCCGCTCGATCCCGACGAGGCTGGTCGACAAGGCCCCCACGCTCAACAGGAAATTGAACTCGACGACCACCAACAAGGCGTGGAGCGCCGTCTGCAGACTGTACTCGAAAGACTACCGGTCCCCGAGCCTATCTCCGATGCCCTTCTTCTCGCAGCTCGCTACCACGACATAGGAAAGCTTGACCCTAGGTTCCAAGCAATGCTTCAGGGCACTATACCCGAGCTAACCACCATCCGCCCGCCCCTGGCCAAGTCCGCAGGCTGGTCGTCCTTCGGTGATAGCAGAGCACGGGCCCAAACCGCTCGGGTTCCTAAAGGTTTCCGACACGAATTGGTCAGCTGCGCGGCACTTCTCGAGTCCGCAGTGATCGATGATCACGCAGAACGCGATCTCCTCCTTCACCTCGTCGCTTCCCACCACGGCCGGTGTCGATGCTTCCCCCCAGTCGTGCCTGACAGTCGACCCGAGAACTTCGAGTTTTCCTTCGATACGAACACCTTCATCCATCAAGGCAATGATGCCCCTTTGGCTCACCTCGAAAACGGCTCGTGCGAACGCTTCTGGGCACTCCAACATCGCTTCGGATGGTGGGGCCTCGCCTACCTCGAATCACTACTCAGGCTAGCGGACCAAGCCGAGAGTGCAGAACCAACCCACACCACCTAGTCTATGCACGAGATCGAACTTACTAAACTCCGTTCAAACGTTGGTAGAGACTTCTTAGCTGCCGTTGGCCTACTGGAATTGTTGGAAGCAAAACAATCCGAAAGTCTTCCAAGATTACAGTGGAGTGCTGAGGGAACACCGACTGTGCTTCTTACCGGTGATTCATCTCCGGACATTGGCGTCTCAATCGCAGAAATCGTCTCCGACCTGAAATCCTGGAAGGATAGCGAAGATCCATTTTTTGCATACGCCGATGTGATCAAGACTTCCGCAACGAATTTCCGAAAGCACGTCATCGAAGCGCTTAATACCACCACCTTCCCATCAACAGTTCTCGGGCAACTTTATCCCGCCTTTGCCTCACAGATTCCGGAGGATGGTGAGGAGGATGTGACACCTTCTTTGCTGTCCTTGGCGAACGGGGGGAGCGGCAAAAAACTCCTTCGGGATGTGGCACAGCTAATCGCTCAACTGGACCCGCAAACAGCACTTGATGAACTCACCGGTAAGGGAGAATCAAAAGCGACTAAGTCGCTCCGCTGGCATCCAGATGAGTATCGTCCCGCAGCGCTTCGTGCTTTTGATCCCGGGGGCGCTGTTCCCGGAGACTCTATCCGGAGCCTACCGATTCTCAACGTTCTCGCATTCTTCGGACTTTGTGCACATCCGGTCGCCGATGCTCAACCGAAACCCAAAACAACTGGGTTTGTCACGAAAGGGCGCGATGGATTTTTTAGGTGGCCGATCTGGAACTACCCGCTCTCGTGTAGTGCAACACGGGCGATCATCCAACATCCTGCAATCTTTGCACCGGAGCCCGACAATTCCGTTGTCTCCAGACTGGGTGTAACCAGCGTTTGGCAATCCGAGCGATTTTCCAAAGACAAAAGCCTCTATTTCTCCCCCGCTACTCCTGTTCTCTAACCTCTCTCCCCTTCAGCCCCCAATGCCATCCAATGTATCCTCCCAACTGGCCGACGACTGGGTAACCTGCGATATGGTCGCCCAATATGCCTACTGTCCAAGGCGTTTCCATCTCATGTATGTCCAAGGCCGGTGGGAAGACAACGAGTTCACCGTGGAAGGGCGCGCCTTGCACTCGCGGGTTGATCGTATTGACCAGCTACTTCCAGAAGCCGCCCAGAGTTCAACGCCGGACGGCGATGCCAGCGATGCTCCTCCGGAAATCGCCCGCAGTGTGAGCCTCGGGTGTGACCAGCTCCAATTGATGGGAAAACTCGATCTTGTTTCCTGCGATCCGGAGGGCGGCGAGGCAGCTCCTGTTGAAACCAAAAGAGGAAAAGTCCCAGACATCCCAGAACAGTCCTATCCTCCCGAGCGAGCACAACTTATGGCCCAAGGCTTATTGCTCAGGAGCCACGGCTACCAGGCCGACCACGGCTTCGTCTACTACGCAGGTAGCAGGAAGCGGGTTCGGGTTGAATTCTCGGAGGAGTTGGAGACTGATACTCTCCGCATCATCGAGCGGGCACGCTCTGGTCGTGGCGAACGCAATTGCCCGGACCCACTCCAAGACAGCCCCAAGTGCTGGGGGTGTTCGCTTGCCGGAATCTGCCTGCCCGACGAAACAAGAGCCTTGGCTAGTTCCGAGAAAAAAGACAAGTCCTCCGGGGGAAAGGATCCCCGAAGACTTTACGCCGCTAGGGACCAACGAACTCCCCTCTACGTTCAGGAACAAGGTGCGAGGATTGGCAAACGAGATCGCCGTCTGATCGTCACGAAAGGAAAGGAAATACTCGGCGAAGCCAAGCTCCGCGATGTAAGTCAGGTGGTAATCTTCGGAAATACTTCAGTCACCCCCCAAGCACTGCACCTAATTCTCAGTGACGGAAAGCCTGTGGTTCATCTTTCCACGGGTGGGTGGTTCTACGGACTCAGTGTTGGTATGGGAGTGGAGAATGCCTACGCAAGAAAAGATCAATTTGAAGCGGCTACGGATGAAGGCCGACGGTTCGAGTTTGCCCTAGGTCTCATAGAGGCCAAAATTGGCAATCAACGTGCTATTCTGCGAAGAAATGGTGACAAGAGCGTCGCGGGCACTTCCATTGACCGCCTTGGAAAAATCCGTAAGCGCCCACCAAAGAAGCACGACCTTGACCAACTTCGTGGTTGGGAGGGCAATGCCGCAGCAGAGTATTTCTCTGTCTTTTCAACTATGCTGAAGGTGGAAACTGCCGAGTTTCACTTTCAGACAAGAAACCGCCGTCCACCCAAAGATCCCGTCAACGCACTGCTATCCTTCACCTATGCGTTGCTCGCCAAGGAATGTACAGTCGCCCTTATGGGAGAAGGCTTGGACCCATGGTGGGGCCTCTATCACCAGCCGCGCCATGGACGTCCTGCTCTCGCCCTTGATCTCATGGAACCATTCCGCCCGGTAATCGCTGATTCTGTGGTGCTTAGTGTGATCAACACCCGTATGGTCACGAGATCCGATTTTATTTTCAATGGTAATGCCTGCGCGATGAAACCAAAGGCACGCAAGGCTGTCCTGCAGGCTTGGGAATCCCGCCTCGACCAGTTATTCACCCACCCTACCTTCGAATATCGGTGCAGTTGGCGAACAATCCTACGAATTCAAGCTCGCCTTTTCTGTCGATGGTTGCAGGGCGATATCAAGGATTGGACATGCCCCGTAGTTCGCTAATTTTGAAAATTCAGACATAGGATTAATGGCGAATCGGCGAAAACTTTATCTTTGTTCTTATGATGTGTCTGACGATAAGCGGAGGACCCGGTTGTTCCAACTACTTCACAACCATGGAGAACACGTCCAATACAGCGTCTTTCTGTGCCAACTCGACAAAACGGAAAAAATCGCGCTCCTTGCAAAAGCATCCGATATCTTACACGCTGACGCAGACCAGCTCCTTGTTGTCGCGGCAGGTTCAGCTGAGAAGAATTTAGAACTTCAAGTTGTCACAGTAGGGCGTCCTTGGCGCCCTATGATCCGTTCTCACATCTTCTAAAACGCGAGCGACTACAACGTCAGAAAACTCCAGCCTCCTTTCGTTTTCTTTGATATCAAACGAGTTACCTTGGTCCGACCTCACAATTGGAACCCTGATTTTCGATTTCCAGAAGCACCACTCGCAATTACCGTCTGGAACCCCGATTAACGCTAAGCTACAGCTAGGGCCTCCTTCCGTACGTTTCGACGTGCGGTCACATTGAAGCACGGTCACACGGTATTGGATCCAGACAGACTTCGGGCCCTTCCGTACGTTTCGACGTGCGGTCACATTGAAGCGCAGGAATCTACCCATGCTTGGAAAACCCCAGCGATCCTTCCGTACGTTTCGACGTGCGGTCACATTGAAGCGACTCACAGCAGCGCCGCCAACAACATCAATCGAGCCCTTCCGTACGTTTCGACGTGCGGTCACATTGAAGCAGCAATGCTTGGTAGCCTTCGCTCAGTTCGTAGCCTCCTTCCGTACGTTTCGACGTGCGGTCACATTGAAGCCATTCCAGACCGTCGCATTTACCTCTCTCTTTCTCCTTCCGTACGTTTCGACGTGCGGTCACATTGAAGCGCTCTACCGCAGCTGGGCTAGTTCGGCTTCCTGCTTCCTTCCGTACGTTTCGACGTGCGGTCACATTGAAGCCCGAGGCCGGGGATGCGGACTCCGGCCTGCCAGTCGCCCTTCCGTACGTTTCGACGTGCGGTCACATTGAAGCGATATCAGCCAGGCTGGCGAGTTCCGCGTCTTCGTCCCTTCCGTACGTTTCGACGTGCGGTCACATTGAAGCCTCTTGCACTTGGCCCGCGCCAGTATTTACGGCGTCCTTCCGTACGTTTCGACGTGCGGTCACATTGAAGCCATTCTTTGCGGCGATAGATCTCGCGGAACAGCTCCCTTCCGTACGTTTCGACGTGCGGTCACATTGAAGCAAGTCTTCCAATGCTTCCCCCATATCCAAACCAAGATCCTTCCGTACGTTTCGACGTGCGGTCACATTGAAGCCAGGTCGCAGGCGGCGGGAAGACAAGAGACATGGCCCTTCCGTACGTTTCGACGTGCGGTCACATTGAAGCCTGGGAGTTGTCGATCAGATCAGGCAGCGTCCCCCCCCTTCCGTACGTTTCGACGTGCGGTCACATTGAAGCAACCCAGGCGACGCGGGCACCCGCTGGCAGGTGGACGCCCTTCCGTACGTTTCGACGTGCGGTCACATTGAAGCACCGTGACGCACTTACCCTTACGGACAAGTTTGCGGCCTTCCGTACGTTTCGACGTGCGGTCACATTGAAGCCGCGTCTGCGCTGATATCCCGATCCACGTTCAGAACCTTCCGTACGTTTCGAAGTGCGGTCACATTGAAGCCGCGAGAATTGCACGGACATCGGAGGCGGGATCTGCCTTCCGTACGTTTCGACGTGCGGTCACATTGAAGCGCCGCGAGGTTCCTGGAGCTTGCTCCCTCGCGGCGTCTGCCTTCCGCACGTTTCGACGTGCGGTCACATTGACCGGATTCCTGTCAAGCCTCTCGGCAATTGCCTGCGTGACATTTTTTCCCTCGGGTCTAACTTCGCCCGCTATGTGGAAAGGTCGTTTCGAAAAAGAAACCAGCACAGATCTTGTGGCGTTCGGGGAGTCGATCTCCTTCGATCGTAGACTGTATCGTCAGGACATTGCTG
>Ga0209187_1003993_pt1 | contig 11648 bp, 9 predicted proteins | sample BantaG_FD_187430 | JGI IMG/M metagenome (GOLD analysis project Ga0209187, IMG submission 187430) | Marine algal microbial communities from Bantry Bay, Ireland - BantryBay_4 metaG (SPAdes) (version 2) | ecosystem: Host-associated > Algae > Red algae > Unclassified | place: Bantry Bay, Ireland... | reverse complement strand
AATTGCAATTCTTCCTGTGAACTTAGAAAAGTCCAATGAAGTAATCTGCATTTGAACCGGACCTTCATTATAAGGTGCTTCTGGAATGTGATCTAATATTGCATCTAATAAAGGAACTATATTATCCGTTTTCTTCTCATGATCGAAACTCATCCAACCAAACTTCGATGAACCAAATAAAGTAACAAAGTCTAATTGATCTTCTGTTCCACCAAGGTTAAACATCAAATCAAAGACATCACTCTGAACTTCTTCTGGTCTACAGTTTTCCTTATCCACCTTATTTACAACAAGAATCGGCTTCAGACCTAACGCTAACGCCTTAGACATTACAAATCTAGTTTGAGGCATAGGTCCCTCGAAAGCATCTACCAATATCAATACTCCATCTGCCATTTTCAATACTCGTTCTACTTCACCACCGAAATCGGCGTGACCAGGAGTATCAATAATATTGATCTTTGTATCCTTATAATTTACAGATACATTTTTACTCAATATTGTAATCCCTCTTTCTCTCTCTAGATCATTATTATCAAGATGAGCCTCTTGTCTTGTAGCTCTCTCGTCCATTGCTTGACATTGATCGATAAATTTATCTACCAATGTAGTTTTCCCGTGATCTACGTGAGCGATGATTGCTATGTTTCTTACTTGCATGCTATTTTAATGTTGAATTAAGGAATGACTTAATGAATGAATATTTTCAATTATTAATTTCACTATTTTATCGCTTCCTTTACTTAATATATAAATTACTATTTTCATTTCTAGGTTCTTAATCAAAAGAACCTTTGCTTTTACTTATTATCATTATAAACTGTAGCTCTTCCTTTTGCTAAGATTTTTGTTATTTCTTCTCCTTCAGCAATGATTTCGCTTAGTTCATTCTCATTTACCTTATATTCCATATCTTTTATCAAAGTCAACCAGTAAACACTTTCATCTGACTCTTCCACTGCAATACTCATTTTAGAGAAAAATTCATTTTTTGATCTAGCTCTACAAGCAGCACTATGATTAGCTCCAGTAGACGATGACGATTTGGACAATTGAAAAATAATATTCTTACTTGCTGTTGTTAACGGTATGGTATCACAAAACTTCAAAACCCTAACCACCCATCTCCTAATCCTAAGTTTAAATTCATCTATCCATGCTGACTTGTCCATTTCTTGGTGCTCATATTTTTTTTATTACTCCTTCATTAAATCATTCCTTCATTAAATCATCGACACTTAATCTTCATTACATCTAATATCTCTACCGTTGTAGTCTATATTTTTAAAATATTTGCTAACTGATCTAGCTTCTGATTTATCGATTTCGAAAGTCGTATGCATTTTTGACATATTGATATCACCTATAGCCTTTCTTTTAACATTAGCATTTTTACTAATGAAGTCAAGTAAATCTCCTGGACTCATCTTATCAACTTTCCCTATATTAATAAACATTTTAGTTTGTTTACCGCCTTTCTTAGAACTTTTATCCTCGCGACTTCCGCCTCTTTCTCCCGATCGTCTTTCTATCCGATCACCTCTATCACGCCTATCACTTCTCTCTGGCCTATCTCTTCGGTCCGAGCGATCTCTTCTATCTTCTGATCTTCTACCGCTTCTCTCTTCATTTCGTCTTCTATCTCTATCACGTCTACCGTCAGATTTCACTTCTCTTTTCCTATCTCTACCGCCTCGATCACGATCTCTTCTATCTCGACCGCCTCTATCTCTGTCACGACTTCTGTTTCTATCTCTGTCTCTACTTCGACCTCTATCACGATCTCTACTTCCGCCACCATCACCACGACTAAATTCATCAAGATTTAGATCATCTTTGATATTCGTCTTTTTTCTAATCTTCTTAAGTTGTTGCGATAACAACTTAGCAACTAATTCATCTTTTTCAACAGATGAAAGCTGTTCCAGCACACTATCTAAAGTTTCCTTTGGAATATCATTCTCATCAGCTTCCATTAATTTTTCTGTCCACTTTTCAATTCTCTTATCAAGAAGTTCGGCATACTTAGGAAGCAATATTTTTTCGAATTCGATATCTAATGCTCTTGAAATTTGTCTCATCTTACTCTTATCTTTTGGGATAAGGATAGTTAATGACGTTCCAGTTTTACCTGCACGTGCAGTACGTCCAGATCTGTGTGTATAATATGCTGGAGAATCAGGAAGCGTATAATGCAATACATGGGTAAGATCATTTACATCTATCCCTCTTGCCGCGACATCTGTGGCAACCATGATATTACAAGTTTTAGCTCTGAATCTCTTCATTACTTTATCTCTCTGTGCTTGAGATAAATCACCATGTATAGCTTCAGCTTTGTACCCATCTCTAGATAACTCATCCGCTAGATCTTGTGTGTCCATCTTAGTTCGACAGAATATTACACCATAGAACTCAGGGATATAATCCAAAACTCTTTTTACAGCTTCCGACTTATCTCTTCTATTTACCAATACATACTTATGTGAAATATTTTGATTGGTAATATTCTTTTGATCCACTTTCACCTCTATAGGATCATCCATATAAGTATTAACTATATGTCTTATTTCCTTCGGCATAGTTGCTGAGAACAGCCAAGTTTTCTTATCTGGATTTGTTCCTTCTAATATCTTATCGATATCTTCTTGGAATCCCATATTGAGCATCTCATCCGCTTCATCAAGTATAAGATAGTTGATATCAGTAAGCTTAACTACTCTTCTTCCAATAAGATCTATCAATCTTCCTGGAGTAGCGATAATAATGTGAGGTGTGTACTTTTTGATCTCTTTGATCTGATTCATAATCGCCGTACCACCGTAGACTGTTGAGATATTTAGTTTATTTTTGTACTTAGAAAAATTTTTCATCTCTACAGCAATCTGCTGTACCAACTCCCTCGTTGGCGCTAAAATAATGGCCTGTGTATACTTCGCAGTATCATCCATTAAATCCAAAAGCGGAAGACCAAATGCGGCCGTTTTTCCTGTACCTGTCTGAGCTAAACCCATCAGGTCTCTCTCATTCTCTAGCAATTGACCAATTGCACTACTTTGAATCTCTGTCGGAGTTTCAAAACCTATTTCTCCCAATGCTTTAAGTATCTCGTCGGAAAGGCCTAATTCTTTAAATGTATCCAAGTATTCTAATTTTGCCGCAAAGGTACGTTTTTTAAAGGACAATTCTACATTTAATTAATAGATTTTCAGGTGGTTACAATTGTTTCTTCGAACATATAAATGACCTACTTATAATCGTCAAATAACCTTTATTTGAGAAATAAAATTCGTGAGATTATATTATCTACCCTCTTTATTAAGTATGATCAATGCTCCAATCACTCCCGGAACCCAAGCGCAAAGCGTAAGTAGAAAAACAATGATAATAGAACCACATCCTTTATCATAGACAGCCAATGGTGGAAACAAAATGGAAAGTATAACTCTAAAGATGCTCATAATTCTCGCTTTTGATATAAACAAGGCATAATCTACTATCAAAAGTTTCTGCATATCGACCAAGTAATATTATTAAACGACGACTGCACGAAATAGCAAAGAAATTAAAGTTTTCTATTACTTTTACAGCATAAAAATATCCACCACTATGAGTGATTCTTTACGTTATGATCTAAGAGGAGTTTCAGCATCTAAGGATGATGTACACAAAGCAATTAAAAACCTCGATAAAGGTCTATATCCATTTGCCTTTTGTAAAATCTTACCTGATTATGTTGCAGGAGATGATGCATATTGTAATATTATGCATGCAGATACAGCTGGTACTAAAACCAGTCTCGCTTATATGTATTGGAAAGAAACAGGTGATCTTGATGTTTGGAAAGGCATTGTTCAAGATAGCATCGTCATGAATATTGACGATATGGCCTGCGTAGGTGCTGTTGATAATATTATCTTATCCTCTACTATAGGAAGAAATAAAAATCTGATCACCGCTGATGTACTCAATGTTCTTATCAACCATACCCAAACATTTCTTGATGAAATGTCTCAAAATGGTGTAGAAATGGTTCTTTCTGGGGGCGAAACTGCAGATGTAGGCGATATAGTAAGAACTATTGATGTTGGGTATACTGCATTCGCTAGAATGAAAAAATCAGATGTAATTGATAATGATATACAGGTTGACGACTATATTGTTGGGTTTGCTTCCTATGGTCAAGCTACATATGAAGACGAATACAATGGAGGAATGGGTAGTAATGGATTGACATCTGCACGTCATGATGTATTCCATAAATCATATGCCGAAAAATATCCTGATAGTTATGATCACAATACTCCAGAAGAAGTAATTTTTCTAGGCTCAAAGAAACTTACTGACCCCACACCTATCGATGGTGTAAACACTGGGAAACTAGTACTCTCTCCTACTCGTACATATATTCCGCTTATCAAAAAAATAATCGAGTCAAACAGATCAGATATCAATGGAATGATCCACTGCACTGGAGGTGCTCAGACGAAAGTTATGAAATTCCTTAATAAGAACTTGAGAGTTGTAAAAGATAACCTACTTCCAATCCCTCCGTTATTTGAGATGATCAAGGAAGAATCAGGGCTTGATTACAAAGAAATGTATCAAGTTTTTAATATGGGGCACAGACTAGAAGTATACACTGGTAGTAAGGAAGCTGCAGAGAACATGATAACAATTGCAAAATCATTTAATATAGAAGCTCAAATCATAGGAAGAACTGAAGCTTGTGATAAGCAAGAGTTGGTGATCAAGAATAATGAAGGCGTTTATACCTATTAGACTTCTACTGTTTTGAATATAGACATGAAAAGAGGACTGCATTAATTTGCGGTTCGCATTTTTTTTATAAACTGACTTGTCAAATCGTTATTTCATCAAATTAATGTAACTCATTATATATCCTAAATGGATCCCTTCGTGAAACAATTCAAAATTGATGGCATCAACTGCTGTGTCTAAATTTATTTTTGTTCGAGTTGAAAATGGCTCATATTTTTCAAATAGTCCCGCATTATAATCTTCTTCCATTTGTACTGCAGAACCTATTAATCTTTCTCGAATATAATCTACAAAATCTTGTGTTACATCTCCCTCGGGAATAGTTCCTGGTTTATAAACCCCTGTAATATCTTTACCTTCTGTGTAAGGCGCTCCGGATCTTCTGTTGATTAATAATTGCTGTACAGATATAATGTGTGCAGCATTCCATATTATATTATTTGATTGACCTTTTGGGATTTGATTGATCTGATCCAAACTCAACCTAGAAAGTGTAAATGATATTGTCTTGCGAATACTATGGATAATCTTAAATGTAGAATCTATGTTAGTCATAAAATTATAGTTTCTACAAATGTACAATATATGTTTTTGTGATCTTCTCTAAATACATTATACTTTATTTTGATATATTGATAGTTCAATATTAAACTTTTATAGTACATTGTAAAACTTTTAAATAAAATCAAATATCATAGCTACTCAGAAAAAAAGATATGCAATTGTAGATTTAGAAACTACTGGCGGCATGGCCAAAAGAGATAAAATCACTGAAATAGGGATTGTTCTATATGACGGGGAGAAAATTATTGACAAATATCAAACATTAGTAAATCCATGTAGATCAATTCCTAGAGAGATTACAAGGATAACTGGCATCACCAATGAAATGGTAGCGGATGCTCCTAAGTTTTTTGAAGTAGCAAAGACTGTTGTCGAAATGACTGAGGGAGCAATATTCGTGGCACATAATGTTAGGTTTGATTATTCTTTTTTGAAAGAAGAGTTTGGAAGTCTAGGCTATACTTTTACAAAAAGACAATTGTGCACTGTGCGATTATCTCGAAAGACATTTCCAGGGTTAAGGTCTTATAGTTTAGGTAATTTGATCAAGCACTTTGACATTGCTGTAGATGCTAGACACCGTGCACTAGATGATGCCATGGCAACAACAGAACTTCTTGAAAAAATACTGAATCAAGATTATGCCGATCAAACCATAGATCAAATTATAAATGTCGGTATAAAATCATCAAAGCTTCCAAAGGAAATCACTTTAGATAAGTTGCATGCATTACCAGAAAACCCTGGAGTCTACTATTTCCACAATGTTTACAATAAAATCATCTATGTTGGTAAAAGTATCAATATCAAAAAACGTGTGATGCAGCACTTCTCTAAAACAACACAAAAAGCTGAGCGCTTAGTGAAAATGGTTACAGATATTACTTATGAAGAAACTGGCGCTGAACTCATTGCTCTTTTGCTAGAATCACATGAAATAAAAGCACTTAAACCAGAAGTTAATAAAGCACAAAGAACAAATGAATATCCGTATTTCATACATCATTATTTTGACAGTAATGGATATCTATGTTTTAAGTGGGAAAAATCATCTATCAAAACTCGAAAGAATAAAAATATTCTATCACATTATGGATCAAAACAAGGTGCTATTTCTCACCTTGCAGGGATCACAAGAGAATTAGGTCTCTGTCAATCCAAAACTGATCTTCATGATAGAGAGGGCCCATGCTTTCTTTATAAGACTAAAGTATGTTATGGCGCGTGTATAGAGGAAGAAAATGCTGAAGATTACAATAGTAGAGCAGAAGTAGGAATCGAATTTTTGAAAAGAATATTTGACAAGAACTTTGTTATCGTTACTGACGGTCGATCATTAGAAGAAAAGGGAGTTATTCTAGTAGAAGAAGGACATTACAAAGGCTATGGATATATTGGTATTGAAGAAATGAATTATGGTATTGAAGAAATGAAAGAAGCTGTAAAATACGTTCCCATTAATCCTGAAACAAATGGTATTATAAGAACATATTTATCTAAAAACCCACTGACAAAGACAATCCCATTCTAATTTATTATTGATAAAGAATTATTACATGAAACTACCTAAAATTGACAAAGTAGAAATCTATGCTACAAAACTTCTACTATCAGAACCTTTTGTTATTTCTGTAGGTGCGATTACACATGCTCGAAACACCGTTGTCAAAATATTCCTAACTGATGGAACATATGGTATTGGAGAATGCTGTCCGTATAGATCAATACATGGAGAAACTGTCGAAGGTCAGGTGGTTATTGCAAAAGACATCGCAAAAAATCTCATCGGAAAAGACCCTAGAAACATTAAGCGACACAATCACATGATGAATATAGTGATGAAGAATAATGCATCTATCAAATGTGCATTTGATATGGCTTTATATGATTTAAATGCAAAATTGGTTGACATGCCTCTGTACTTATTTCTAGGTGGTGACAATAACAAAGAAATATACACTGACAATACTATAAGCCTACTATCTAAAGAGCGCATGGCGGAGAAAGCCATCAAATTTAAAGAGATGGGTTTTCCTGTTCTAAAAGTAAAATTAGGTAGTGGTTCAGGAGCAAAAGATGTAGAACGGATAGAAGCAATAAGAGAAAGCATCGGTATGGAATTACCACTTCGGACAGACGCCAACCAAGGATGGAATTACTTTGATGCAAGTCATGCTCTAAAAAGAATGGTAGGACTTAATATCGAACATTGTGAAGAACCAGTGCTTGCCTCCAATATCCGAGATCAAAAAAGATTGACTGCTGAAAGCCCAATTCCAATCATGGCAGATGAAGCAGTATTTAATCATCATGATGCACAACAAATTCTAGCTGAGAATGCTGCAGATCTAATCAATATAAAATTAGGTAAGTCAGGAGGAATAGAAAATGCTATGAAAATAGCTGGAATCTGTGAAGCAGCTGGTGTTTACTGTCAAGTAGGTTCTTTTTCAGAATCTAGATTAGGAATATCAGCACTTGTCCATTTCGATATGGCATGGGATAACATCATATACCATGATCTTGATAGTCCACTAATGATGTCAGAGGATCCGATTATTGGTGGGATGAAATATTCTGATGATTGGCAAGTAACTGTGGATGACACACCTGGACATGGAGCGGATTATGACCCAAAATTTCTTAAAATGTTTGAGTGTTTTGTTGTAAAGTAGTTTGATACAAAATCAAGTGATTTGACTTTTTGAATATAATCCCATTAACACTTTACTCAAATTCTTAAAACATAATATTAACACTGCAAAAGTCAACTTCTACGTATTCATATCAAGAGAGAAGAATTGATAATAGCTCAATTTCGAGCATCAAAAATCAATATTTATGAAACTCCGATGACTGAGCTTTAGTGACCGTGGAAATAATAAAGGCCTTTTAGCACTTTTAGTGCCCTTAAATTTTTATTTCGAAGGTTGCAAGAAAAAAGGATGATAGAATCGTGGCTTTAAAAACATTTTGAAGAAATGTGGAAAACACGATTAAAAATAAATTGTTGATTTCCAGAAAAAAAATAAAATTTTAAACTTATGAAACAAATTCTCCTTCTTCTAATCTCAGTTTTTATTATTTCAAGTTGTAGCAGACGTAGCTATTTACCTTCAGAGAAAAAGTGGGATTATACTAAATTTAGAAGTAGTCAAAAGACATTTAACTCTGCGGATGGAGCAATCAAATTTGTAGATAGAGGAGAAGGGCCTGTTATTCTTTTACTTCATGGAGTGCCTACTTCGGGGTGGCTATATCGCCGTATGATTGATGGTTTAGTTGAGGGAGGACACAGAGTAATAGCTCCAGACATGTTAGGCTTTGGAAGTAGTGATAGTCCAAAAGGATACGATATATATTCTGAAGAGAATCATGCGATTCGACTACTAGCTTTAATGGATCATCTCAAGATAGATTCTTGGACACATGTGATGCACGATGCTGGAGGATTATGGACTTGGGAGATGCTCGAAAAATCACCAGAGAAAGTTAATAAACTAATCATCCTAAACTCAATAATCTATGAGGAAGGATTCCATCCTCCGATGAGAATGGAGCCGGGAATCTTTTCTAAGATTGCTATGTGGGGATATAACAATGGAATTACCACCAAAACATTATTGAATAGACTATTCGACATGGGATTGAATGAAGATAACTTGACAAAGTCTGATGTGGAAGGGTATAAAAAACCACTACTTGAAAATAAGACTAAGGCTATGTATTATTTTTTTACACAGACATGCAATGCCTTGCCAATATACACAACAACCTTGCAAAAACTTAAGGTGCCTGCCATGATTATTTGGGGTAAAAATGACGAAATGTTACAGTGGAAACCTCAGAGTTTACAGATACAAAAAGATTTAAATATATCAGATAAAGATGTTCACCTTCTTGATGCGACGCATTTCATACAAGAAGAAAAACCAGAAGACATAAATGATCTTATACTAAAGTTTGTTTCTAAAGAGAGTTGATTTCAAAAGGAAATAAACAATTAGAGTGATTGATGTCATATGGAAATCTAATAATATCTAATTCGATTTTTTGATATTAATTTAATCCTTCAATTCTCCGATGCTTGAGTCGGGATCATAAAAAAGTTGTTTTTATATAAAAACGCTATATCACAAGAAGATTCGATTTCCAAGCTTCAGCTTGGAAAAATTTTGATGAATGCTCCATCTGTGTGTGGTGGGGTAATCAAAATTGAGAATCTTTTTTTATAGGGCGGTATTTTATTGAGAATATCTTTTTAGTAAAACTCTCCTAATTCAAAAACTTTCCAATCGCCTTTTTACTAAAATCGGAAAGCACTAATCGTCCACTCATCTCAGCCCTCTCCTCTAATAATGAATCCCAATGTTCTGTGCCTTCCCAAAACACGGACTTAAGTAGTGTCATAGCTTCAGGATTCATCTTCACAAGCTTCTCGGAGAAATGAGTGATGTACTCGTCCATCTGTTCTGTTGTGTCGAAGACGTCCATATATAATCCTTTCTGCTTTGCCCATTCTGCAGTGCGGAATTCAGTGGCATTGATAGCCATTTCACTGTATGCTGACACACCTATCTTGCGCTCTACTGGAGGTCCTATTACAAATGGTCCAATCCCAACGGCCAATTCACTCAGTTTTATAGATGCATATTTGGTAGCCATGCAATAGTCAACAGCGGATGCTAGACCAACTCCGCCGCCAACTGCTTTACCATGAATACGTCCAATGACTAATTTTGGTATTTTGCGGATGGCATTTATAACATTGGCAAAACCCATAAAGAAAGTTTTTCCTTTTTGCTCGTTTTCTATAGAAGCTAATTCATCAAAGCTAGCTCCAGCACAAAAAGTTCTTTCTCCAGATGCTTTCAACAATATGATTGTCGCTTCATCATTGTTTCCCATATCGTAGATAGCCTGCTCTAGTTCTGCAAGTAACTTTCCAGGTAGAGAATTATGTGATGGATGATAGAATTCGATTGTACCTACTCCATCTTTTGTCGATGATAATATATGTCCTTGTTGTATTTTATCCATTTTGTTATATTTTAATACATATTAAACCCTGCCATAGTCACACATAATATTCCCCTTCTGAGTCTCTAGAAGAAGGACTACTTTTATACATTATTTTGTAAAATCTCATTTTCTTAACTACATCACAGAAAACTTCGACACATACTTTTGTCCATCTTTATTTACAACTTGTATAGTGTAGATGCCATTTTCTAATTGTGAAACATCTATTTTATTATTATAAATGTCTTTTTTGGCTACTTGTCCATTCATACCAATTATAGTATAAATTAACCCTTCTTCATAAATGTCAAGAGAAAGATAGTCTGACGTAGGATTTGGGTATACATTTATATCTATGCTTATTTCTTTTGTAGATGTTGGGTCTTCTTCTAGGCTTATAGAAAAGAATGATCTACCATAAGTAGCGGCCAATAGTTTAAGGGTAGGTTCGTGGAAGTCGATATCTGTGACGACTACATTCGGCATTCCATTTCCAACAGGTAGCCAATTAATTCCTCCATTTAGAGTAGAAAAAACACCAAGATCTGTAGCTATAAGAATCTCTTCAGCATCAGGTCTTATGATGAGATCATTTACAGGGATATCTGGAAGGTCTCCATTGATATTTATCCAGGTCTGTCCATTGTCGTTTGACATAATTACTTGAGAATCGTCTGCAGCGTATCTGAATCCAGAAAACGTAGCGTATAGTATATTATCGTTGTGAGGATCAAAACTAACATTAGTTATCCACCTTTTGGGTTCAGAATTATAGACTTGAGAAATGTTTCCTAATTCATCTACCAACCAAATATTACCATCATCGGTACCCGCTAGTACTTTGTCATTATGTGAAGCGGCAAGCTCGGTTATTGTACCATAATTGTTAACTCCAAAATAAGGACCATCGCTTAAGTCTTCAGATATAGCGGACCAGAAATCCCCTTTATTCGTAGATTTATATAATATAGAAGATCCAAAATACATAATATTTGGATCAGTAGGATGCATAACTACGGGAGTGTTCCAGTTAGAAGACTCTGTACCTATTCCTACTTTGGCAGGGACAAAAGAGTTGCCACCATTAGTAGATTTAGCAAGATTTCCCCTTTGAGATTCAACGAAGATGATATTATTATCCGTTGGGTCAACGATAACGCGAAATCCATCACCACCAAAAATCTTGGTGTAATCATCATTTTGGCCGGTCAAAGTTCGATTCGTACCATTATCTTGTGCTCCTCCATAAATATTCGATGGAGATAAGTGATCTATCTCAC
>Ga0209187_1003989_pt1 | contig 11665 bp, 10 predicted proteins | sample BantaG_FD_187430 | JGI IMG/M metagenome (GOLD analysis project Ga0209187, IMG submission 187430) | Marine algal microbial communities from Bantry Bay, Ireland - BantryBay_4 metaG (SPAdes) (version 2) | ecosystem: Host-associated > Algae > Red algae > Unclassified | place: Bantry Bay, Ireland... | reverse complement strand
ATCGAACGGGGATTCAAAATCAGTGTCACAAACAAATGCACGTCTAATAGATCCTAATTTCGCTTGGCAATCTCGCTACCATGATCATATCATCAGGAATGATGGGGCATATCACCGGATTTCGAATTACCTAACAAACAATCCTAAAAATTGGAAGGAGGACAAATTTCATACAGCGTGAACTCCATTAAATACAGTACAGACGCAAAATTTTGCGTCTGTATATTTTCTGCAATAGAGGCGGAAATTTTATGTCTCTATGCTTCTGCTCCATCTTCCACCACTGCTTCTTCGACAGCAGGGACTTCTTCAGGCACATCTCCAATGCCATACTTTTGCTTTACTAATAGCTCTATCTCCAGAGCCACTTCAGGATTATCCAATAAAAACTGCTTCGCAGATTCTCTACCCTGAGCGATCTTGGTGCCGTTATAGCTATACCATGATCCACTTTTTCCGACAATATCTTTATCTACACCTAAGTCAATGATTTCTCCTACTTTGCTGATCCCTTCACCATACATGATATCGAAGTAAGCGATTCTAAATGGCGGTGCTAACTTATTTTTGACGACTTTGACTTTGACTGGAGTCCCGATCATGTTGCCTTCTTTATCCTTATGCGCTGATCCAGCTTTACGGATATCGAGCCTGATAGAAGAGTAGAACTTGAGGGCATTACCACCCGTCGTCGTCTCGGGATTGCCAAACATGACACCGATCTTCTCTCTCAGTTGATTGATAAATATACAGCAAGCGCCTGTCCGACCGATTGTCGCAGTCAGTTTACGCAGTGCTTGTGACATCAGCCTCGCTTGAAGTCCCATCTTAGAGTCACCCATCTCGCCTTCTATCTCCGCTCTAGGCGTCAGTGCAGCGACTGAGTCAATCACTAATATATCTATGGCTCCTGATCTGATCAAGTTCTCTGCTATTTCAAGTGCTTGCTCTCCATTATCTGGCTGTGAGATGAGCAGATTTTCAGTATCTACACCTAAGTGCTCTGCGTAGAATCTGTCAAAGGCATGCTCTGCATCAATAAATGCTGCTATGCCTCCTTGCTTCTGACATTCAGCGATACAGTGTATGGCTAGAGTGGTTTTACCAGATGATTCTGGTCCATATATTTCTACGATTCTACCCTTAGGCAGACCGTTAATTCCTAAAGCGATGTCCAGTCCTAAAGAACCTGTAGGGATAGATTCAATTTCCACCACTTGCTTGTCGCCAAGCTTCATGATAGATCCTTTACCGTAGGTTTTTTCTAATTTATCTACGACAAGATTGAGCGCTTTTAGTTTTGCATCTTTTTCTTTCGACATGAGTGATCTTTAATTTGATGATGGTTAATGAATCGATGCGCATTATCATGTAGCACATTAGATATACAAAAATAATATATATAAAGGAGATACATGTCATTATTGTGCACTCTATCTACACGTAAATGAAATATGTCGCTTTTTTAGACCAGTAAAGGGATTAGAATGCGCTAATATGGATTACTTATCCCAAGTATCTTCACTATCCTCCTGCACCAACTCGAATTCTAGTCTTCTTTTATCCAGATCTGCTGCCAAGAGTTTGACCATAATCTTGTCTCCCATCTTAAAGGAAAGGCCAGTCTTTTTACCTACTACGCTGAATGCATTTTCATTTTCGAATTTATCGCCAATATTTTCAAAAGAAATCATGCCTTCTGCTTTGCTCTCTACCAGCTCGATGAAGATGCCTCGTTCTATCATGCCAGAGATCACGCCTTCAAATGTTTTTCCTACTTGGCTTGCCATATACTGTACTTGCTTGTACTTGATTGACTCTCTTTCAGCGTCAGTGGCTTTCTTTTCTTGAGCAGAAATATGCTTACATTGAGCTTCAAGCTCATCGGCTGGCACACGCTTGATTTTATCCAGATTCTTGTCTATGATCCTGTGTACCAGCACATCACTATACCTTCTGATCGGTGACGTAAAGTGAGTGTAATACTCGAATGCCAGACCATAATGGCCGATGTTATCCTTAGTATATATAGCTTTGGCCATCGTCCTGATTGCAAGAGGTTGCAGCATTTTTAAAGCATCATTTTCTTGTGCTTTTTTGGCTAATGAATTCATCGACTGGGAGACATTCTTAGGTGTATCTACGTTGAGATTAATCCCCATGCTGGCTGCGAATATGGCAAAGTCAGACAGCTTATCAGGGTCTGGCTCATCATGGACTCTATAGACGAATGGCACTGGTTTTTCTTTATCCAGCTTGGCCATATATTTTGCGACGGACTTATTAGCCAGAAGCATATATTCTTCTACGAGCATGTGTGTATCCATGCGCTCTTTTACGTATACTGATAGTGGTTCACCATCTTCTCCGATTCTAAATTTAACTTCGTCAGTTTCAAAATTGATCGCTCCACTCTTGAATCTTTTCTTTCTGTATGTCTTAGCTATTTCATTAAGCCTGATCAGTTCTTCTGCATGATCTCCTTCTCCAGCATCTATAACCTCTTGCGCGTCTTCATATGTGAATCTTCTGTCAGAGTGAATGACTGTACGGCCTATCCATGTATCTTTGATTTTAAGAGCTTCATTCATTTCGAATATGGCAGAATAGCACAGCTTATCCTCATTTGGTCTAAGTGAGCAGAGCTCATTACTCAGCTTTTCGGGCAGCATCGGGCAGACCCTATCCACTAAGTATACTGACGTAGATCGGAAGAATGCTTCTTTATCTAGTGCACTACCTGGCGTGACATAGTGTGATACATCTGCGATGTGCACACCGATGCGCGTATTTCCATTTTCTAATATCTCATAGGATATCGCATCATCAAAATCTTTAGCGTCATGCGGGTCAATGGTAAACGTGAGTATATCTCGAATGTCTCTGCGTTTTGCTATTTCTGATTCGCTTATCTCAGTTGAGATGGCCTCAGATTCCCGGATCACTTCTTCTGGGAATTGGATATTGAATCCAGCATTGATCAGGATAGAATTCATCTCCAGATCATTAGCAGACATCTCACCCATATTAGATGAGACTCGTCCCCATAGTTTTTTAGGGTCTTGACCATTCTCGATTAATTCTACGATGACGCGATCACCATCTGTCGCTTCATTTAAGTCTTGATTAGAGATTTGAATATCAAATGAACCTTTAGAATTATTGATATGGACGACTCCATTGCCTTTATGGACTTGGAGTACACCTAAGAACTGGCTGTTCGATCTCTTGATGATTTTTATAACCTTTCCCTCAGACTTCTTCTTTGCACCACCTTTTCTTGTAATCTCTACTTTTACGATGTCCTTATCTAAGGCAAAATTGAGATGCTTAGCAGGGACATATATGTCTACCTCCATTCCGTCGACCATGATGTAAGCAGATCCACTGCGTATCATATCTACCATGCCCTCGTGAGTCTCTCTATCTTCATTGGATATGGTGAATCTGTCCAAACGGTATTTATTCTCAGCTATATTATAGAGTACACCTTCTTTTGTTAGTTTATTAAAGAGACCTTGGACTTCTGATATAGGCTCATTAAGTTTTAGTTTTTTCACAAGTTGCTTAGCACTAACTCTTTTCTTAGGATTAGACTTGAAGAAGTGAAGTACTTTAGATTTTAATGAGGATTTAGAATGTTTGGACTTTTTCTTTGATTTACTTTTATTATTTCTTGGCATGTATTTTTTTTTGATGAAGTCATTTAATTTTGTTGTTGACTTCAATTTTCTGAATCGTGAAGTGAGAATATCACATCACCTGTAGAAAGGACTTCCATAGACATAGACTTACTCATCTCTGGGTTATAATCTTTAGCAGAGGCGTCCTGCTGCCCGACCATAATGGAGATGATGAAATCCTCTGAAATGTGGGCTACAGACTCGACTATATTTTTATCATCGAATCTTGTTCCAGCGATCACTTTGCGAGTGACCACTAAATTATTTTTATCATAAGTAGCTAAAATGTATTCATAAGAGTACATTTTACCTCGCCAATAGATCAATGCTTTGAATTCTTCATCCTTATCGATCATAAGGCATGGCTCATATTCTGTGAATTCGTCAATTTCGCTTTCTTCCATCGGTATGATGAATTCTTCAATGATTGCCTTAGGAAAAGGCTTATTCACCTTGGCAAATTCAAATCGACTGTCTCTCGACAAATTGATCGGCAATTCGACTTTAGGAAAACAAGCTAAATAATCTTTGAATATTGGAATAGAAGAATTCATGACGATGGTAAGCTATTGGAACTGAATAATCTCAAGCTTTATTGAGCCTGCGATTTACAAATTAATATAAGTTTGAAGCACTAAAACAGAGGTGAATATCTATTTGTTGATTCTTTCGGTGACTATAACCACGGCTTTTCACTAATAATGCCGCAATTTAAGGATTTCTTCATTAATTAGACAGATTCTAAATAAAATAATGAATTATCAAATCTAAAATTTTATGTACTATCGTTTATTTTTGCAGTAACTAAAATTGCCATTCTACATGAAATGGATACTACAGTTCTTCACTTCCAGCATTGGACGAAAGATTATAATGAGTCTTACGGGGTTATTCCTGATATTATTTTTGGCGGTTCACTTATTAGGTAATCTTCAACTCATCGTAAATGACGAAGGAGAGGCCTTCAATGTCTACAGTGATTTCATGAGTCATAATCCTTTGATTCAGCTGATCTCTAAAGGAAATTTTTTCTTTATCATTTTACATGCCATTCAAGGTTTCGTTCTCTATTTTAAAAATAAAAAAGCGAAAGGGTCTAAATATGCAGTGAGTCCTAAAGAGACAAGCAGCTGGGCATCTCGAAATATGGCATTATTAGGTACACTGATATTAGCCTTTATCCTGATGCACTTAGGTCATTTCTGGTTCCGATTCAAATTCGGAAGTGAATTACCGATGGTTAATTATGATGGGGCAGATGTGATTAATGCTTATACAAGCGTGAGTTATGTATTCTCTAATCCTATTTGGGTAGCGCTATATATTGTCGGTCTGATAGCTTTAGCATTCCATTTGCTACATGGATTCCAGAGCGCTTTCCAGACTTTAGGACTGAATCATAAGAAGTATACCCCGATTATTTCATTCGTAGGGACGGCTTATGCAATTTTGATACCCATAGGATTTGCCATTATTCCACTTTATATGTTCTTCCGATAAGAAACTATGAAGCGTCTATGATGTTGATTTACGATACCCAAGGATATGAATCACGACTGATCGTCTGAAATCATTGAATTGCAAACTTTAAATAAATGAAGTTAAACAGTAATGTACCACCAGGAGAGTTAGAAGAAAAGTGGACTAAATACAGGTCTACAATTGATCTTGTAGCACCTAATAATAAAAGAAAACTTGAAGTCATTGTCGTAGGTACTGGCCTTGCAGGAGCATCCGCAGCTGCTACGCTTGGTGAGCTGGGGTATAATGTAAAGTGTTTTACATTTCACGATAGTCCTCGAAGAGCGCACAGCATAGCTGCTCAGGGAGGTATCAATGCGGCTAAGAATTATCAGAATGATGGAGATAGTGTCTATCGATTATTCTATGATACGATCAAAGGAGGAGATTATAGAAGTAGAGAGTCTAATGTACATCGCTTAGCTGAGGTAAGCACAGAAATCATTGATCATTGTGTCGCTCAGGGTGTACCATTTGCGAGAGAGTATGGAGGCTTATTAGCCAATCGATCATTTGGTGGCGTACAAGTCAGCCGGACATTCTATGCCAGAGGACAGACTGGGCAGCAATTACTGCTTGGTGCATATCAGGGATTATCCAGACAGATAGCGACTGGCAATGTGAAGATGTATAACAGGCACGAGATGCTAGATCTCGTCATGGTAGATGGCAAAGCAAGAGGTATCATTGCGAGAAATTTATTGACTGGAGAATTAGAAAGATACGCTGCACACTGTGTGGTGCTGGCAACTGGAGGATATGGGAATGTCTATTATCTATCGACTAATGCGATGGGCTGTAATGTATCAGCCGCATGGAGAGCTGTGAAGCGCGGAGCACTTATGGCTAACCCATGTATGTGCCAGATACATCCGACATGTATTCCAGTATCGGGAGATTATCAGTCTAAGCTTACACTCATGTCCGAGTCATTGAGAAATGATGGAAGGGTATGGGTACCTAAGTCAGTCGAAGATGCTAAAGCGATCCAAGAAAAAAGAAAGACAGGCCTTGATATAGCTGAAGAAGATAGAGACTACTATTTAGAGAGAAGATATCCAGCATTCGGTAATCTAGTGCCACGGGATGTAGCATCGAGAGCTGCTAAGGTGGCTTGTGATGAAGGTAAGGGCGTCAGTAAGACAGGCCTCGCTGTATACTTAGACTTCAGCTCGGCATTTGTTAGATATGGAGAGTCAGAAGCACTGACACAGGGCATTAAGAACCCAAGCCATGAAAAAGTAGTCGAGCTGGGAAGAGAAGTCATCAAGAAGAAATATGGTAACCTCTTTCAGATGTATGAGAAGATCACTGGAGAGAATCCTTATGTGATGCCTATGAAGATATACCCTGCCATTCACTATGTGATGGGAGGTCTATGGGTAGACTATAATCTGGAGACTAATGTGCCAGGACTCTTTGCACTGGGAGAAGCTAATTTCTCAGATCATGGAGCGAATCGTCTGGGTGCTTCGGCTCTGATGCAAGGGTTAGCTGATGGTTATTTCGTTATTCCATATACAATTGGTCAATTCTTATCTAAAGAAATAAGCACACCAAATATAAGTCCTGACTTACCAGAATTCGAGAAAGCAGAGAATGAAACAAGAGATCGATTACAAAAGCTGGTCAATACAAAAGGAAATCAATCAGTCGAGAGCTTTCATAAGAGACTGGGTAAGATCATGTGGGACCACTGCGGTATGTCACGAAATGCAGAAGGCTTGATTAAGGCAAGAGAGGAGCTAAGGGCTTTAAGAGAAGAGTTTCACAGTGATCTATTCGTGCCAGGTACAATGGACGAATTTAATCCAGAACTTGAAAAAGCCACAAGAGTTGCTGATCTCATGGAGCTGGGAGAAGTCATGATACTTGATGCATTAGATCGTAATGAATCTTGTGGAGGCCACTTCAGAGAAGAATATGTCACTAAAGAAGGGGAAGCTAAAAGAGATGATGAAAATTACACCTATGTGGCTGCATGGGAATGGGATGAGCACGACCCGAAAGTCCACAAAGAACAATTAGAATTTGAAAATGTTGAATTGAAAACCAGGAGCTATAAATAGCGTCCATTGACGCTGATAATTAGTTTAATGTAATACTCTATCATATGAAACTGACACTTAAGATCTGGAGGCAAAAAAATAGCACGACGAAAGGCTCATTCGAAACCCATCAAGTTGTAGCTGATGAGCATATGTCATTCTTAGAAATGCTAGATGTGCTGAATCAACAACTTATCGAAGAAAAGAAAGATCCTGTCGCATTCGAACATGACTGCCGAGAAGGAATCTGCGGCTCCTGTAATATAGTGATAGATGGACGTCCACATGGTCCACAGCAAGGCACCACGACCTGTCAGCTTCACATGAGACACTATAAAGATGGCGAGACGATCACTATTGAGCCATTCAGAGCAGCAGCCTTTCCAGTTATAAAAGATCTAGTTGTCGATCGTGCATCATTTGATAGAATCATCCAGTCTGGGGGTTACATTTCTGTAAATACAGGGCAAGCTCCTGATGGTAATTCCATTCCTGTAGAGGGTGATATAGCACTCAAATCATTTGATTCAGCTACATGTATAGGCTGTGGTGCATGTGTCGCTGCTTGTCCTAATGGATCAGCAATGTTATTCACCTCAGCTAAAGTATCTCACTTAGGTTTACTACCTCAAGGTGAAGTAGAGCATAGTAAGAGATCACAGAAGATGGTCGCTCAGATGGATAAAGAAGGCTTTGGTTTCTGCTCTAATGTAGGTGCCTGTGAGGCTGAATGCCCTAAGGAGATTTCCTTGGATAATATAGCAAGGCTGAATCGGTCATTTGTTGGGTCAGTATTCTCGAGTGAGAAGAACTTTAGTTAGGCATATTCTGCTTTCAGTGTATTCTTACAAAGCTCCTAATTGTTCTTCATACATACATTAACATACCAGTCCAAACTTTACTGGCTCGCTGAGCTTGGTTCAAGGTATTGTCTTTTTATTAAGAATCTAAAACGCTTGGTCAGAGACTGAATTAATGCAATGATGCTGGTTTCTATATTACGAACTATTATTGTATAATTACGAATCTTCTCGTATCACGGTCCACTGTTTATATCAATAGCTATCGTATCTTTTCGTATCATAATTGATAATTATATGGTAAAAGTATACGACTTCAAGCTAAAGCTCAACTGGAGCTGATCAGCGAGATAAGTAGTCTGGATTTATAGCTAAAAATTAGACATCCCGAATCCAACAGTTAAGAAATTATTAGTTAAAAATCTCATAGAAAAATACGGCGTAGGGCGAGGTACCAATTATTCGATTATGTAGTCATGATGAGATCATGGAGGACTGAATGGTCAGACCAGATTATTCCAATTAGTCAGCTTCAAAATAAAGTCTTATAGAATCGACTTCAAATTAAACGTGATATGACCCTTCTTAGGTTGCCTATTATGCTGTTTCTAAGCCTTAACATTAATTTTTTATCAACTGAATTGGGTTTTTCACTTAGTCGGAGTATTTTACCTATTAGATTAATCGTATATCGGGGAATATTCAATCCGATGTCACAAAATCATATCCATGAAAAAGCTAAAAGATATCAAGAAGGAAGGAAGAAGAGACTTTCTCAAAAAGGCCTCTACAGGAGCAGCCGGATTCATCATTGTGCCCAGACATGTTCTTGGTGGAAAGGATTATACCGCGCCGAGTGATACATTTAATATCATAGGTATCGGAGCCGGTGGAAAAGGATTTAGTGATTTAGGAGAATGTGCAAAAAGCCCCAATGTTAAAGTTATTGCTTTCTGTGATGTAGATGATCGGCAGGCAGTCGGAGCAAAGGAAGCTTGGCCAGAAGCTAAGTATTACCATGATTTTCGTAAGATGCTCGATGAAATCGACAGTGATGCCGACGGTGTGACCATATCGACTCCTGATCATATGCACGCTGTGGCTGCATACGATGCCATGCGAAGAGGTAAGCATGTCTATGTGCAGAAACCTCTGACACACGATATATTTGAAGCACGTGTGCTGACTGAGACAGCTGAAAAGTATAAGGTCGTCACTCAGATGGGTAACCAAGGAGGATCTGGGGATGGCGTACGTCAGATGAAAGAAATGTATGACTCTGGGATGATCGGCATGGTCAGTAAAGTCATCTGCTGGACTAACCGACCGATATGGCCCCAAGCATTATCTATGCCCAAAGGGAAAAAGCCTATTCCTTCTGAGCTAAACTGGGATCTTTGGATAGGCACTGCACCTTATCGAGACTATAATGAAGGCTATCATCCATTCGATTGGAGGGGCTGGGATGATTTTGGTACTGGTGCTTTAGGTGACATGGCATGTCATATTATGGACCCAGTATTCAGGATTTTGCCAATCAAGTATCCTTCTTCAGTAGAATGCAGTGTCTCAGGGAGCTATGTAGGTAATTTCGAAGAAAAGGACTATTCTGCCAGCTTTCCTGATGCCAGTAAGATTCACTTTAGCTACCCTCGGACTGATGGACCGGGAGAGATCAAGGTCGCCTGGATGGACGGCGGCATTCAACCAGAGCGACCAGAAGGGCTCGGACCGGATGAACCTATGGGTAACTGGGATGGTGGATGTATCTTCTACGGTAGTAAGGGCACGCTTATGTGTGATTGTTATGGGGCTAATCCAAGACTGATCCCGACTCGACGAATGGAGTATGAAGAAATGCCAGCAGTGAAAGAGACACGTGTGCCAGAAGGTCATTACGTTCAATGGGTCAATGCTGCCATGGCGGGCTATGAAAATGGCAAGACCAGTTCGCCATTCTCTTATGCAGGCCCATTCACAGAAAGCATCTTGATGGGTAATCTCGCAATTAAGGCCTATAATCTGAAAAACCCTGAATTAGAAAATGATAACTTCTGGAGAGGTAACGACCGCTTTATCGGACGAAAACAATTACTTTGGGATGGTCCAAAGATGGAAATCACGAATCTCCAAGATGCTAATCAATGGGTAAAGCGAGAGTATAGAGGTGATTGGGACTTTGGAAGTATTGGGTAACTGACTGGTCTAGCCGTAGAAATATCAAAGGTCGTAGGTCATCAATCCCCCGTGTTTGCTTTCCACTCGACTCTGATGAATCGGTTTCTTCCTTTCTAAGCAAGATGTACTTGTTAGGATCACGCTTATGACGTGACCAATCAGTCATACCTGATCTCAAGGGGAACTGCCTTTTCTTTTGATATAAATTATTAGGAAATCCAACTATACTATTTTAAGGCACTCAAAATCAAATAGTTGATAATCAAACTTGGGTTAATACAAGTCCTTTGCTTTATTCAAAATAACATCCAAAGTTTTTATCGGTAAGTCTTTCTCTGGATCGATGTACATGATCTTCATTTTTTTACGATTGCCTAAGATCAGTTCTGGGTGTTCTATCTCAATACCTTTATAGATTCCGATGTAAGGAACATAAGTTTTCTTATCTGTCCATAGATAACAGAACAGTTTACCATGATATCTAAACATGGGCACTCTATGGGTCCAAGTCTCTGTCATTGCGGGATCAAATGCCAAAATGTAATGTCTGAGGGCCAGGAGACAACCTTTAGTCGGTTCCTCCTGGCTGATATAATATGTGTCTAATTCTCTAAGCATCATTGCTATTAATTAATGGCTATGTGAATATTCATTGAAACATTTTCATTGTCCGACTTACTGGCATCATAGATTTCTAAGTCGGCAGTGTATGCTCTATCAATTGGCATATTCCATATTTTCTCCCATTCTTGAAAGACGACGCCATCTGTCATTTTTCCTTGACAGTGAAAGTCTTGGTATGTTGCTTCAGCGAATGTCATACCAGTAAGCCCTTCAGGAACCTCTTCTAACGAAGCCACTTTCATACCCAATAAGACGGTATATGGCTGAGTGAAGTCGCCTGCATACTCTGTATAGATACAATGAATGTTTTGTTCTATCATATTGGGAATGGAAGCAATGATGCCATCTGCCATAAATCGCTGCCATAGTGCGGGGATATCGGTGCCTGCTGCACCGTCATGATTAGAAGTGCGGACTGTAATGCCTATGACGCTGAAAGATGGTAATGTAGAAATACTCATAATTCTATTATTTTAATGAATGAATACGTCAAAGATATATGGGGTAGGTGACAGCCCTATGTCAGGGATATTGAAAAAATTATACGGTCATTTTGGGCTTGACTCAGGAATTGTCTTTGTACGAATTTTAATTTTCTCAATAAATCATGCAAGCTCATTCGATAATGTAGAGCAAGTTTATTTATCATCGTCAATTATTTCTTCACTTTAGACTTTGCAATCTGATCATGAAAGTATGTCATCAAATCAAACTGTCGATCATCAAAATGATCTCCTTGCATTTTAATCGACTGGATTCTATCCAGTCTGAACTCTCTATAGTCTTTTCGCAGTCTACACCAAGCAATTAA
>Ga0209187_1003988_pt1 | contig 11670 bp, 9 predicted proteins | sample BantaG_FD_187430 | JGI IMG/M metagenome (GOLD analysis project Ga0209187, IMG submission 187430) | Marine algal microbial communities from Bantry Bay, Ireland - BantryBay_4 metaG (SPAdes) (version 2) | ecosystem: Host-associated > Algae > Red algae > Unclassified | place: Bantry Bay, Ireland... | reverse complement strand
TGAAATCCTGAAGGTAGTTGTATCATTTTTAGAGGGTTCAGATACTCTAAAATAATAAACCCTTTGGGATTTCTTGTTTTTATAAAGTAGTAAAGTCAAACTTAGAACCTACTCTCAAAAAACAGGTGTACATACCAGCAGGAAAATCAAGCCCTGTTAACAAAACTTTTTGCTGGCCTGTCAACTCCAAACGTTCCATGAGCCGATGAACCAATCTTCCGTTAATATCATATATCATCAAATCAACCTGACTCCTTTTGATCCAAATCAAATTGAATCCAACTGGATGCAGTTATCGGATTGGGATAAGCAGTCAACCCAAAGTCTGACGATCCTTTTTGTAAATGGTCTGACTACTAAAATCAGCTGCATACAAGTTTTCTACTCCATCAGAAGTGCGCCCATTCATAAAAGCAGCTCCAGTTAAGGTTATGGACATCACCTCTTCTTCCGTCACCAAATTATAGCCTCTCAACACATTTCCTGAAAGTCCGAAAACATGATCACCTAATACATCCAGGCCATGAGAAGAACTCCCATTTCCAAAAAAAGACAAGGTCCCATCACTAGCCCTGGCTAGAATGTTATTACCATTGGAAATCAAGAATCTGTTTTGAGATGGATCGTAGGCTACACTCTCCGCAGATTGATAAGTCTGCGCAAAGCTATTTGCCAAAACAAACAAAATAAATAAAGAACAAGAAAGGTGTTTTAAATACATCCTAGTTTATTAAAATAAATAACGTTGTAACTAACTGGTCGTTGGAAAAGCGCTAAAAATGCTATTCCTTCTTGCTGTTATTTTTAACTTGATTAGATAACCCAATATATTTCAAATATTTTATATGTTATAGCGTTTACTTCCTTTATTTTCATATTCAATTTACTTTAAGAACTTTTCTTATGCTTTACTAGGTATAAGTACTAGGCCAGCCAAGTAATAGTATTAGTATTAGAAAAAATAGCGCCAATAGTACATTCCATTGGCGCTGATTTTTTATAATCGACAAGCGAATTTTACATTTTTACTACTCGTTTAGTGGCAACTGGTTGCTGCTCCATATCTCTGAAAAGTAAGAAATAAACCCCTTGTGGAAATGCTTCAAATTCCACGGTTGTTCGTTCTTCCTGAAACTTGAGCATCAATCCTTCTCTCAGGACCTTACCTTCTGAACTAAGAATGGTGAGGCGCATCTCTCTGTTGTTTTCAGCTACGATACTTAGTTGCCCAAGTACTGGATTTGGATAAACGGTGATTTGCTTTGCCTGTTGTTCTGCCTCTGCAATGCCGACCATCAAATCTTCCCCATCACAATCTTCATCAATATCATTATTTATTATTTCTGTAGCGGCAGGGTTTATAGCCAGATTTGTATCGTCGCAGTCCGTACTATCCACCACATAACCTACTATAGGCGTATCCCAACAAGTCATTATAAACGAATCAGGTGTACCGTAGGAATCTTCATCCTCATCGAAATAATAGATATACAAATCAAGGCCGTCGTCAATCGAATCATTACAGTTGTTATCAATCCCATCACAGATTTCAATTGCAGCAGGATGGACTAAAGAGTCCTGATCATTACAATCCCAGGAGTTACTGACATAGCCTGCAATTGGAGTATTTTGGCAGGTATCTTTTGATAGATTAATATCACCGTATCCATCGTTATCATTATCAAAATAATAAGTATACAGGGTCAGGCTATCATCCACCATCAGGTCACAATCATTATCAATCCCATCACAGATTTCCATTACTCCAGGGTTGATCAAAGAATCCTGATCGTTACAATCCCAATCATTCACCACAAAGCCAGTCAATGGAAAACTTTGACAGGTATCTGCAGAAATACTTGCATCACCATAGCCGTCATTATCTGCATCAAGATAATAAGTGTAAATGGTCAAACCATCATTTATTAAATCATTGCAATTATTATCTTTTCCATCACACAGTTCAGGAGCACCAGGATAGACGGTTGGATCGTTATCGTCACAATCTACATAATTGTAAGAACCATCCTGGTCAATATCTTTATAGAAATAATTTTCAGCAAGAATAAATGCATCTACTCCAATTTCTGCCCCCATCAAACGACCGGGCACATCATCTGCTGGTGGATGAATTCCACCCCATATTCGCGATAAGCTACATTGATCAGAGGCATCTCTGTAAGTAGCCCATTGTAACGTAATATCTTCAGAAGGGCCATCTTCAAATACCAGAAATTCATTTTGCGGTGCATAAAATTCACCCATTCCTCCCGGGAAATATTCGTCGCCAGTAAGCATCGTCAATACCTCAGCTGCAGCACGCGAATAAGTGGAATGTCCGGATACATAACCCGCAAATGGTGGGGTCACAAAAGAAGGTCTCTGATAAGGCCACCAGTTTTCAGCCAGTATCCAATCAACACCAGCCTCTTCATTCATCGGGTCAACAATATACTCGTGTCCCCGCCAGGCTAATACTTTTACTTTTCCGACATTTTCATCACCTGCTCCTGCTAATGTATCCCCCATTTCTACTAATTCTATGTAACCCGGTATTAGTTGAATCCCCCCCGGATGGTAAGACATCAATGCAGTATCAGACGATTGCCCCAGGTCTGCCATATATCGAATCGCAGATATGGGCCGTAAATAGTCATACCAACCTTTTATTCCCCAGGCAGTAATCGCCGCATCATGCATGGCACCTCCTAAGGCAAAGTATCCTTTTATGTCCCATTCCAAACTATCCATCACAGGCCCTTGTCCTCTAAACTGATACTCGATAAGTGGATGGTCATTGACATAATTCAGTATAGTGTACCAGTGTCCCGGAGGTGTTTCAGAGTCGGGGCCATCTGCCCAAAACTCTGCAAGTACACGAGCATAATCTGCTCTCTTTACCATCTGTGCCTGATAAGGTTGTCCGGTTACCGGATTCACAGCACGACCTGTGCCTGAGTCTCCTCCTTCCATCAAATTATAAAAGTTCGGGTATTCCGAAAATTCAGTTGGGTAGGATTGAATATTTCCTATAGAAGCTGGAGATATATCCCATATTGTTTGGTCTGCAGAATCTAAATGAGACGACCATACGGAGACTAGTGAAAAGCCCCAGATGTATTCATCCATCGTAGTGGCGGTGCTCGAAGTGTCATGCAAAGGTGGCATCCCCGGATCATGATACACCTGGTAATCGAAAAACGTATCTCGCTCGTAAATAGTCAGGTCTTCAGCTTTCAAGGCAAAGTTGGAAACCTGCCCCCATTCAGGGCTCAAAAATTCGGGCGTATTAAAAGGGATTTCATTACCTGACTGATCAATAAAAACATCGAGTGTGAGTGGTTGCCAGCGGTTCGGATCAACTATATTTGGATTACCGGGATGCTCTGTTACAAGTGGGTCATTAACCGGTTCGTAGAATTGATTGATGTATTCATTTATTTCATTGGAATTATCTTGTAAGCCATGAGCAATGATACAATTTCCGATATAATTTCCAAGAGATGCCGGATTTCCTGTAGAATAATCCGTTCCCATAAAGAAAGGCTGATATCCCAAATTCACCATATAACCATATGCCTGATTTTCAATAGCAAAAGCATTTGGTGAATCCTGAAACCGATGGACGATTATCCGAAGGATGGCATAGCTAATCGCTTCCTGCCTTGCAGCCTCCAGGTTTTCGTTGGTACTAAAACCATCAAATGGACAATTAAACCCATCTACAGTTTGCCCCAAAAAGTAAGGCTCCGCAATGGAGTCAAATACTGCCCAGGCATCATACATAGCAGCTGAACTATGGAAGAGATTCCTGGCATGAACAGTAGGTCTGGCAAAATCATTTCGGATTCCAAATAAGACGACCTCATTCCATTCCCGGGCAACAGAATGTTGCGCGTTGAGGACGGATACATTAGCAAATAGTAGTATTAAAACTAAACGTAAATAGTTCAATTTCATGGGTATTATGTTTAGACAGTGAGTAGAAAAACGCCCAAACGGTCGAATTTTCTTAAGAGAGATCAGTAGTAATTGAGGTAATTGTTAAGACAAAAGTACCAAATAATTGGTAGTTTTTCATATACAAATGTGGCTTCAACCTCCAAAAAGGTGTTTGAGCGCTAAAATGGGATTAGAGGCTTGTGTGCGAGTGGCGGGTTGGCGCTGAGCTGGCCGTACCTAATTAACGTAGGTCACACTTCGCTACGTTAGCTGGCAACTCACAACTCGTCCACCCGCCACCCGCAACAACTAAACTCCTTACTCAAAAAACGTACGATCAATTTGCTGAACAAACTCCTCTTCCGCCAGCTTCAGTAATATCTTGCGCCAATTTTCTTGATGGGTATTCCCCATACATAGCCATTGATTTTCATTGCAGCCAATACGCCCTCTGCTCCTCTTCATGATTTTAAGACTAGGATCAATTTTCCGAACTAAGGCTGCGTGCTGCTCATCAGCGGGGATACAATATTCGTAGTCTATCGCCACTTTAGATCCGGGGTGATTTCCGAGTCCATCTTCTCCAATCTGATCAAGGTCGAAGGTTATTTTGGGTGATGCTTTTTCAGTGGTCATTTTATGGCAGGTGGCCGAAAGGCAAATGATGGAGCTACTCAGTAGAAAGAAAATTAGATCGGTGGATTGCTTGGTCATTATACGTCGCTTTATGTGGTAAGTTGTTTTCCCTTTTTGTAGGGATGGGACACGGCTCTAACGGCCTTCGTGCTCCTACGCTGAAGCTTTCTCCGGCGGCCGAAGCCTATGGCGAAGGACTCGGCGAAAGCCGCCTATGGCGGCGGACGATTGAACGGATCAGGACAGATTTTTTTCGTAAACCGTGCCCCCTCTAACGTGAAACTCGCATAGATAGTCCCAAGCGCGATAAAGCAAAAAAAACCGTACTTATCCATTCGATCTGTCAAATCCGAGTCCCGTCAAAATAGAAGGCACCCCAAAACACAAAATCCCGAAGAATGAATATGAATTCAAAATTCGGGATTATTGACAAGGGTTTGAAACCTTGTGTAGTTATTTGCCTTTATTATTTAGTTGCCTTAGATTTCTTATCTAATTCTTTAGGCAGGTTGTTTTCTTCAAATTTTTTGCCATTCCATTTGCCAAGCCACTCAATTTGCTTTCCTACATCGTTGTACTTATTATAGATGTACATAGCTGTCTCAGCAGTGTCTCTTGATAATGTAATATTGTTTGGGATAGAGTTAATAGTCAGGTAGTACTTACCAACTCCGTAGTCGAATTTCTTAGAACTCCTCATAATAAAATATAAATCTACGGTTGGGAAATCCGTAACATTAGAAAATAACATACTTGCCTTTTCCCGGAAAGCAACATGGTCAGAAATTGATATGAATCAATAGTCTGGTATTTTAGTATAAATTAAGTTTGATCGTTAAGATGAAAATAATTTCGAAGCAAAAGAGGCACTAAATTTCAATGCATCTTTTAATTAAAATTGTAACAGTTCAGCAGGATCTGCTTTAAGACGGAAGACCGAAGTTTCCCGCTAGCGCAGGCCTGCAGTTGTTTTACGTTATAAGGAAACTTAGGTCCCCGAGATTTCGGGGCAGGCTTTCGGTCTCCCGTCTTCGGTCTAACTGAATAGTTACTTAAAATTTTCATTCCGATTTTACAAGCTCTCAACTCTAGCTTTGAGGTTGTGTTGTTCTACAATCTTTTCTGTGAAAGCTTTAGAACCACGAGGAGCCAACAGATAAAGTCGTCCACCTTTTATCTCAGCCATACGGCTTAGTAATTTCCATTTTGAAACAATCCTTTGAACATCATCCGCTTTTTGAGCGATCTCAACATAACATTTGTTGGTAGACTGTACGCCCGTAATATCTGGAATGACATCATCCTCGTCATCACCCTTTCGTGTAAACTTTGAAGGAGTGTCATAGTTTTCAGTATTAGCTTTAATTGATTTTATTCCTTTTTTCTTAGCCCAGGCTATAGCTGTTTCAAATAATTCTACGTTTTCCATATGCAAGGATAAATTTAGTTAAATCAAGATTTACAAATCCGAAAGCATTGATAAATTAACGAATAAAATTCGTTAATTTATAATATTCGATCGAAATAAAGAAGAAAATTTGGCGAAGTCAACGAAAATGGCAGGGCAAGAAGGAGAGATGACCTGATAAGAAACCTGTTTTTGGTGTAAGATTCGTAACTTTTTCTCAATTTTCATACATGATATATAACGTTTAAAGTGCCCAAATTGTTTCCTAAGCCATTGATTTATATTGATTTCTCTAGGTATTTAGAGGCAAACAGGGTAAATGAATGACTGGAGGCCTTTGCCTAAGTTTCACGAATAACCAAATGCTTCGTAGTTTTGCCCCCTACTAAAACATTACTCAACAAAAACAATTAATGCCGCTCATAAAAAATTCCTCTTATCCCGGTCCACCCTTTTACCAATTCAACCGTCACCTGCAAACCATATTGCCTGCACTTCTCCGAAAAGTTAAGCACTTTAAATATGAGCGGGAACGATTGACCTTGTCAGATGGTGATTTTCTGGACTTGGATTGGATTGATTCCAAAAGCAAGCATCTCGTCATTCTTTCTCATGGGCTGGAAGGCAATTCAGAACGACATTACATCAAGGGAATGGCCAGTACTTTCAAAGCTAAAAAATGGGACGTACTTGCCTGGAACTGCCGCTCTTGTTCCGGTGAAATGAATCGCAAACTCCGCATGTACAATCACGGCGAAATCGGTGACCTCCATGAAGTCATCCAACATGCACTCAAAACAAAGAACTACGAAAAAGTAGTCCTGATCGGCTTCAGCATGGGCGGTAACATTAACATGAAATATTTAGCCGTCAATGCAGACAAGCTACCTGAACAAATTTATAAAGCCGTCTCTTTTTCTGCGCCACTTGACCTGGTCAGCTCCGTTTTAAAACTTGACCAACCAGAAGCTTCTTTTTACAAAAAACGTTTCCTAAGAATGCTAGAACCAAAAATTAAATTTAAGGCCGAGCAGTTTCCAAACGCTATCGATTTTAGCAACTATGAAAAATGGGAGGATTTCGACAACTTTTTCACCGCGCCACTCAACGGCTACAAAGACGCACAGGATTTTTACAGACAAGGTTCCTGCATCAATTATATTAGTAAAATCAACATACCAACCCTGATTGTAAATGCCCTCAATGATCCTATTTTGACTCCGGAGTGCTTTCCCTATGAGCTTTGCGACAAGCATCTATATCTCTACCTTGAAACACCTTCACGTGGTGGCCATGTTGGCTTTACGATGCCTCGTGAGTTGAAATCCTGGTCGGAGTATCGGGCTGTTGAGTTTGTTATGGGTGAGGCGTGCTGACCCTGATGGGAAACTTCGGACTTTTTAACTACTTTTACAAAAAATCACTTTAAACATTCACCATTGAAAATACTCCACTTTTCAGATACACATTTAGGCTACAACGAACTAGACAAAGTCAGTACGATCACCGGTATCAATCTGCGGGAACAGGATTTTTATGATTCTTTCACCCGTGTGATTGACGAGGCACTGCGCATTAAGCCGGATGTCATCGTACACTCCGGTGACTTTTTTCATCGCCCCTCCCCTGCCAACCGGCCTATGATTTTTGCGTTGGAGCAACTGATTCGGATATCGGAAGCGGGTATTCCTTTCGTTGTGATTGCGGGTAATCATGAGACGCCGAAGACGGTTTATACCAGTCCAATTTTGAAAGCGTTTCGGACCATCAAAGGCGTGTATCCGATCTTTGGTCAATTTTATGAGACGGCTCAGTTTGGGGATTTGGTGGTGCATGGTTTGCCCCATATTAATGACGATAAGGTGCTGCGGGAAGAGATGGATAAAATCAGTCCTGTAGAAGGAAAATTCAATATTATGATGTTGCACACTTCCATTGGCAAGGAATATTTGATGGAGGAATACGGCGAACAGTTGTACCCCAAAGAGCGACTCGAATTGTTGAATAAATTCGATTATGTCGCTTTGGGACATTGGCATAATTTTCAGAAAATTTCCAAACTTAAGAATGGTTGGTATTCCGGTTCAACCGAAAGAATGAGTGATACCGAAGCCGGAAAAGAGAAAGGATACTGCATCCTCCATCTGGAGAAAGGAAAAGTTTGTGAACCCGCATTTTTTCCAATAAAGGCACGTCCATGGTTTAGGTTGGACCTAAAAAAGTGCCATGAAAAAGAACTGGAAGAACTGGAAAAAGAGTTGAAAGATTTTATTGCGAATACGGATGTGAAAGATGCGGTATTGAGTATTTACTTTCAGGACATAAAGGTGTCGCAATCTATCCAACTGACCAATCGACATATTCACGAGATGGTGACGGATGCCGCACATGTCCACGTCAAACGAAAATTCAAAGATGATTACGACAACAGCATCGGCCTGCCACAACAAACAGAGAGTCTGGATGATTTATTGACTCAATTCATAGCCGATGAATATCCGGATGAAACGATTGCAAAACCATTGATGAATAAAGCTAAAATGTATTTTGATTTGTTTGAAAGTGGGGAATATCGGAATCGGTAAACTGAAGAATAATGATTGACTTAAGAACCTTTCAAAAGACCTTCTAAAATACTTATACTCTAAAGCCTAGAGTTACAGTAAATTAATAAAATGTAACCAAAATGTTTACACTCCGTAATAAAAAAGCATATATTTACGCCTATGTACTATAGAAGAAAAATAATATTTGGTTTACTGGAAGTATTCGATGGAAAATTGAAAAAGACAGATTTCCAAAAGCTTTTGATGATACTTTCGAAACATCAAGAAAAACCCTCCTTTGAATTCGTTCCTTACAAATTCGGATGCTTTTCCTTTCAATCCTATGCAGATATTAGGACTATGATTAAATATGAACAAATAGTAGAGGAAAAGTCTGATCCTGAGTCATTTTGGGTAAAAGATGATCCTACAAACTATTATCTAACCTTGAAGAAAAAAGATCAGCTTATTCTAGATTATCTTAAAAGTAAGTTTTCAAATTTCTCAACAGAAGACCTAATTAAATATACCTATCGAAAATACCCCTATTATGCTATAAATAGTGTAATAGCTGAAAAATTACTAACTACAGAAGAGTTAAAAGAGGTTCATAAAAAACAACCGTCGAATAATATTAAAGCCCTTTATACGATTGGCTACGAAGGTATTTCACAAGAACATTACTTAAATCGCTTGATCCAAAATAACATTAAAGTACTTTGTGATGTCAGAAGAAATCCTTTAAGTATGAAATATGGTTTTTCAAAGAATCAATTACTAAAAGCTTGTAAGGGACTAGGGATAGAATATGTACATATTCCTGAGGTAGGTATTTCCAGTGATAAACGAAAAAAGTTAAACACTCAAAAAGATTACGACGAACTTTTTGAAGAATACAACAACGTTTTAACTGAAGAAACTTCCATTACTGGAATCGAGAAAATTAAAACCCTTCTTGAAAAGAATAACAGAATAGCGATTACCTGTTTTGAGGCAAATATCCATCAATGCCATAGAAAACACCTAGCGATTAATATGATAAAAAAGACTAGTGAGTTTAAAATAATTCATATTTAAAATTCATGGCAAAAGAAAGAATCTTAATCACTGTTAAAACGTACCCTACTCTATCAAGTAAATATGATGAACTAGTATATGAGGCCTCCTTCTGAACAATCATAAACAAAACACCTTGATACTACACACTCTAAAACTAAATCACTTCAAACAATACAACCAAATTGAACTAGACTTCAAAGAGGGCCTAGTAGGTATGGTAGGTCGAAACGGTGCGGGGAAATCCTCTGTGTTCGAAGCAGTTTTATTATGCCTCTTTGGAGATATAAAACTGGACAAAGACTTCTTCCGATCCAGTTGGGCGACCTCAAAAGACCCTGTAGTCTTACATCTTGAATTTGAAGTAAAAGGAAAACGCTACAAGATAATTCGAGAATACAGAGGAAAGGCACTGGCGCATCAGGCGCAGCTGTATGATCAGGTACAAAAGTCATTGGCGGCTGGGGCCAAACCAGTGACAGAAGCAGTCACAGAGCTACTCGGAATGGATAAGGACTCCTTTACCCGATCTATCTTCTCCGGACAAAAGGAACTGGGCGAAATCTCCAACACCAAAGGCGAAGAACGACGAAAGATGATTCGCAAAATGGTGGGTTTGGACAAACTAGACAAGATCCAAAACATTATTCGCGAAGACCGCAATAAAAACAAACAACAAATCAAAGGACAGGAACAACTGCTCTACGAAGATGCCGAAATAAAAGCTTTTGAAAAAGAACTAAAAGAACACAACAAAGAACTCCTTAAGCTCGAAAAAAAGGAAGCCAAAACAAAAAAGGAATTCGACGAAAAACAAAAACGCTACCTCGCTGCTCAAAAAGCTTTTGAACAACAGAATGAGCAGTACAAACAACACCATGCTTTAATACTTGATTTCAATAAATTTGAAAGTCATATTGAAAATTTTACTGCTCAGGCAAATACCTATACTGCCCGAATCGCAGAGCTAAAAGAGCTGGAAAAGGCACTCAAAAAAGAAACCCCAAAGATCAAAGCCTTTGAAAAACAAAAAGCTGAATTAAAAAAACTAGAAACACAAAAAACAGCTTTTGAGCAAATCGCAGCCGTCAACAAAAATAAGGAATTGCTGGGAGAGCGACTCACTGCCTCTAACCATAAAATAAGCAACCTTGAAAAAGAAATTAAAGCCGTTGGAGAAATCAAAAAAACGCTTTCTACGATCTCAGAAACCATACAAAGCGAACAAGTCAAAATTGAAATTGAAGAAAAAAATATCGCTAAATTAAACAAACAACTCGGTGCCATCCAAGGCAAAATCGCCGATCGAAACAACAGCATCCAAAACATTACAAAACTCGGAAAAGAAGCAGAATGTCCCACCTGCTTCCAACCCTTACTCGCTTCTTTCGATCAAACCATTGCGCGCTTACAAAGCGATATTGTACAATACGAAGCTAAAGAATTAAGCGATCTAAACATGTCAATTAAACTAGCCACTAAAAATCTGGAAGTACTAAAAGCATCAAACAGCAAAAACACAGCAGAAGAAAATAAACTCAAAACAAGCCTTCAACTATTAGACGCCAAACAAAAAGAACTCAACAACCACAAAGCGGATCAAGAATCTATGATCAAACAAATCGCAGAATTCGATCAACATATTAAAAGCCTGGGTAAAGTAAACTTCAATCCGAAAAACTACCAAAGCCTCCGCGAAGAAATTCAGGCCTTCGAACAAACCAATATCAAATACCACAGTCAACTCGACGACGTGGCCAAAACTCCCATACTCGAAGAAAAAAACCAAACCTTACTCGAACGCATCAAAAGAGGGCAAGCCACCGTCAAAGACCAACAAATAAAAATCAAAACACTAGGCTTCAAAGAAAAACAATATGAAGCCGCCATGAGCAAACAACAAACCCTCGAAAAAGAACGCGACGCCATCCACGAAGTTTTGGCTACGAACAAAGAAGCCGTCTACGGCCTAAAAACAACCATCCAGGAAGTGGACAACAAAATAAAACACAACGAAAAAATTCTATCTTCCATCAAAACACAACGCGACGAACTCCAACAATTGCAAACCCTCGACGCTCT
>Ga0209187_1003986_pt1 | contig 11672 bp, 10 predicted proteins | sample BantaG_FD_187430 | JGI IMG/M metagenome (GOLD analysis project Ga0209187, IMG submission 187430) | Marine algal microbial communities from Bantry Bay, Ireland - BantryBay_4 metaG (SPAdes) (version 2) | ecosystem: Host-associated > Algae > Red algae > Unclassified | place: Bantry Bay, Ireland... | reverse complement strand
AAATGTTTCTAAAATTGTAAAGGAGGAAAAGCAATTAGTTTATGAAAGATAGAAGTGATATTGATCGGTTAAAAGACATAAATAGGGCCATTCAGAAAATTGAAAAATACACAGAAAATCTATTTTTGGAGGAATTCGAAAATAATGAAATGGTACAGGATGCTGTATTCAAAAACTTTGAAGTAATTGGTGAAGCTGCTTACAAAGTAACTAGAAAAACTAAGGCTGAACATCAAGAAATTGAATGGAGAAAAATAGAAGCCTTGCGTCATAAATTGGTTCATGATTACTATGAAATTGATATGGTTATTGTTTGGAATACTAAAGAAAAAAAGCTTCCTGAATTATTCGATTTAGTTATCGATTTAATTGAAAAACTTGAAGCTGACGAAAAATCACTATGACTAACATTAGATATGATAGCATATCTACTCGTACCTCGTAGATACGACGACATATCATCATCCGTTAGCCACAACCAATGAAAATAAACATAAATATATTAGTATTCATTCTGTTTGCTTTCAGTTCTTGCATAGAAAGCCAAAAGGAAGAAATTTCAGTCAGCGATGAATTTCTAAGTTCGTATGAATGGATGATTGATACAATTTACGGTGAAGATGAATTTATCCGAGATTGGGTCTATTTTACTCCAAGAAAGAAATTTTATAGATTTTCAAAAAATAGGAGAAGCTATGTTGTAGATAGTGCTTTAATTTGGTCAAATAATCAAGTTTTAAAAGATGCAGAGGAATTGTTTTCAATAACTGCAATTGATAGTCAATTTATTGAATTAAGAAATGGGGAAAACATTTTCCGAGCAAAGCGGAGGTATGAATTCGACTCAACAGATATTGAAAGATTCATAAAAAACAATGAATTAAAGTTAAAGATAAATGGTAAATGGCATTTAGATTCAATGGAAATTGAAAAGGCAAGGATGCCTTCGTTTTGTAAAGAAATTACGGTTGGAGCAATATTCGATTTCCAAGATGAAGGGGAACTGATTGTTTACGAAAAGGATTCGATTGATTCTTGCAATAAATACTCTTATAGTGTCTATGAAGACAAAATTTCATTAACTGAGTGGGATATGATAATGTCCTTTCCAATCGAAAAGTTGGATAAAAATGAACTGATAATTAAATCAAAATTTATCCCAAGGAACGTTATATGGACAGAAGATATATATAAGGCAAGACAAAACGGATTTAATATGTATTTTAAAAAAGTAAACGAATAAATGAAGGCAGTGGCTAACACAGCATTATGACAGAATCACTCCTACGTCGTGACTCTGCATATGCATAATCCGTTACTTACAATGAATTTAAAGTTCTTCGCTCTTGGTAGCAAATTAATTTTTTATAGGAATTTCTTTAAGCTTAAGATCGTCAAATATTTAGATAAATAAAATTATTCAACGATAAATTGTGTACGAATTTCAAGTCAATATAAGTTTGTTTATACCTAATCGATTTGACTGTGAATCTTCGAGCTTGGGATCGTCAAAAATAATCCTGATATTTTTGGTCGTTAACGATAAATTTTCAAGTGATCAACGTCATTATAAATTTGCTTTAGTTTGAAATTATTTGACTGCGAATCTTCGAGCTGTAGTCTGTTACTAAAATGTTTAAATCAAAGCTTTTCTCGACTATCAGAATTCAATTAAATTATTATTACTAAAATATGTAAGCCAAAAAGTTGCGGTATAAAACAGTTTCCTATCTTTAGAAAGTAAATGCAAAGGAGGAGAGTGATCAAAAGCACAGTAAGTAACATGCGGTAATCATGTCATGCTTCGCTAGCGCTCCGACACGCCAGATACCGCAGAACCGTTACGTATAATTTAATAAAAGGACTTCGAACTTGGGTCAAAGAAATTAATTTATAGAAATATCTTCGAGCTTGTGATCATCAAAAATTTCAAGCTAGTTTTTAGCTCTTTTGAAAAATTTTTCCCCGAATATGCAATCAATAAGAATTGATCAAGATAGAAACTTTTTAAATATGAATATTCGAGCTTATGATCTTCAAAATTTATCTTTAGATTTCAAGTTGTTTAACGATAAAATTTTCAAGAAGACTATTAATAAAAATTTGATAAAGATTAAAATTTACTGACTGTGAATCTTCGAGCCTAGGATCATCAAAAAGTAAAATAGATTTTAGGTTCCTAGACGATAAACTCTACACTAGTTTGAATAAATTAAGTCCGCTAAAGATATATAAACTAAAAAGGTACGGTATAAAACAGTTTTCTATATTTGGAGGATACAATCAAAATAGGAGAGTTATGATAAAAAAAAATACGTAACAATGGCTATGACGATCATATCTCACTGCGTACCTTGTGAGAGACGACGCATAGCCTGAACCGTTAGATGGAATTTAAAGAATAGTAATCAAATATAAAATTGAGAAAATTAGAAACAGAGTTTGAAATAAATACATTTTCTACTATTGATAATGAAGAATCGATATGGGAAAATGAAAAAGAGAAACAAAAATATTTCACAAATTTGGCCAGTGAAATTGGTTGGATTATTATAGAATTTAGCTCATTAGAAAACAAGTTAGAAACTTCACTTTTAGTCCTATTGAATTCGAAACCGATATTGGATGAAATAATCGCAGTAGAAATTTCAATTAAAACATATAGACAAAAAGTAGAATTGTTTAATAAAACTGTTTTAGCATTTGTTAATGCAATTTTAGATAAATCTAATGTTTCTAATGAATTTTTTTTTAAAGATTTAATCAATTAACTGACAAAAGCAGGCGAAATTAGAAATAAATACGCACATGCAGCATGGTGTAATACTTATCCTACAAAGTTCGCTAGAGTAAAACAAAAATTAAATAAAAATCTAATTAAAAGAACGTATTTTAAGTTCGACTTAATAGATATTGATAATGATTTCAACGAGATATACCAAACCGGAAATGACTTCTCTGAATTTAACGAAACTTTCTGGGAAAAATATTATATTAATTTTAATTAAATGAATTACAAATTACTTGAGATTCCAGTTTATAGATTATCTCCGAGTGAGTTAGAGAAAAGATATATTGAAACTAGAAAAAACAAATCTATTATTAGAGAAGGCGAAACGGAGAGGGACCGGCTAAAACGTAAAAATCATTGGGATAGTTATTTTTCTCCTCAATGGGAATATATTGAAATTATTGGATACATAATCCTGAATTATAACTCAATGGATAATTGTATTCAATACGATTCAAATTTCAAAAAGGCTAAACGATATTATTCAAAATGTAAAAAAGCCTTTGGGAAAATCGATTATTTTAATGGCGTGTACACTAATCTACACTTGAATATTACAAACCAAGAAATTTTATCATCCATTATTGATTGTATTGAAGAAGTGCATCGGAGAGTTTTAAATAAAGATAGATATATTGATTTACCATATTATAAAAAACTAATATCATCAATTAACTGGATACATTATATTGACAAAACTAACTCCATCTAACATTAGATAACAGAGAATCTTCCCTTTGGTCAGACTCTCGTTATCAAGAACCGTTAGCTTCCATGAAAAAAAATAAAATGTCAAATTATCAAAGATGCTACATAAGAGTTTATAATGTCAAAGAGCAAATTGATAAGCATAATTTTGTCTCAAAACTGAGATTGCTCAAAAAAGAAAGTAATATCTTCGACAACATATACTTCAAAATAAATGACAAATCAAACTATGGAGAATTTCGATACACATCGAGAAATTACCCAACGATGCTTGAGGAAGTATTCAATTTAAATGATAATGATTTATGGATAATAAATGCTGACGAAAGTGGCAGTAGTGATGATTTAAGATATCAGACGAATAGCAATAATCTAATATTGAATTTTATTGAAAAGGCTCAATATCAATTTACAAAAATTTCCTTCTATGGAAAAACAGATGTCCTATTTGAAGGAATAGTAGATTTGATGGGTCCTGTAATTAAATTTTATCAAAAGCAGAGAATGGAACACGGTATAGATTTGAACTTAAAAGGATTGTATACCGCAAACAATTTTTACTATGACAAAGAACAAGGTGAAATAATAGACGAAATTGACATTCCTAAAACTAAGAAATTTAAAAATGAAACTGCGGAATTTAGGGATATGCTTTTTCATGTAGATGGCATTAAGTTTAAAGAACTTTTTTATCAATTAACTCAAAATGCTCCAACAGGCACGAATAATTTCCCCAACTTTAACAAAATAGAATTTTACGATGGAAGTATATTAACCAATATTATAGAATGGACAATGACAAATGGAATGCCATATTGGAAGCATTCAGCTCAAGATGGATTTCACAATTTAGTGAATCCTCAATTTTATGCGTATAAACTATTAATGGCAAATCAACACGGAAGCTAACACAGCATTATGACAGAATCACTCCTAAGTCGTGACTCTGCATATGCATGATCCGTTGTGCGCCATGAGAAAGAAAATTAAAGAGCAATACTTCCATATTGAGTATCAAATTTAAAATGCAGAAAGGCATGAAAATTATCTTTCAAAGAATTAAAGGGAAAAAGGAGAAATATTACGCAGCAGAAATGAGCCATGAAGTGAAATCGAAGATTAGATTGAATATTTAGATGATGAGGCTAAAGAATGTTTAAATAAAATCAAATTGAAGCCAAATTCGGAATAGAAAAAGATTTATGACCAACTTTGAAAATTATAAATACCGAAAATAAGAATAAATCAACCAATATTTAATACGGGTGGTTTTTGGAGCTTAGATTCGATGATTTATCTTATTTTGAAGGAGATTACGAATTAATTAAAATCGCAACAATTTAAAACTAAGGGATATTATTTATAATCCTGACGGAGCACCATTTGTCGAAACAGAAACTCTCATAAAATTGATCCAATCATTCGGAAATAAAGTGATTTACAATTATTGCCAAGACGAACCAAGTTTAAAACCTAGAATTGGTTGAAATTTTGAACTGGTAAAGAAATTAGTCAAAGAGAGAAATGGAGTTGAAAAAATAAATAACGTAAAAGAAAAAGCATCAAATGAGAAAAGTAAATGTGCTAAAAATCGATGGTGAAAATTTGGAAATAAATTATCGCAACGAATTAAGTAAGATAGATAAAAGAAATTTCAGTCTTTCGATTCGGACAAATTAAAAAAAAAAATCACGGAGCACAACATGCGGTAATCATGTCATGCCTCGCTAGCGCTCCGACACGCCAGATACCGCAGAACCGTTATGTATAATGAAGGAGAGTTCTTTGATCTTGGGTCAAAGTAAATAATTTATTGAAATTTCTTCGAGCATGTGAACGTCAAAAATTTCCATAGCAATGTAACGATAAATTTTACAAGGATTTGCTAACATTAAAATGTAATCAAGCTAGAAGCTCTTTGACTGCGAATCTTCGGACATAAGACTACCTGTGAATCTTCGAGCTAAGGAACGTCAAAAGTAATTTAGATTTACTGATTGCATAACGATCAACTATTTTAAAGTCTGTATCTCTAAACCATTATCAAGATAGAACCTATTTGACTGTGAATCTTCGAGCAGTTGTTTCATCTAAATTGTTCAAATTTGTACTTTGCTTACCTACAAGATTTCGATTAAATTATGCTAAAATACGTAAACTAAAAAGGTACGGTATCAAACAGTTTTCTATCTTTAGAATGTAAAACCAATATAGGAGAGTGATGTAAAGCACAATACATAACACCGCATAATCACAGAATGCTTCCTTCGTCAGCACTCTGGATATGCATAATCCGTTCTACGGCATTAAAAAGAGAAAAAATAAATGATAAAGAGGATTTTCAAAATTATAGGAGTACTGATTATTTTATTTATAGTAGGATTTGTTCTCTTAGTTAGATTAGGAAAGTTAAGTGTTACAGATAGACCTATTACAATATTTGGCTATGATAAAATTGAAAATAAATTCATTATTAATGACTACATGTCTTTCGGTTTAGATGGAAAAGATGGAGCATATTTATTAGATGAGGGAGACCAATATGAATTAGTAACAGTAACCAAATTAAATGGTGATTATGAATTGAAAAAGGAACCTGTAGTCAAAGATTCTGTAATAAAAATAAACATTGCAGTTGAAAATTTGGATAACGATCAATTTGATATTGATTACATTTCTGATAATATTTATGAGAACTATTCAGAATCTCAAACAAAGTCAAAAGTAATTGCCTTATCCGATATAGAAGGAAATTTTAATGCTTTTGCATCCTTCCTTATTGCAAATAGAGTTATTGATAAGAATTTTGATTGGATTTTCGAAGATGGTCATTTAGTCTTAGTTGGGGACTTTATGGACAGAGGTTTAAATGTAACTCAATGCTTATGGCTTATATACAAATTAGAGCATGAGGCTGAATTACAAAACGGAAAAGTTCACTTTGTAGTCGGAAACCATGAAGCGATGAATCTCCAAGGAAATTTGAAGTATGTTGCAGATAAATACAAAGGTTTAATTCAAGAGTTCACAAATAACAAGAATTATACTAAGGGTTACAAAGAAATGTACAACAATCAATTTGTTCTGGGTAAATGGTTAAAGACCAAAAATGTAGTTTTAAAAGTTAATAATACATTATTTGTTCATGGGGGAATTAGTCCAGAAATTATAGACACGAAACTCGGTTTAGAAGAGATAAATAGTATTGCAAGAGCAAATCTGAGTAAAAATATATACGGAAAAACAGATGGCGACCAAAAGACGAACTTAATAATGGGCAGAAATGGACCTATGTGGTACAGAGGAATGACGATGGATTATAAAGACTATTACAAAAAAATGAGTAACAATCAATTCAGCGAAATTCTGAAATACTTTGATGTTAAACAAATTGTAATTGGTCATACTGTTGTTGATGACATTCATCTTGATTATAATAAATGTCTGATAAACATAGATGTAAAACATGGAAAGGAAAAACATTCAGGTAAGACCAAGGGAATTTTAATTGATGGGGATTATGTATACAAGATTGATGACCAAGGTTTAAAAGAAGAATTAAAAACGCCGTAGAACACTATATATCACGGCATACTCCCTTTGGTCGTACGTCCGGATATAATTATACGATATGTGCAATTAAAAAAAGTGACAACTTCAATTCTAGTGAGTAGATGAAAACGAAAGTGCCAGTAGAAATAATCAGTGACAAAAGAAGTTTGTTTTTAAGTCGACATGAAATTCTTGTTCACACCAAGTTTTGCAACTAATAACTTCGAAAATATTTTAAGGATTTAAGGATAACTGATGAAAGCATGGAATCAAGATATTTACACAGATTAAAAATTTTCCTCTAAGAACTTCGAATTTTTTCTGGGAATTTAAAGATGATTTATAGAGATGAAGAGAACAAATTGAGTTGATTATAAAATTAATATTCTTGTTATGCTTAAGTCAAAATATTAGTAAATATTGACTATGAACAAATCCACCTTGCAATTGCCAAATCAATCTCTGAATATTTTTAGGAAAAAAATTAGAAAAAATCAGTTAACTTTAAAATACTTTACGCTCAGAAAATATACTTGAGGCTAACTTAAAATTCGCATCAAAAATTAAATCATGAGTAATAAAGTAAGTTGTGCAAAATCATGAGCTTGAGATTTAAAATAGTAGGCGCTAAAATATCAGTAGAAACTTAAACGAAAAAAGTTGATTTATCGATTCAAGGATAGTGAATAGAGTAACGACACAAAATAGAGTAACGACACAAGTAAAAGATAAAATGCACATATCATGCGGTAATCATGTCATGCCTCGCTTTCGCTCCGGCACGCCAGATACCGCAGAACCGTTAGGTGTAATTAAAAATAAAAATGAAGAGACTGACAATATTAATAGTATTTGGATTATCGAACTTACTGCTAAATGCACAAAATGCTTCAATCAATAGTTCAAACTATTTTGAATATTACAATAAAATTGAAGCTCAAAAAATAACGACAAATTGGTTAACTCAAATTGAAATTTCGAGTATAATTTCTGAAGAACTGGATAAATATAAATTCAAACATAATTATAACAATGTACTCTATGAAATAGCTAACAAATCAACAATTATTCTTGATGTTTTTTCTAGAAAATTGAATATTGGATTTCTAATTCAGACTGGTCATTATGTGATACCTCAAAAAGAACATAGATTGGCTAGAAATTACGACTCTGTCAAATATGATCACAACGGCAAAATGACAAGATTCGAAATAGATCAACTACCAAACAACATTCATCTTTTATTAGAAACAAATTATTGGTATCAATATAGTAATGATAAATCTGAGGTTAACAATGCAGTTTGCAGAGAAAAAATAATTGAAATTCTAAAAGACGATATTGCTCAAATTCTAGCAAAATATAAAAATCTTGAAGATTCAGTATTAGAAAAAGAATGGATTGGAGTTCCAACGGATATAAGCTCTTTGAACTTGAAGGGATTTGTTACTTGGGCCGAGTTTTTAGATGGTCAAAATGGCATTGACGAATATATAAAAAAAGAAATCAAAAATTTGAGAAGTTCTATAAGTGTAAAGAAAAATGAAGAGCTAATAGTTGAATATTGGATAAATGAAAATGGAAACACTGAAAACATTAAGGTCTCCAAAGCCAGTTCTTTGTCTATTGAAAAAGAAGTACTACGAATTATTGAAAGAATGCCATCTTGGAAACCCGCCAAGCACAATGGTGAAAAGATAAATTCAATGTATGAACAAAAGATAATAATAACTAAAGAATAACTACACCTAACAATGGCTATAACGATCATATCTCACTTCGTACCTTGTGAGAGACGACGCATAGCCTGATCCGTTACTTACAATGAATTTAAAGTTCTTCGCTCTTGGAATCAAATTAATTATTTTTAGGGACTCATTTTAAGCTTAAGACCGTCAAATTATCTAAATGTATAAAGTTATTCAACGATAAATTGTGTACGAATTTCAAATCAATATAAATTTGTTTTCACCTAATCGATTTGACTGTGAATCTTCGAGCGTGGGATCGTCAAAAATAATCTTGATATTTTTGGTTGTTTACGATAAATTTGCCAAGTGATCAACGTCGTTATAATTTTGCATTAGTTCGAATTTATTTGACTGCGAATCTTCGAATTTATGATCATCAAAAATAAATAATTTGAGAGCTGTAAGTTGCTTAACGATAAATTTTTCACGAGTACGTTTTGACTAGAAAATTGATCAAGATAGAAACTCTTTGACTTTAAATATTCGAGCTATATTTTGTTACTAAAATGTTTAAGTCAAAGCTTATCTCGACTTTCAGAATTCGATAAAATTAAAATTGCTAAAATATGTAAGCCAAAAAGGTGTGGTAAAAAACAGTTTCCTATCTTTAGAAAGTAAATGCAAACGATGAGAGTGATCAAAAGCACAGTAAGTAACACAGCATTATGACAGAATCACTCCTACGTCGTGACTCTGCATATGCATAATCCGTTAGCATTCATTAAAAATTAAAAATGAAATTCTTAGATAAACTATTTGGAAGGTCGACTGAAAAAGAAATAGTAGAACATGCTGTAATAATACATTTCAAATATGGTAAAAGCCAAATGGATGAACTGTATAAACTTAGAGACACAATTGAGAATAGAATTAAAGCTCAAATTCTTGGCGAATATGATGGTCATGAAATCGCAACTGATTTAAGCGATGGATATCTATATATGTACGGTCCAAATGCAGAACATCTTTTTAATGGAATCAAACCAATATTAGATGAAACTGATTTCATGCAAGGTGCAAAGGCTAAACTTAGATTTGGACCTCCCGAAGATGGAATAAAAGAAATAACTATTGAAATAGGGAAATAGATAAAAACTTAAAGTCATTAAAACTTATCATTCGACAAACAGTATGAAATTCGAGAATAACTGGAAAGATAAATCTCTTGAAAGTCTTGAAAAAGAAACTTGGCCTCCTTTAAACAGAGATGAAGGCTCGTACCTAATTCAGACATGCCATAATCTACGAAAGAAGCAGGTCAAAGATTTTGAAATTGAAGATTTAAGAATATTGATTGGACAAAAAATTGGTCTTGATTTTCTAATTCCTCTGGCAATAGACGAACTCAAGTTAAACATAATGGCTGAAGGGGATTTTTATGAAGGAGATTTGCTAAAAAGTGTACTTACTTCCAACAAAGAGTATTGGAAAAAGGAGAAGAATGATTGGGCTAAAGTGTGTGAGTTGTTTAACATAAATAAACACAAGATTCAAGAATTTGATACAACCTTGAAACTTAAAGAAGGATGGTTTGCATCTTTCAAGGAGTTTCAAAAAATAAATGAATAACGAAATGCTAACAATGGCTATGACGATCATATCTCACTGCGTACCTTGTGAGAGACGACGCATAGCCTGATCCGTTACAGATCATATAAAAAAATGGACCTTAAATATATAAACGAACTAATTCAGAACGAGATTCAAGAAAACACAAAACTTGAATATAAGAGTTCAGGTGCCTTGGATAAGTCTGATAAAAAAATTGAAGCTCTTTCAATTTCAGTATCCTCATTTGCTAATTCAGATGGTGGCAGATTGATAATTGGTATTAAAGAATTTGATCAAAAAGACAAAAGACACTTACCTGAGAAGATAACTCCAATTGACATAATCAAATATCCTAAGGAATGGATAGAGCAAGTAATAAACGATAATATTACTCCAAGAATTAGTGGACTTCAAATTACTCCAATCAAAGTCTTGGAAACTGAATATGTATATGTAATCGACGTAGAGAAAAGTGACACAGCTCATCAAGCTAAAGATTTTAAATACTACAAAAGACATGTATTTAGAAAATTACCAATGCAGGATTACGAAATTAGAGATGTACTAAATAGAAACAAATTCCCAAAAATAGAATGTAAGCCTTATTTATATATAGTAGAAACTGAAGAAACGAAAAATCCTATGGATTTATATCAACCTCAATTGTCTACAATTCCAGGATTTAAAAAGGAACCCAAAAAATTCAATAAAGAAGTATTTCTTCAATTAAATGGATTAAATGTTGGAAAGAAAACAGCATTTTACTGTAAAGGAAAAATGCTTGTTCCGAAATCTATATTTTATAAGCAAGAAGAACTAAAATGGGAAGAATTAGAAACATTAGAAGAAATTGAATATGTCGTAATTGACTGTACAAATAAAAAAAAGGAACTTTTAGATACCGAAATGGTGGGATTTAATAATTTCAAATCCAAGTATGGACCTTCAACTTATGAACCAATTATACCGCATAGTAATCTAAATTTGGGTTCATGTAGAATAAAAGATGAATTGAATGATTTAAATTATAAGATATATTGGGAAATACTTGTTGACGAATCTACCCCAACTAAAGGAAGTATTAGTTCTCAAGATTTAGAGACTGAGACCAAAAGATATTAAAATACGATCTGTAACATGCGGTAATCATGTCATGCCTCGCTTTCGCTCCGGCACGCCAGATACCGCAGAACCGTTAGACACAATATGAACAAAATGAAAATCTATATAATTACAATATTCTTATTCTTAGGTATTTATGCTTTTGGTCAAGAAATAGTTTATGACATTCATAATACTACTCTTGAAGATTGTATAAA
>Ga0209187_1003984_pt1 | contig 11676 bp, 13 predicted proteins | sample BantaG_FD_187430 | JGI IMG/M metagenome (GOLD analysis project Ga0209187, IMG submission 187430) | Marine algal microbial communities from Bantry Bay, Ireland - BantryBay_4 metaG (SPAdes) (version 2) | ecosystem: Host-associated > Algae > Red algae > Unclassified | place: Bantry Bay, Ireland... | reverse complement strand
TTAAAGTTTTGTGATTATCTGCTGGGAGCGTCAAACGTTGCGTATGCTTTTTAGCGGTCGATTTGACTCAGTTGAAGACATTTTGATGATCCCGAACTTAGTCTCCAGCAATAATGCATTTAGCAATGTCGTTGCATGCCATTAGATAATTCAAGGAACTAAATTAATTTAGGCGATATTAAAATTGACAATCAATGACTTATGAGTTTTTATCTCAACAGGAAGATAGAAATCAATCGACAAAAAGACTAAAATAACAGTTTTTTTTGAATAAATAGTTTCATTTTGTGTAAACTTTTCTTAACTTGTGGACTTATAACCACTATAAAAAAATGAAAAAACGATTTGAAGTAATTTTATTAGATGAAGCATTGGATTTTATATACGACTTAGATGATAAGACAAGTGAAAAAATATTGTACAACATTAATAAAGCAACTTATCATAATGACCCAGAATTATTTAAAAAGTTGACATTTAAAATTTGGGAATTCAGAACCAAATATGATAAGAAAGAACATAGACTATTAGCATTTTGGGATAAAAGAGATAAGAAGAATGTCGTAGTTATATCAACTCATGGATTTGTAAAGAAGACAAATAAAGTTGATAAGAAGGAAATCAAAAAAGCAGAAGCAATTATGAAAAAATATTTTGATGAGGACAAAATTTAATCAATAAAGGTTAACAAAAAACGATTAAAATGGAAAAGAAAAGAAGGATGAGAAGAAAATCATTAGACGAAGTTAAGGATGATTTAATAGGAAAAGTTGGAACTCCTAAAAGAGATGCTTTCGAGTTGGAATTAAGAATGGATCTAGTTGGCGAAATGATAAAGAAAGCAAGAAAAGAAAGAAATCTAACTCAATCTGAATTAGGGGATTTGATAGGAGTACAAAAAGCTCAAATATCAAGATTAGAAAATGGGACAAGTAATGTTACTATTGCAACAATATTAAAGGTATTTGAGGCATTAAAAGCAAAAGTCAATTTCAGAGTAGAAATGATGAATCAAGAATTGGAAATTATATAAGGAACGGCATGCAACAAAGTACACACTTCCATGCTGCTGAATTAAGTGGAAGTTAGGCAAGTATTGTTGGTGTTTTCAAAAGGCATCAAACATCATGTGTATTTTCAGCGGTCGATTTGATGCAGTCGAAGATTCGTTTTTGATACCGAACTTTCCATCAGCAGCATGTCGTGTGTAAAGTCGTTATGGGTAATAAAAATTAAATTAGTTACCTTTAGTCAAATCAAAAAATAAAAAGAAAAGTATTTATAGTAAAAGGATTCTCTAATAACCCTGAAGAGCTAAAGAGTGATAATTATTATGCGAATTGTTACAAAGAGTTTTTTGAACGAAATGGTGGCGGGGCTTATGAAGATCAAGAAATAATTTATTTGATAGAACCAAGATCAGAAGAGTTAAATAATAAAATAAATGAAGAAAAATTGGATTATGGAATCATTGTTTATATTGGGCATGGAGCAACTCAAGCTGATATCCAGCTTTTCCAACTAAATAAAGACGAAGTAATTAAAGCTGGTCAATTTATAATTAATTCTCCTAAGCAAATAATATTGTTAGAAAGTTGTAGAAATATTAGCAAAGATATTTATACAGTAGATCTAAAAGATAAAATTCCCAAGTTTAAATATGGGGGAGTTGTTAGACATCCTCTAAGTCGGTCAATTGCTAGAGATGTATATGATTGTCAAATTAGAAGATGTGATGATGGATTAATGATTTGCTTTGCTTGTAGTGCAGGTCAATCAGCTTATAACTATTTCTTTTCAATTGTATTACTACAAACAGCAGTAGATTGGTATTTAGAGCCTAGCAGGCATTGTGCTGTTTTAACTATGGATGAATTATTTGCAATCACGCTATTTAATACCATGCAAACAGCTAAGGTTATATTAGGTAAAGACCAGAAACCCACAAGAATCGGAAACTTTGATTTTCCAATTACTGTAAGTAGGTATTAAAATTCATTGGGTAAAGATTTTTCATTTGAATTGGAAAGAACCTCAATTGAATATCTAAGGATTTAAATAATATTTTTCTTGAATCTTCAAGTTACAAAATTAGAATTTGTCCAATCTTTAACTAAATCGACTTTATCAGAAATAGAAAACAAAAAACTAAGAAGTAAAATCAAATCTTTGACTTAATAGATAAATTGAAGGAAATGCCCCTAACACTGTACAAAAAGCCCACACTACTAAACAAATTTAGTCGGTTAAGAAAAGACAGTGAGTATCTACGACAATTATTGCACACAATGCAGCAAAGGATGCGCGGAGGACGAACTCAACGACAGCGCACCCAAACCAGCAAAAATACGCCCGATGCGAGTGGAAATGAATTTATGTGTGCCGATGTAGGGGCAACTCTTGCGGTTGCCCAATTAAGGCACACATAAATGCATTGCAGCGGACAGCGGGGAGACTATTTGATCGAAGATGATCCTCGCCGTCCAAAAAAAATAAACATACAAATCTTGGTCTTGTTATATCTTGAATAAGGAATAAAGGCATATTGTAACAAACCTACCGAACCCCCAATTTAGCCCTATTCCACTGCCATAATTCGTAATCTAATAAATCAACTTTACCATCTAAATTCCGAAGAATAATGAATGGTTCAAAATTTTCACTACCAACAATTATAGTGTCTTCATCTGTTTGAGGAATAGCATACATTGAGTACGGACCAAGACCTCCGCCTCCATATCCAACATAACCAATAGACTGACCTAGACAAATTGTTGTATCCTCTATATTATTAAAATTCGCAGAAAATTCGTAGATATAATTGCAATCAGCTCCCAACTGATAAGTAATGTTGTCTTCCTCTTCTTCCAAACAAAGCAATACATCGTAACAAGTATCAAAATATTCACATCCAAACAAACCATCGTAAAGACCTCTTGTGCTCCCAATGCCTTCAACCCAAGCGTGGTAAGAATAATCTTCAATGTAACAATTCAATCGCTCTAAAGAAACAATTTTTCGACCATCATCTGTTTCTCTAACATTGTTTACTTTCACATCTTGGAAGTCATATCCTGAATAAATAGTCAAGACATCTCCAACTTCAGCCGAAAGGTCTAAATGTAATAAATATTGCTCGCTATTTGGTGGTCTTAAATAGAGTCTGGGACCATCTTCTCTGGCTGCGCAATAATACTGTGCCAGAGAATCTATAAAGGTTGACTCTCCCGAATGCCAATAAATTTTGCGATAGTCTACCCCAAGAATGGTGGTGTCAGCCTTTGCTTTGAATTTTGTTATGCCATAAGTAGTGAAAGGAGCCCAATACCTAAATGCACAGCCTGATGTCCAAACGTTGCCCTCTTTCAATATGGGTTCATAGTTTTCTCCTTGTGCGGTTGTAGTTAGTTGAAGAAACACTTTTCTTTCATTTCGTTCATTGAAAAATAAAGATTATATATTTAGCCATTCAAGCATTGAACCAAAAATCATAATTATTGGTTTGAATGATATTAGAACAATTAAATGAAGTTTTAAAATGGGTTGGAAAATTGTAGAGAGAAAAATAGGCAAAGCAGGAAATGTTAAACAGCGACAAAGAAAGCAAGCTGATTGGGATAAAAAATATGGTGACAATTGGATGATTGGATATGCCATTGATGGTGAGTTTATATCTCAAGAAGATGCACTAGAATCTATTTATTACAAAAGCTATGAAGAACATTTTCAGAATAATATAGAAGATTTAGAGGAGTTAATTAATCTTGCTAAAATTTTACGAAACCCACACTCAGAATTGACAGGAGGTGTTGACTTACAAGTTCCAGCAATAATGAATTACCTAAACCGAAACAACCTTGAATTATTGGGTAATGAAGTGGTTGATATAGGAAGTTATGGGAATCGATCCCACAAAATTAGTGTAAGATTAAGTCCTTTGACAATAAAAGTTGCCTGTAATCATAAAATGACACTTGAGCAATTTTGGCAAGAGAAGAAATGTTTAGCCATATGGGACGATTGATAAATAAATAAAAATAGCATGAATTTAATAATTATTGTTATATTTATAATTCAACTAAATATATAGTGCTTTATGTGCAACGCTTGTGTAATCAATTCTGTCAAAAAAAGAATGATTAATCGTCGAAGATTTTTCAAATTATCTACCGCAGCAGCGGTTGTCGGAAATGCATCATTATTAAATTTAAATGCTGGAAATAGCAATGCCTCAGAAGCAATCAAAGTAGAGGATTTGACCCATACTTTAGTGGAAAGTTTTCCTACATTTGGTGGCGAGCAGCAATTCTTTTTAGAGTCTGTGTATAAGTTTGAAAAGGATGGATTTAACTCTAATATCATTCGTGTTACGGAACATACTGGAACACATATAGATGCTCCTTTACATTTCTCAAAGGATGGCAAATCAGTAGACGAAATACCTGTAGAAAACCTTGTAGTTCCACTTGTTGTAATTGGCATAAAGGCAAAAGCCGTGCAAAATGCCGATGCACAATTAACTCCAGATGATTTAAAAAATTGGATCGCTGCAAACGGTGATTTACCAGAAAACTGTTGTGTGGCGATGAATTCTGGTTGGGATAAATTTGTCCAAACTGAAAAGTTTAGAAATTTGGATGACAAAGGTGTAATGCATTTCCCAGGTTTTCATCCAGAAACAACATTGATGCTTCAAGAGAATTACAAAGTGGCAGGCATAGCAGTGGATACCTTATCATTGGATTTTGGAGCATCCCAAGATTTTGCAACTCATTATAATTGGCTGCCTTCCAACCGTTGGGGAATTGAGTGTATGGCAAATTTGGATACCTTGCCTGCCGTAGGTAGCACTTTAATTGTTGGTGCACCAAAACACAAAGGCGGGTCAGGTGGACCATGTAGAGTTTTCGCTATCAGATAATTAGGCTCAGGGAGGAATTTAGTGGAAAAGCTTTTAGCTTTTAGCTTTTGGCACTTGGCTTTTGGCTTTTGACCAATAGCCAACAGCCTAATCATTTCTACAGTTCTTGGAAGGTAAATGATTTACTTACACAATAAAAATGTGAGACGAATTACCGAGCTTTTAACTTCTATTAAAAGCAAGAACCAAGACCTGTTAAATTCCAATGAAGAGTTAGAGCGTTACGCCTATATCTTGTCACATGATTTGAAATCGCCGATTAACAATATTGTCAGCTTTGCCAATTTATCCAAAAAGAGAATTAAAGCAGGAGAATTTGACGACCTTGATACGTTTATGAGTTTTGTAAAATCCAGTGGGATAAAAATGAATGAATTGGCAAACTCTGTTTTGGACTATGCTATTTTAAATAAAACTTACGGCAAAAAAGAGGCGGTAAACCTTAATGAAACCTTACAAGAGACATTTCGGTCCAAATAGGGAAGTTATACTTTTTTTGTTACTTAACGTATTACAATTCAGGCATGTACTTTATTCAACTGCAAATGCTAGGAGAAAGCCAAATTGTTAAGGTTTTCAAAACACGGTAGTCACGACGATAAAATTTCATTCAAATTATTCTACAATGGCGATCCGTCCAAAAGGATGAATCGCCATTTTTTCACTATAAAAATTTATCTAAAAACAATTTTGATAATACAGAATATGTACTAAATTTGCATCTCATTCCTATCTCATCAAGAGAAGGGTCATTAGCTCAGTTGGTTTAGAGCGCTGCCTTGACAGGGCAGAGGTCACTGGTTCGAATCCAGTATGACCCACTTATTTTAAATTACGAATATTTAATTACGAATTAACACACGGAAATTTCGTAATTGCACATTCATAATTGCACATTCGTAATTTTATCAGTCACTTGTGTTTTACTCTGTGAAACTCTGAGCAACTCTGTGGTGAAATAAAAATGCGAGAATATTTATTATCATCAAAAAAGTCCTAAATGCATAAGCGCATCTCCAGGATTCACAACGGGATTGTTATTAATGCCTATGATGATACCATCATAAATGCTTTTTATTTTTAACTCATAATCACCAAACGGTCCAGTGATGGATCCCAATACTTGTTGTTTTTTTACCTGACTACCATTGTAAACAAACGGAGTAAATAAGCCAGCGCCTTTTGCACGAATCCAACTTTTGTTTTCGATGAGTATCGAAGGCGTGTCATGCTCTGGAATAAACTCAGGTCCCATATCCATTTTAGATAAAAAACGCTTATAGCCATCTATCGCAGTTTTGATCGAAAATTCATCAAAACGCAAAGATTCACCGCCCTCAAAGACAATGATGTTGGTGTTTTTTTTCGCACAAGCAGATCGAAAAGATTGCGGAATTAATTTGGAGTGAATGGTCAATGGAGCATTAAATGCACCTGCCAATTGACGGTTTGTTTCATCACCCATCTCACATCTTATTTGAGGATAGTTACTACGACTTGCACCGCCCGTATGAAAATCTATTCCAAAAGTAACATGAGGAATGATTTCATTCATAAGTTTGTATGCCATTCTACTAGCTAAAGAGCCTGACTTTGTACCTGGGAACGACCTATTGACATCTTTGCCATCTGGAACCGCCCTTGAAAAATGTATAAATCCGTAAATATTTAAAACTGGAATCGTGATGATGGTTCCTTTTTTAGGAACATTCAACTTTTGTGAAACAATTCTTTTAACGATTTCTATGCCATTTATTTCATCACCATGTAAGCCGCCCATTACCAATAATACAGGACCATCTTCCTCTGCACGATTGATAAAAACAGGTATGTCAATGGGCGTTCGAGAAGGTAATTCGCCTATACTGAGATTTATTTCAATTTGTGAACCTGGTTTTATTTCTTCCCCACAAATGACTATTTTATTATGTACGGGCAATGCCTTGCGATTGTCTTCTTTATAATTAACATCTTTTTTTTTCATTTTTCTAATTGCTTATTTTCCTACATTTTGTTCAACATATTCAATAATCTTTCCCGCAATATCTTCCTGAGTTACATTTTCAATTCCCTCTAATCCAGGCGACGAATTAACCTCTATAATCAAAGGTCCACGCTCAGAACGCAACATGTCTACACCAGCAATTCCCAATCCCAAAGTATTGGCAGCGTCGATGGCTGTTTGCTTTTCTTTCTCAGTCAATACTTCTAATTTACAAGTGCCACCACGATGAAAGTTTGATCTGAATTCATCTCCTTGGGCAGTTCTTTTCATTGCAGCAACAATTTCTCCACCAACTACAAATGCACGTATGTCAGTGCCTTTGGATTCTTCAATAAATTCTTGAATAATGATTTTTGCCTTTAGACCATAAAATGCTTCGATTACAGATATTGCAGCCGTTTGTTTTTCTGCTAAAATAACTCCTAAACCTTGTGTGCCTTCCAATAATTTAATAATTAATGGTGGACCACCAGCCATTTTAACCACCTCATTTGCATCTTTGGAAAAATTAGTGAAAACCGTTTTGGGAAGCCCAATCCCAGCTTTGGAAAGCTGTTGAAGCGACCTCAACTTATCTCTAGAAACCAATAGTGCCGAGGAGGAAACGGCAGAAAAAACATTCATCATTTCAAACTGACGAATAACAGCAGATCCATAGTACGTTACTGATGCACCAATACGAGGAATGACAGCATCAAATTTATCCAATAAATTACCGAGATATAAAATTCTTGGCTTACCCTGTTCCATTATGAGATTGCAATGCATATGGTCTATTACACGAACATAATGCCCATGCTCTAAAGCAGATTGTTTAAGCCGATCAGTAGAGTAAATACTGCTTCTTCTGGAAAGGATAGCGATTTTCAAAATGTCATCCTAGTTTTTGTGAAATTTTTTGTAACTCTTCAAACGTCTTTGTTAATAAATTTTCAACATTGGACATTCTTGATTTCATCTCTGAATTTTCAGATTTGATGTGGTCAATTTTCTTTTCCATTTCATCGTGAGACTGCTTGACTTCAACAAGGTTTTTCTTGCTAATTTCATCATTAATTTCCAGCAACTTTGTTTGATATTCTAATGCCTGCGGAATATCTTGCTCAATCAAATGTAATTTTGAATAAAGTTCGAAGGCAAATTTAGACAATAATTTATTATTGATTTCATTGGACAAAACCAATGCAGTATCCAAATGTTTTTTGATAAGATTGGTCGGCTTTTTTATCTCAAAATAGGAGAGTGCCAAGTAATAATTGGCATTGGCAATTTGATATTTATCCTGCAATGTTTCACACATCTCCAAAGCAATTTTAAAATACTTAATTGCTTCGTCGTGCTTACCTACCAGTTGCAAATTTTCTCCAAGATTACAATAAGTCAGCGCAAAATTTCGATTGTCCTCTGTTTCCTTAAACCATTCAATTGCTTTTTCGTAATAAATCTTAGCTCTCTCATGATCCTTTTTATTTTGATACACGATTCCCATATTATTATAGACATAACCAGCATAATGGTCATAACCAGTTCTCGTCCAAATATCAAGCGATTTTTTGTAATAGCTTAGAGATTTATCATAAATTTCGAGATTATTATAGACAATTCCCACCACATTATAAAAATGCCCATGACTTATAGTGCTTGCTTCGTTATCAGCTGATAAGCCTTTGATAATATGTAATTTAGCTTGAGATATATCACCCTGTTTGTAGGCAGTTAGAGCGAGTCTAGCGCATGCAGATAAAATCAAATCATCATCTTCTAATTTCTCTGCAATTTCTAAGCAATTGATATTGAAACTCTGTGCACGGATTAGATCACCGATAAACAAATTCAGTCTGCCAAACTGATAAAAATTTGTAAAAGTATGTCGGATGTTTTCGATTTCATCAGTGAAAATAGCCTTCGCCTCAGTCAAAATTTCTAATGCTTCATCATATTTATTTAAACTGATAAGGGCGTGACCCTTTAAATTTAAGGCGATGCCTTTTCTTTCAAGATCACCAATTTTTTCTGCAAGTTCCAAGCAGTCATTACAAATTTCTATACATTTTTCTGCCCAAGAATCACCAAACCGTTCTGCAACTTCTAAGCACAAATCAATCTTTTGTTGATCAGTATCTGCCGTGGAAAGGTTTTCTTCCAGTTTGGCTAGAATGGCTATTTTTAATGAACTCTGCATTGTCATTTGTATCTTTTAAAAAACCAAAATTACTCTAAAAGATTTGAATCACAAACAGTCACGACTGATAGTTTTTATAAAATTTCCACAAAATTACACCTAAGCTAACAGAAACGTTCAAAGAATGCTTCGTTCCAAATTGCGGAATCTCATAATACTTCCACTTTCCACTTTCAATTTTCAACTTTCAAAAGCCCTGATCTACCAAGTCCAATATTTCTGTAGAAACCCAGCTAACTTTTTTCCAAATATCACCCTAGTTTTTGTGAAATTTTTTGCAATTCTTCAAATGTCTTAGCCAATAAATTTTCGACATTGGACATTCTTGATTTCATCTCTGAATTTTCAGCGTTAAAATGGTCAATTTTCTTTTCTATTTCATCCTGAGACTGCTTAACTTCATCAAGGTTTTTTTTGCTAATTTCATCATTGACCTCAAGGTATTTTGTCTGGTATTCTAGTGCCTGAGGAATATTTTGCTCAATCAAATGCAACTTTGAGTAAAGCTCGAAGACCAATTTTGACAATAATTTATTATTATTTTCATTAGATAAAATCAACGCCCTATCCAAATGTTTTTTTACAAGATTGGCAGGTTTTTTTATTTCAAAATAGGAAAGAGCCAAGTGATAATTGGTATTGGAAATTTCAAATTTCTCTTTCAAATTTTCACACATTTCAAGCGAAGTAGTAAAATACTTAATTGCTTCAACATGTTTGCCCACTACTTGTAGATTTTCACCGAGATTGCGATAAGCCAAGGCCATGTTTCTATTATCCTTGGTTTTTTTATACCATTTAATTGCTTTTTCAAAATAAACTTTAGCTTGTTTGTGATCATTTTTATTTTGATATATCAGACCCATATTATTATAGATCAAACCCGAGTAATGAGCATAACCAGTTTTTACGTAAATATCAAGAGCCTTCTCGAAGTAGTTTAGAGCTTTATCAAAGATTGTATGAGTGAAATAGACTATTCCCACTGCATTATAAAAATGTCCACGATTCACAGTGAGGTTTTCGTTATCAGAAGAAAACCCTTTGATAATGTGCATTTTAGATTTAGTCGTATTACCCTGTCTGTAAGAAGTTAGAGTAAGGCTCGCACAAGCCAATAAGATAAGATCATTATCTTCTAATTTTTCTGCTATCTCCAAACAATTGGTATTGAAATTTTGCGCACGGATTAACTCACCAAGAAACAAATTCAGTCTGCCAAACTCATAAGAGTTATTAAAAATATGTCGAAAATTATCTATTTTATCATCAAAAACAATAGATTTTGCCTGTGTTAAAACTTCAATAGCTTTATCATATTTATTTAAGCTAATGAACGCACGACCCATTAAGTTTTGAATACTACCTTTTCTTTCAAGATCATCATTTTTTTCTGCAAGTTCTAATGCTGTCTTACAAATTTCTACAGTTTTTGCTGCCCGAAAATCGGCAAGCTTTTTTGCAACCTCTAAGTATATAGAAATCTTCTTTTGATAGGTGTCTGCCTTAGAAAGATCTTTTTTTAGTGTATCTAGAATATGTGTTTCTGATGAATTTTGAACTGCCATTTCTCTATTTTGAAAACCAAATTTACTTAAAACATTTGAATCATAAGTGCCTAAACAAAAATAATCGTCTTTTTTGACGACTTAAACAGTCACGACTGATAGTTTTTATAAAATTCCCACAAAACCACGCCCAAGCTCACAGAAACGTTCAAAGAATGCTTTGTGCCAATTTGTGGAATCTCAATACAAGCATCTACCAAATCCAATATTTCAGCAGAAACCCCGCTAACCTCATTGCCAAATATCAAAGCATATTTATCATCTGAATTGACCGAATAATCTTGTAAAAAAACTTTATCATCTGTTTGCTCAATCGCCAAAATCGTATATTTCTCCTCTTTCAGCTTCAAAATAGCCGCTCTTATGTCCTCCTCATACGACCAATCCACCGAGTCAGTCGCCCCAATCGCCGACCTATTGATGTCCCTATGCGGCGGTTTTGCCGTTATGCCACACAAAACCATTTTCTCAATTCGGAAAGCATCCGAAGTCCGAAAAGCAGAACCCACATTCAAAGCACTCCGCACATTATCCAACACCACCACCAAAGGCGTCTTATCCGCCTTTTTATACTCCTCCAAGCCAATTCGCCCCAACTCCGTTAATTTCAATTTTCGCATTTTGCAAAAATAATGCGATAATACTTTAAAAAAAAATGCTTCAATGATTCAATGCTACAATAAAAGGAATGCTTGAATGTTATTGTATGTGGTTAAATTCATAATTTTCAACTTTTAATCTTCAACTTTCAACCTTTTTAAGGACGGCGAGTATCATTTCCAAAAATGTAGTCTCCCCGCTGCCCGCTGCAATGCTTTTACACGTGATGAGAGGTTTTAAATCCTTGCAAGTTTTTGTCTACACGTGTAAAAGCATTTCCACTCGCATCGTATGTTAGCGGAATGAAAATATATGGAGCAAATGTCATTAAAAAAGTGAAAAAGGTTAATTTAAAGTGAGAATAGTAAAAAGGTCCTTCTCGCATTGGTACAACGATACC
>Ga0209187_1003983_pt1 | contig 11678 bp, 9 predicted proteins | sample BantaG_FD_187430 | JGI IMG/M metagenome (GOLD analysis project Ga0209187, IMG submission 187430) | Marine algal microbial communities from Bantry Bay, Ireland - BantryBay_4 metaG (SPAdes) (version 2) | ecosystem: Host-associated > Algae > Red algae > Unclassified | place: Bantry Bay, Ireland... | reverse complement strand
TCTGGCTGATCTTCGGCCGACTCTTGCAACTGTTCGAGTTAGTAATGATGAGGCGGGAGCACCTGATTGCTACAATACGGGCTCAAAGGCCCTTAGCCCAGGTCGGGTTGCTCCCACCATCTCCTGCAGGCCGGCCGGCCTGCAGGAGACCCTTTCCGAATAAACGGATCGGCACGCTCTTTGAAGCAGAAATTCAACAGACAAGCCCCGGGTGGAGCGAGGTACGAGCGGAACCCGGGGTAGCTGAGAGCCTTTTGAACCGACCGGCCCGCCCCTCTGCACGAACTCTTCGCTTCATGTCCGGTCGGAACGGCCTCATGGCTCTGAGGGTATCCTCCTCCCTTTATTCTTTGGCCGGACGCAGCACGGATCGCCATTCAAAAGATGACAGATGTTTGTTGTGACCGTCCCTCCGAGACTCCCTGTTCTTTCCCGTTGTTCCGGGGGTTGCGCTACGCTCCACCGCTCGGCTGAGGAATGCTTCCAAGGCAGCTAGTTCTTGCATATGAATCGCGCTACATTGCGCACGCCGGAGTGAAAATCCAGCCGACACACGCAGACGGTCTTGCCGATTGGATTACTTCAACTCTGCGGCGGCTTCGAGGTAATTGGCGTATAAGGTCTCAGCCCGATACGACGAACGCACCATGGGCCCAGACGCGACCGCGATGAACCCCATTTCCTTGGCGCGTTCGCCAAGTTGGTCGAACATTTCCGGCGGCACGTAACGTTCGACGACGGCGTGCTGCTTGGACGGACGCAGATACTGGCCGAGCGTGAGCAGGCGGACGCCGTTGTCGTACAGATCCTGCATCGCTTCTTCGACTTCCTCGTCAGTTTCGCCGAGGCCGAGCATGATGCCGGACTTGACCGCGATGTCCTCGTGATACTCGGACGCGGCGCGCAGCGTGTTCAACGAACGCCCGTAACTCGCCTGCGGTCGGATGATGGCCTGGAAGCGTTTCACGGTTTCGAGATTGTGGTTGAACACATCCGGACGCGCTTCGAGCACAGTCTGCAGAGAAGCGTTCACCGCTTCGAAATCGGGCACGAGGACCTCGACGGTGCAGTTCGGCAACTGAGCGCGAACCTGACGGATACTCTCGGCGAAAATTCCCGAACCACCGTCCCGCAGATCGTCGCGGGCGACGCTGGTGATGACGATGTGTTCGAGCTTCATTTGCTCGGCGGCGACGCCGACCCGGCGGGGTTCGTCGGTATCGAGTTCGCCGTCGGGGCGACCGGCTTTGATCGCGCAGAAGCCGCAGTTGCGGGTGCAGGTGTCGCCAAGGATCATCACCGTGGCGGTGCCGCGGTTCCAGCATTCGTGACGGTTCGGGCAACGCGCTTCTTCGCACACTGTGTTCAGCCGCATCAAGTCGACCAAACTATGAACCGATGAAAAGCCCTTGTCGGTCTTTAGCGACGAACGAATCCAAGGCGGTAAGCGCTTGGGGCGTTCGTCGGTCGAACCTTTGAGGGGAGGCAGGGGCAGGTCGAGGGGCTGGATCGGTTGGTCGCTCATTTACTGGTCTATCAATCTTTGTGCTCTTTGTAATAGAGCATCATGTCGGTGTTCATACGACCTTCTTCTTTGGTCGAAGCGCTGAGCGCACTGCCGAACAAGTCGCTGAGTTTGTTGAAGTCGGGCATTTGCTCGGCCGGAACATCGGCCGGCAGATTCTCGGTCAGGCTTTTCATCTGCTGGAACAGCGAATCGACTTGCACGTAGCTGAGCGAAACCGCGTCGGCCGGCAGCTTGTTCTTCATGTCGGTGAAGCGCGGCGTATTCCAGATGCTAGTCTCCGGCTTTTTATCGGTCGCGAGCACCTTCTCGAACGAGGTATCGCCGACGCAAACCACGAGGTAGCCGCCGACCATGCTGAAGCTGGCCGGGACGCCTTGCATCTTAAGTGGCACAATTTCGTAGACGACGTGATCCTCAATTTTGCGTTCGGCGATCATGTCCTCACCGAACTCGTCTCGAATTTTCGCGAGGCTCTCCAGCAAACCCGCTTCGTCCTTGAGTTCCATGCCGATCAGGTAGCCCGAACCCGCCATGGGGTTGTCCCCGCCGGCCGCGGCCTTGGCCGCGTCGAAAGACTCCGCGATGATCATCGAGTCGCCGAGCTTGTCGAGAATGTGTTTGCGGTAGTCGACCCCGATCATGCCCTTTAGTTGCAAGGCCATGACTGGCACAACCGCACCGAACTGCGGGTTGATGTTGGCGGCCAAATCGACTGCGGCATCGTGCAGGCCACGCGGCGACATGCGCAAGCTGCGCACCGAAATCATATCGGCTGGGATGAAGTCCGGGCGCTTGGCGACCGCGTCGCTGTGCGGCATGAGCACTTTCGAGAGGCGGGTTTCTTCGGAGAATCCATAGTTCATGTTCACGCGCAGGCCTTCGTCCTCCATGCGGAAAAACATGCTAGCGGCGTCGATCGTGTTGAGTTTGAGCGCGGCGGAGATCCGTTCGGGGTCGAGTCCGGAGCCCTCGGGCAGCTGGGCTTTTTTGAGTTCGACGTCGGCGGCGGCGATCATCGGCTTGAGGTTGAGATACATCATGCCATCGGCGTGTTCGGCCCGGACTGAAGCCGTATTGAACTCGGCCGAGGCGCGCAGCGGGTTGTCCGGACCACCGTCGGCGATCTGTTTGGCGGCGGCTGCGACGGACTGCGCGTTCGGTCCCATGACGGCGATGCCCTTGGAGAAACTCCAGCACATCGGGTCGCCCTTGCCCTTGCCTTTCTTGTTCTCGCGGCGCGCGACGTAGACTTGGCTGCCTTTGATCGTGCGTTCGATCACGTTGATTTTTTGAACGTCATTTACCGCACCGCCGGACTCGGCGATGTCGAGCATCAGTTTGTGCATCGCCGGCTGCTTGTCGCCGGTATAAACCGCGAACAAGGCGTGTTTCGCGAAGGCGCGTTCGGTGGGCCGACGCTGAGCCTTTGGAATATTACCGAGGTCGAGATCCTGAGGCTTGGCGTTCGGATCAAGCACGTCGTCGGGCAGTTCGAAGTCGCCAGCTTGACCGCGTTCGCGGAGGTGGTCGATGAACGGCGTCATATCCGTCAGGACGAAGGCCGCCCCACCCTGAGTCACGTCTTTCATCTTCTCAAACTGCGCCTTCATGTCCGCGCGTTGCTCTGCGCTGAGTTCCTCGTCCGAGAACCAGTCGCCGAGCGCGCCGGACTCGACAAAAGGCCGCAGCGGGCTGCGGTCGTATTTGGCTACCATCTCTGGAAAATCGCGGATGCCCATGAACAGGGCCGCGTCTTCAGCGAAGTATCCAGCGAGGTCGGGCGTGTTTGCCGGTGCTTTGGCCTGGCCGAAGGCGGAGACGAACGGAAAGAGAGAAATGAGAAGAGCGAAGGATAGTCGTTTCATGTGATGATTTTTCGCAGCAGACTGGCAAAACGTTACGCCGCGCGTCCAACTTTTTCGGGTGCGGGTTGCGGCGTAGTGCCGAAGCCTCCCCCCATTGCGTGTTTCCTCCGCAGTCTTGGTGCAAGACCCTAAAAAACAAGCAGCCGATTGTGAATAGCCTTCCGTTGCTGTAACGCTTCAATTCGACTACGGTTTCATATCGGCCAGATAAGCGTTTGAGAGGGAGTGCTCAATGGTGGTGTGGAGGAGCGCCTTTCGGGTGGTTCGGCAGACCTTCGTGCCACATTTTTTACACAGAATATATCCAATTAGAACGCCTTGCGGGCGGTACAGAAAGGCATTGATGGAGAGCGTCTTGCCGGGTCGACTTTTATGGCTCACCCCCTTTCCGCAGCCAGGGCAGTTCTTTTTGGCATATAACCAACTTGATTCCACAGCCTCGCCAAACTGAATCTTGGACTGGGCGTAAACTTGGTCGAGTAGTACTTTTAATTTGCTATCCATAACGAATCTCCTGCGTTTTAATTACAGTAGACCATAAAGCACTGTCAATAATTATATTCAGTATACTGTTGGAGAACGTTCGATTTAGAGGGATGCCGAACTCGGCATCCGCGCGGTTTCTTCGATCCAAATCGGAGAAACGGCTCGCGAGGCCGCTCGCCCTCCAGTTTTTTTCTGGCTGTCGCAAATTTCAATTGGAGGGATGCCGGCCTCGGCATCCGCCCGGTTTCTTCGATCCAGATCGGAGAAACGGCTCGCGAGGACGCTCGCCCTCCAGGTAATTTCTGGCTGTCGCAAATTTCAATTGGAGGGATGCCGGCCTCGGCATCCGCGCGGTTTCTTCGATCCAGATCGGAGAAACGGCTCGCGAGGCCGCTCGCCCTCCAGTTTTTTTCTGGCTGTCGCAAATTTCAACTGGAGGGATGCCGGCCTCGGCATCCGCGCGGTTTCTTCGATTCAGATCGGTGAAACGGCTCGCGAGGCCGCTCGCCCTCCAGGTGTTTTATTAGGTTGCCGCAAAGTCCAATTGGAGGGATGCCGAACTCGGCATCCGCGCGGTTTCTTCGATCGAAATCGGAGAAACGGCTCGCGAGGACGCTCGCCCTCCAGGTGTTTTATTAGGTTGCCGCAAAGTCCAATTGGAGGGATGCCGAACTCGGCATCCGCGGGGGTTCTTCAATTCAGATCGGAGAAACGGCTCGCGAGGCCGCTCGCCCTCCAGGTGTTTTATTAGGTTGCCGCAAAGTCCAACTGGAGGGATGCCGGCCTCGGCATCCGCGCGGTTTCTTCGATCCAGATCGGAGAAACGGCTCGCGAGGCCGCTCGCCCTCTAGAAAATTTCTGGCTGTCGCAAAGTTCAACTGGAGGGATGCCGGCCTCGGCATCCGCGCGATTTCTTTGATCCAGATCGGAGAAACGGCTCGCGAGGCCGCTCGCCCTCCAGATATTTTTTCAGGGTGCCGTAAAGTACAATTGGAGGGATGCCGGCCTCGGCATCCGCGGGCTTTCTTCGATCCAAATCGGAGAAACGGCTCGCGAGGCCGCTCGCCCTCCAGGTGTTTTATCAGGGTGCCGTAAATTTCAATTGGAGGGATGCCGGCCTCGGCATCCGCGGGCTTTCTTTGATCCAGATCGGAGAAACGGCTCGCGAGGCCGCTCGCCCTCCAGGTGCTTTTTCAGGTTGCCGTAAAGTTCAATTGGAGGGATGCCGGCCTCGGCATCCGCGGGGTTTCTTCGATCCAAATTCGAGAAACGGCTCGCGAGGCCGCTCGCCCTCCAGAGCGAGGCCGCTGGCCTTCCAACTCGATTACAAGTCCAAGATTTCTGCATCTGGATCGATTTCTTCTTCTGTCCAACCGCGCGGCTCGTGCGGCCAAGCATTGTGGATCTTCTTCGAACTCAGCTGGTTCCCTTTGGATTTGGCTCCGCGCACCGCGTAGTTCTCCATGTCGAAAATCTGTTGGTTCACCCGCTGACGCGGTGCGGGCTTGTATTTCACCCACACTTTTTCGACCGGTTGATCGCTGAACATCACCACACGCGATTTCTCGGGCGACAAACGATACTCTTTTTTCTGGATCACCCCGCCAAAGGTGAAGCGCTTGATGTAGTTCATGCTGGTGGCGGTGTAAACCATGGTCATCTGCTTGTTGCGATCGTACAGCGCAGCGTAGATGAGGTCCTTGTTGACGAACAACTTGTCCATCACCGGACTCAGCATGTAGCGCCCGTCTTTCCACACCAAGATGACCTTGTCCAAGGCCGTGCAACCGAACAGGGCTTCGCCGCCGCGCACCGCGTGGCCGATGTAACCGCTCGCCTTGTCGTAGGAAATTTTGAAACTGGACGAGACGACATCACGGATCGAAATCTCTTTGAATCCATCCGTGTTGATCCGCGTCCGGCGCGGGTACTGGTCTTTGTATTTATCGATCAACCCGTCGATGTACTTGGTGGTGTAACGGGTTAAGCCCTTGATGTTTTTCTCCACCTCTTTGAGCGCTTCGAGAATGTCGCCGATCTCTTTCTTGCTCTTCTCGATGTCGAACAAGGAGATCTTGCGCACCGGAATACCAAGCAACATCTCGACGTCTTCAATCGTCACTTTGCGGCGCAGCAATTTCTTGAATTTGTTCACCCCGAGCAGCACCGCCTGCTGCACGTCCTCGTAGGTTTTCTCGTCCTCGATCTCGCGGTAGATGCGGTTCTCGCAGAAAATCTGAACCAGCGTTTTGTGGTGATACTGATCGAGCAGGCGGGCTTTTTCGAGTTCGAGTTCGAGGCCGAGAATCTCCTTCAGGCGCACCGCGTTGTGCTTGATTACCTGCGGCACCGTCATCTCGTTCGGCCGCTTGTCGTGGATCACCATGATGTTGCTGTTGATGCTGTTTTCGCAGTCGGTGAGCGCGTAAAGCGCTTGCATGGCCTTGTCCTGATCTTCGCCCGGCGACAGCACCACGTGGATCTCAACGTCTTCGGCGGTGTAGTCACTGATGGCACGAATTTTGATTTTCTTGCTGCGCGCCACTTTCTCAATCGAGGCGATCAACGACTCGGTGGTGGTGCCGTACGGCACTTCGCGGATGACCAGTGTGCTCTTGTCTTTCTTCTCGATCACCGCGCGCACTTTCACCCGGCCGCGACCGTCTTCGTAGTCCGCCGGGTCCATGACGCCGCCTTGGATGAAGTCGGGATAGATGGTTTGCAGTGGCTTCTTCTGCACGTGGCGTTTCATCTGCTCGAGCAGTTCGATGAAGTTGTGCGGGAGAATGCGGGTGGCGAGTCCGACGGCGATGCCCTCGGCGCCGAGCATCAGCAAGAGCGGCAACTTGCAGGGCAGCGTGACTGGTTCTTGGTTGCGACCGTCGTAACTCGGAATGAACTCGGTCAGCTGCTTGTTGAAAATCTGAGTGCGGGCGAGATCGGTGAGCCGACATTCGATATACCGCGAGGCGGCGGGCGGGTCGCCGGTGAGCACGTTGCCGAAGTTGCCCTGGGGTTCGATCAGGTAGCGCTTGTTGGTGAGGTTGACCAGCGCGGCGGCGATCGACGCGTCGCCGTGCGGGTGGAACTGCATGCAGTAGCCGACGATGTTGGCGACTTTGATGAACTTGCCGTCGTCGCGCATTTTCAGCGAGTGCATGATGCGCCGCTGCACCGGTTTGAGTCCGTCGTCGAGGTGCGGAATGGCGCGGTCGCGGATGACGTAGGAGGCGTATTCGAGGAAGTTTTGGTCGACAAGTTGCATCAACTCGCCCTCGCCGCGGCCTTTCAACGCGGCGGCGGCAGCCGATTTCTTGGTCGGTTTCTTTTTCTTCTTTTTGTCGTTCAGCCCGAGTTCCGGTTGCTTTTTATCCGCCATCGGTAGGGGTTAAACGAAGCAGGTTCTGAATCAACCCTTTTTGTTTTTTAGGCGTCGCGACGTCGATTTTGGCAACATTCCCTTGCAGGCAGGCGCGCAGAAAACTACTGCAAAGCCCAACAGCACCACGCTCACACGCCTACCACTCTATGGATGTCACCCCGCTAAGCAAACACACCCTCCGTATCGAACTTCGAAAGCGGATGCGCTGCATGTCGGGTGAGATGCGCAAACGTGAAAGTGCGCTGGTGTTCCAACAACTACTCGACTGGGACGTGTTCCAGCAAGCGACTCGCATCGGCTGCTACCTTTCCATGCCGGACGAAGTCGATACCCAGCCAATCATCAACCAATTTCTCGGTCCCTTGCAGGACCATGGCAAAGAGCTCGCCGTGCCGGTGTTCGATTCTGAAACTCAGACCTATCGGTTCAGTTGGTTGCATAACACCACGCCGCTCGAACTCGGTGCCTTCGGCGTGGTCGAGCCGACCGTCCTCGATCTGGTCGACGCCTCCGAACTCGAACTACTGCTCCTGCCGGGCCGCGGCTTCGATCACCATTGCAACCGCATCGGACGCGGCAAGGGCCACATCGACGGCTTGCTGGAACCGTTCCCCGGCACCCGCGCCGGGCTCGCCTTCCGTTCGCAGTTGGTCGAGGAGATCCCCTTGGAACCACACGATCAGGTGCTACACGCGATCGTCACGCCGGATGGGGTACTGAGCAACTGAGCGCTAAGGTTTTACTCGTCTACAATCTCGACTACAATCCCGACTGCAATCCCAACTGCAATTCGCTCAGTTCAACCCAGCCGAGTTCATCGCTCGTTTCGAGCATCGCAACTTGGTCAAGGAAGCGCTTCTCCACCCGTTTGAGATCTTTCACGCTGCCGTTCCATCGAACGAACGAGCATTCGGCGAGCAGCGCTGCCGCACCACGAGTCGGCCGATGCACACCAAGACGCGAGCGGCGTGGCTCGAGAACGCCGATGCCGACGAGAAACGCGAGCGTGGCAAAGGCGCGCGGATCGAAAATTTCCGGCCAGCCAAAAAACATGGCCAGATCACCAACCTGCAAGCCGCCTTGCTGGAGTGCCAGAGCGGTGAGCGCGAAGATCGAATCAAAATCGCGAACGCACTGCGTGTAGTCCGGCAGAGGAGGGCTGAGCAGATACTCGCCACCACGGCGCTTGCGTTCGGCCCAGTCCTCGCGGACGGTCTCGGGTTGTTTCCAGCTGCCGGGTTCGATGACGAACAGCAGCGAGTGGAATAATGCTTCCGAGCAGGCGGACTCAGCCCAGACGCACCAGCGATATTCCATGTCCGAACGCCACGCGCGGTATGGCGGGGCAATCGTTGAAAAGGCTGTTCCCTCCACGTAGGATTGCAGCGCGGCTTTTACCAGCAAGCTGTCGAAGTCGGCCTCGGTGGGTTCGTGGTCGTGGGCGCGCGAACGCCCCGGCGCGATGTCTTCCTCAATGGCGTTGGCAGCGGTGGCAGACGCTGCGGTCGTGCGGTGACTCTTGGCGGATTGCGCTGCGAGTCGTTCGAGATCGGACGCGCCCGATGCGTGCAACAGTACGCTTGCTGCCATGGGGTTGGCGACCAGATAGGGACCGGGTGGATTTACGAACGCGCTCGGATGCTGTTCGGCAAAGGCCACGAACGCAGCCGGGGAGGCGAATAGTTCGCGGCGCAAGCGCACCAGCTGCGTGGCTGGATTGTCGGCGCAATCGAGGAAAAATGCGGCCAAGGAATCATCGAGAAGCCGGATGCAAAATGCGTCCAAGGGGTCCAGCGCGCGTCGGCATCGCTCGCCCGGCACGAGATCCTCGGGGAACGCGCTGCGGATGCGTTCGAGGATGTGACCGCGGCGCGAACGGACGACCTGTCGGATCAACTCGCGACACAGCAGATTGTCACGGATGTCGGACTCGGTCACTGCCTGGATTTGGCGCACTCGTTCGCGGGAAATACCCTCGAGATTGGAGAGTTCCTGCAAGGTTTTGGGCTCGCCGTTTTTCGTGCCGAGCCCATGGCGGCGAAAGGTCAGATCGAGCCAGTCGGCACGAACCTTGGACTGCCCGGCGATGAGCTTGGTGATGGCTAAGGGCGTGGGATCGCGTCCGAGTTTGCGCAGCAGTTCGGCAGCCTTTTTCTGCGGACCTTCGGGCGGCGGACCGAACGGGCCGTCTGGGTCGAGTTCCTGACAGGCCCGGCGGACAATTAGGGTCACCGGCATAATCTTCTGTTTGCCGATTTTCGGCGCAGCCTCCACGTAAACCTGTACCCTTGGATACGTCAGCACATCGCCGAGCGTTTGGTCCATCGTGGTTCGGAAAACGATGCCCCAGCGGCGTGCCAGATCGACCAGTTTTTCGTCGCTGAACGCCGTCCCTTCCAAGGTCTGACGCATGTACGCCCAATGATAGTTGAGGGTCTCCACTAGGTCAGAGGCCGGCGGCGGGCCCGGCGGCTCCGGGTCATTTTTCACCGGAGAAAAATCCTCCTCGGTGTCGCCGTCTTTGACCGCATCCCAGGCGAGCATAATCAGTATCAGGAGTTGCTTGGCCTTCTGCTTCCCCAACGAACGGGTCGCGCAGACGGCCTCCGGCGACTTCTTGCGGGCATAGTAGATGATGGGTTCGGGCATCCGCTTGAGCGGCCATTTCACCGCGAAGCGTGCCGCCACCTGCGACACCAAAAGTCGTTCGAAGTTGGATGGAGGCAAGACGTCCTGCATCGCCGACCAATGCTTCTTCGCGAAGTTTTTCACCTCAGTAAAAGTGGCATCTTGCAAGTTCAGGATTTCAGTACGCATCAGCCCTCAGGTGACAGTTCCGTCGCGACTATTTTCAAGGATAATGTATCCTTGAACCGACGATTTATCAGCTTCTCGGCGCCGAAAGAACGCCATTACCACAGCCCAGGAATGAGGCGCCACCGCACCGTTTTTGCGTACGCCTGATAGGTTTCCGAGAAAGACAGTACGTTCTCTTCCACCTTGATCCGCAGCGCCAGCGTCCCCGTGAGAAGAACGAGTAGCGGCAGTTGCAGGCGGAGATCTCCGGCCATGGCACAGGCCAAAACCATCAACCACTCACCCGCATAAGCGGGATGCCGAACGAGACCATACGGCCCGCGCCGCGTCACGTGGCGCAAGACTGGCAGGACCGCCATGTTGCGTCCGAGGTAAAGAAAAGAGACGATGGCGACAATCGTCCCACCAACAAAGAGTCCCTCAATCCAAGAGGCCCACCGAACTTCCGTCGGCGCGAGTCGAAACATCAAGCCGGTAAGTAGAAGGGAGGGAGCACAAAGAGCAAACTGCCGCCATGTGCCATCGCGGATCATCAGGCGGCGGCACAAAAAAAGAACGCCCGCCGTCGCGTTGAGGGCAGACACACAAAGGCGCACCGGCGTGAACCCATATTGGATCAAGCCGGCAGCAGCCCAGAATAGACAACTCAGGCCGAGCAGTCCATTGAACAGCCGCTCGGCCCGAATAGGATTTAGTGGATTTAGTAGAGCCAGAAGCCCCAGCCAAAGAGTGCACTCAATCCGTTAACAACGACGAGCAGCACGATAAAAAACAGGATTCCTCCAAAACGGCCTCCTTCAGACATAGTTTCTCCAATGGTCAATTTGAGATGGTAGCGTAGAATTCCAGACGCGCTACCGCAAGAGAATATCGGCACGCGTACGCATCGTCTGATGGCGACGGGCAAGCGAGATTCGGCGTTCATCTATAAGAGGCCTCTGTTTTGTTCGCGACCATTGCCGCCTTGCTGCTGGTTTCCTGCAGCAAGGCGGCGCCCACAAAAAGCGCCGAACCCACAAGCCTGGATACTCACATTCACCTGTGGGAATACCGAACGCCCTGAAGGCGTGGCCTGGCCTCCCCCAATCAAGACGACCCGTAAAGGGCTCGTTCAAGATACAAAAACTGGAAGGCGAGGGGCCTCCCGAGCCGGTGCGATTGGCAACGACCGAGATGGTGGCGGGATTTGGTTCGGGGCTGATCCCGTTCGCTTAGAATCAAACGTGTCCATAAATAAATAAATGACAGAACACTAACCAAAGATATCAAAGATATTTGAAATTTTTCAGGCCATCGAAGGCGCAACGAGCGAACACCGCACCCTCTATGACGAACCACGGAGTGGTGGCCCGAAAGTAGCAACTGTGTTTCGAATTTAATTTCTGAGGTTCAAATTACTCCTCCGAAGTGTGGTTCTTTGCGGGTAGGCATTTTCCGCATTGGGCCAAAAAAGACGCCGGAGATGCGAACGGTCTCATCTCCGGCCACCGGTTCTTTTCCGGCACGTGACGGCGCTCAGGTTGCTTCCCAGCAGAGCCTTATCCTCCGCCACGCACTCGCTCCGTACCACCGCTCAAGCCGGCCCGAAATCCATTTTTGC
>Ga0209187_1003980_pt1 | contig 11679 bp, 8 predicted proteins | sample BantaG_FD_187430 | JGI IMG/M metagenome (GOLD analysis project Ga0209187, IMG submission 187430) | Marine algal microbial communities from Bantry Bay, Ireland - BantryBay_4 metaG (SPAdes) (version 2) | ecosystem: Host-associated > Algae > Red algae > Unclassified | place: Bantry Bay, Ireland... | reverse complement strand
CAAAAGTAATCTTAAGTGGAGCAAATGCTTCTAATGTAACTTCAGGTGGAGCCACTTTTACAAATGTAGAAATGGACAAAACTTCGAATAATGTAACATTAATTGATGAGATGAGAATTTCTCTAGATCTAGACTTCGTAGGAAATAATAATAAAATAATTATAGGAGATAACAACTTAGTATTTGCTCCGAATGCAACAATTACTTCTGCGGATGCCAATGAGTATATTATTGCAGATGGTAATGCTAACACGGGAGTTGTCTCTAAAGAACTTACAGCTAATGAAGTTTTTGTATTCGAAATCGGAGATGCTACTAACTATACTCCGCTAGATGCAGATATCACAGGAACTGGATATGCTTCAGCTACTGTAGATGTAAATGTAGTTCCAATGGTACAACCAAATGTTCCTGGAGAAGCAACTGATTATATATCTCGATACTGGAATGTAGATCAAACAGGAATTACAGATTACTCAACAGATCTAAAAGGTACATATGTAGCTGGTGATCTTACAGGTACTGCTGCGGATGCAAAAGGAGCTCATTATGGATCTGTCGGAACGGATTGGACATATGATGGAGCTGCAACGGGTGCTAGTACTGTATTAGGAACAGTGGCTGAAAGTGGAGATTTTACAGGAACGAATTCGTTTGGTAAGGTTGCACTTAAGATTATGTTAGATGGTGCTTTTTCTGGAGGGACTATGAGTAATACTTTAAATACAATGGGCTTACTGCCTACAACTTCTCCATATGGCGGAGGTGAGACTGTAGCTGCAGGATTCTTTGCTGCAAATACTGATATAGTTGATTGGATAGAATTTGAAACGAGAAATACTGCAACTCCAGCCACGATAGAGGGTTCAGGTGTTGGATTTGTAAAAACAGACGGATCAGTTGTCGCTTTAGATGGTGTATCAAATCCTTTCTTATTAAACGCAGCATCAACAGGCTATGTAGTTATCAATCATAGAAATCACTTGTCTGTATGTACAGGAGGTTCTATAGCACTTGATGGGTCTGCAGCATTGCAGGATTTTACAAGTTCAGGTTATTCAGCTTATGGTTCGAATGGGCTTAGAAATAATGGTGGTACAATGACGATGTGGGCTGGTGATACGAATGGAGACGGGAAAGTAGTTTATTCAGGAAGTGGAACAGATATAACACCTATTTCAATTGATGTTTATACAAATCCACTTAATACAGGTTTTTCTCCAACTTTTCCATTCCCAGGGTATAACGCATCAGATTCAAATTTAAATGGTACATCTGTATATTCTGGTTCAGGAACGGATATTACACCTATATCGACCTCGGTATATTTAAACCCACTTAATACAGGTTTTTCTCCTACAATGCCATTATTGCAACAAATTCCTGAATAATTAACTTTAAAACGAAAATAATATGAAATATTTATATAAATTTTTAGGTGCTTTTGTATTTTCCCTTCTATTACCTGGAGTTACTAATGCAACGGTTGATTTTGGTGTAGAAACTACTTCTACAGAAGCAACAGAAATTATCTTTACTATTACTGGTAATTCTGGATATACAATGCCTCCATTTACTACTTGGAATTCGCATGTATTTACAATTAAATATCCAGCGGCTGCAGGGCCAGGTTTAATTGCAGGAATTACTAATCTGGAAGGTATTAATTTTGCTCTTGATGGTCCTACTGTACTATCAGCGGGGTTCTACTATCAGAAATTTTCAACTGCAGCAGCAGGATATATGTTCACTGTAGCTGCTGGTGAGAAAAAAGAAGTTTCAACTATTCAATTAAATAATAATGGTAATGAACCAGAAGTTACATTTACTTTAGTTCCGGCTACAGAAACTTGGGCTATAGACAATTCAGGTTTACCAAATGCTGAAGGTTTATTTGGAGAGCAATTTGAGGGTTTTACTGACGAAAGTGCAAACGCTCTTCCTATCAAACTAAACCGTTTCACTGCCACTAAAGGACAAAGAAGTGTAACCCTAGACTGGTCTACATCTTCAGAACTAAACGGATCACACTTTGACGTACAAAGAAGTAGAGATTTAGATTCATGGACTACAATAGGAACTGTAGATGCAGTTGGAGAGAGTAGTACAATACAAGAGTATCAATTGGTAGACAAAGACCTTCCATTAAGTACAAGATCATCTAAGACTTTCTACTACAGATTGAATATGGTTGATAATGATGGAGCGTCAGAATTATCAGAAGTTAGAACTGTGAGATTTGATCAAGATGGGGCGGATTTTATTGTATATCCTAATCCAAGTCTAAATGAAGTGTTTGTTAATTTATCTAGCATAACTACTGAGACAGGTCCTGCAACTATGAATGTAATCAATATGGCAGGAGAAAGAGTGAAAAAAGTAACACTATCAACAAATGATGATATAAGTGTAGACATCAGCAACATTACAGCTGGAGTATACTACTTCGTTGTGAGACAAGGTGAAGAGACTTTTTCTCAGAAAGTAATTAAAATAGACTAAAATATAATTGCAAAGTATCTCAATGAGATGCAGAGCAAGCAAGATTTTTATACCTGGTTTTTGTTAATTGTTTGAGGGGCGGTTTACCGCCCCTCTTTTGTGTGATATAATGAAGATTATATCGTGAATAATTGGTTATACATAAAATGGCAGGTATTGTCGTGCGACCTCACTGTGGTCGAGGGGCGTATTTTTTTAAAGATCTAATATAGTTTGTCCTTTCTGAGGTCACCTTTACACACTGACCACAATGTTGCCCACCTTTAAATATGGGCGGTCACACTAAAGGCAATTCCAATTTATTAGAGTTCACTATATATGATATGATTTCTGGACATCTCTCAGCACTGCATCGTAACATTTTTCTTTTTTAGCAAGTAAGTATGACATGATGCTCGTATAAATACTAAGTACTTAATTATAACAAATCCACAAATCCACAAATCCACAAATCCACAAAATAACAAATCCACAACCTAACACATACATACCTCAAAATTAATTTTAACTTTGCCACTGGTTCTGAAATATTTTCAAAGTCAATTAAATTTGAATAAAATATAAATTTATGTTAGCTGCCATTCTAGTTGTATTTATTATTGGATACTTGACTATAGTTTTAGAACATCCGTTAAAACTTGACAAGACTGTACCTGCACTTATTATGGGGGCTTCATGTTGGGCTTTATTGGCAATTGGGTTTAACAATGGATGGCTTTCAGCTATTGGTCATCATGGAGATGCTTTTACAGTTGCGGGTGATCATGGACATGATGATTTTACTCAAGCACTAATTCATCACCTTGGAAAGACATCTGAAATACTTATCTTCTTGATTGGAGCTATGACGATTGTTGAGATCATTGACTTACATAGGGGGTTTGAAATACTTAAAGGCTGGGTAGATACAAAAAGTAAAAAAAGACTGTTATGGATCATAGGGATTTTAGCTTTCATATTGTCAGCAATAATAGATAACCTTACAGCTACGATTGTACTGGTAACTTTATTAAGAAAGATCATTGCCAATAAAAACGAAAGAATCTGGTATGCATCTATGGTGGTGATTGCCGCCAATGCTGGTGGAGCTTGGTCTCCTATTGGAGATGTAACGACAACAATGCTTTGGATAGGCAAGCAAGTAACGACAATGGGTTTGGTTAAATGGTTAGTTTTACCTTCTTTAGTTTGTTTTATTGTTCCTTTCGTGATAGCTATGTTTAAAAAGGAATTCAAAGGAAACATAATGGTCAATACAGAAGAGGATGAGGAAGCGGAGAGGCTTTTATCAAGTAGAACCATGTTGTTCTTGGGACTTGGAATGATAGTTTTTGTTCCTTTTTTCAAAACGATTACACATCTACCGCCTTATATAGGAATGATGTTTTCTCTAGGTATCGTTTGGCTTGTTTCAGAATATATACATCCAGAAGAAGATTTTGCAGAAGAAAGAAAGCATCTTTACAGTCCACATGTGGCATTGTCTAGAATTGAAATGTCTTCTATTTTATTTTTTCTAGGGATACTTATGGCTGTTGCAGCTATAGAAACAGTAGTTGTAGGTGATGTGGGAGCATTAAGATACGCTGCTCAAGGCCTTACCGATGCAATACCTAATCAAGACGTAGTGGTGATGTTGTTAGGTGTTGGTTCTGCCATTATAGATAATGTACCTTTGGTTGCTGCGTCAATGGGAATGTATGATATAGCAACATTTCCACCTGATAGTAAATTATGGCATTTTATAGCATATGCAGCGGGTACTGGAGGAAGTATGTTGATTATCGGTTCTGCAGCAGGTGTTGCAGCGATGGGAATGGAGAAAATCGACTTTATCTGGTACTTCAAAAAGATTACTTGGTTAGCTGCAATTGGATTTTTAGCAGGTGGTTTAGTCTTCTTAGGGATGTATTCAGTTTGGGGAGTGTAAGAATAAATATTATAATAAAATAAGAGAGGTCGGATATCTTTTAGATATCCGACCTCTTTGTATTTAAGTTATTGTGATATATAATAACGAACTATATTTATTTATAAAACATATCCTACCTTCAGAGAGTAAGATATGTTTCCGTCATTAACAAAAAACTTGGGTTCGAAATAGACTAATTCCCATAAAACTGTTATTCCTGCATTGTATACGATTTCAACAGCTGATTCAGTTTGTATACCGTTTCTTGATAATGTATTTACTGCGAGCATTCCTGCCTGTGGAATTAATTTGATGCCTAATGATTGGTCCTGGATTGATATCTCGTGATATAGAGTGCCACCAAATTGTATTGAACGTGAATTAAAAGATGTAGCTGGAAGTATGTTATATTGATATGCAGTTTCTAGGTTAATGCTAATTGGAAGCCCTTCCTCATCTTGTTTGATGATCAAGTAGTTGAGATTGGGCCTAACAATATTAAGTGATAATTTTCTGATTTTATCAGTTCCTTTCCCAAAATCAATACCTGCTGTTAAAACTCCGTTCCAAGTGTATCCTGGTTGGATAGCAATTGTATTTTCGAAGTTTCCGCTTCTTAATTGAACAGAACCATGGAAACCGCTACTATCAAAATCCATAACATAATTCTGAGAAAAAGACTGAGATGTTGTTAAGAATAAAAGCAAAGTACTTGCAAAAATAATTGATTTATACATTATGGGATTCTTACATTTATTAACGGAAAGAACGAATAAAATTGTATTGTCTCTTAATTGAAAAAAACAAAATTATTTTTTTCTTAATATCTGAATTGTAGCTTCTTTTCCTTCATTAAGTTGTAACTTAATTGGGACTTCAGTTTCTGAATTTAGAATGATGAAGTTAGCAGAGTTGGGTGGAAGTCGGCCTTCATTATCAGCAACTATCTTTAACATTGTTGTATCCTTGGTAATTGGAACAAGGAGCTGTTTCATACTGCTTTTGATAAGATATCTTTTTAGAATTGGTTTTTCATCGACATATACAGAGACTCGATCACCATCTAGAAATTCTGCTTCCCATACCCTAATCATTAAGTTATCTCCTTCGGCAATGATGGTCAGATTGTCGTCTTCTTTGAGAACAGTGTTTTTAATGTTTTCTTTGGATGTTTTAAGTGTTTCTTTAATCTTCTCTCTTGTATCTTTTGGGATTAATTTTTTATTAGAAACGGATTTTACTTTTTCAAAAAAGTATTCTCCTCCCATAAGGAATATATCACCTTCAATACATTTTTCTCCATTGGCGTATCTGCTATAGAAGTGTCCTTGTATAAGACTATTTTTATCTTGAAGCTTTACTTTGGCATTGTATAGATGTATATAGCAAAAATCATCCGAAGGAGAATCAGATTTTGTTGTCAAATTGCTTAATTCATTGAATGTAATTGTATTGTTTTCTCTGTCTATCTTTCCAGTGATCTCGGATTCAGTTCGATGCGGCCCAGAAAAATCTGTTATAGATTTTCCAGATATTGACCCATCTTTCATTTCATCAAATTCGATCTTGTATGTGATATTCGATTGGTCAAGCAACTGTATGGTTCCGATGAAGCTATGTTCTTGTATTTTTTGGCCTATTAAAATATTTGAAGAGAATAGTATTACAAGTGAATAAAGTATATTTTTTCTATAATATATGTTCATTTTACTATATTGTATAATTGGAAGTTTTTTATATCTTACATCTTTAAATTCTAAACCAAAATTAATTAATTATGACCAAAAAGATCCTTTTATTAACTACTTTCTGTTTGATGTGTATGAGTGCTTTTGCTTCATTTCCAGTAAACAAGAAGAATGTTGAAAAAGCAACTGCTAAAGTTGAAACGATATCAACACAAGATTTAACTATTGACGTTACTACTACTGATGTTGTTACAATGCCACAATTAACTGTTGATGCGGCTGACGCATTAAGTCCTGCAGCTGCAGCTGGAGCTGACAATGAAATGGTTGTTCTATTATTATTGTGGTTCTTTCTTTGGCCATTCGCTGCGCACAGATGGTATGCTGGTAAGCCAGCTGGATGGAATGTTTTATTCATTCTTACTTTAGGTGGACTTGGAATATGGGCGGTAGTTGATCTTATCAATATATTGACTGATAATTTCTAAACTCACTTATATTTAAAAAAAAACTAAATGGCTGTTATGTACTTCATAGCGGCCATTTTTAATTCGTAATCTTTTTAAAACTAATTTTTACATAAATTCAATTCAGAAGCTATAACCAAATGTAAATACTAAATTGAGACCAGGACCATCAAAAAGTTCGAGTTTATTTTTTGAGGATGAGAGATAATAGTCTGGGCCCATGGCTGCATCCAGAATTATCCCGTTTTTCCACATCCACTGATATCCTAAATCTACACCAGATTTTAGTGCAATAAAAGAGTTGGCAAAATTGGGTCCTATATAAGGCATGACATAAAATCCTCTAGGGGCATTTTTCTTAGTTATATATTTTCGATAACCTATGTTCGCTTCAATTGCATTACCAGATAGATTGTCGATATCATATCCATAAAATGCGCTTATTTGGTAAGAGCTCTTAATTTTAATTGTTTTCTCATAACAGATACTAACGAAACCTCCCAAAGTACTTAATGGATTAGTCTTGATTACAGATATTTGAGCATTACAATGAAATGCAGAAAGAAAAAGAAAAATACTGAAAATTAAATTTCTCATTATAATTGAATTCATCAGCGAATATATGTGAATATTTGAAGTGACTAATAAAAGAAGGAGATAAATACCTAAATTTTATAAAGAAGCTATTAATATTAATTCAATAGAAAGGTAGATTCGATTTATTAAGGATTTTTATTCATTAATAGAAGATCCGTATCTTCTCTCATCGGCATATGCCATAAATGAAGTTCCATTTTTTGAGATTGCATTTATACCTCCAAAGTATAATGATTTATCCTCCCAAATATTCAAATTGTGAATGTCAAAGTTTTCGACATCGTATCCTTTTTCAACTTCAAAAGAAGAATTGTTCAAATGGATCCTAGGAGCAGAAATAGCAAGGTCCATTGAAGTATTAAAATATAGGCTATTTATCAATGTTTGAGCTATTGCGTATGGAATTCTACCTGCGCCACCAGAGCCTAAAGCATGAGTTGTTAAGCCTCTATCATTTGTAAGAATTGTTGGACACATCATTGACTGTAATCTTTGATTCTCTGTCCAATTGTGAAATCCATTAGGCATTAGGGCTTCTTCTCCTAACATGTTATTTAATTGCATATCAGTTCCTGGTATGAAATATCCAGAGCCCTCACCAATTGATGTTGTTAATGAGACTGTCATGCCCATTTTGTCTACTACATTGAAATGAGAAGTTCCTCCCCATTTTTTTGAGTCCGCTCTTGAATTTATTCTTGTGTTTATTCCAAAGTTATGTGAAAGATAATTTGCAATTTGGCTTTTATCATTATTGAGTTTTGAAATACTAGAAAATAGCGAAGCTATTTCTTGAAAGTGTTCTATGGTTTGTGGAATTATATTCTTGCCTTGAATACTGTCTTGAAATGTATTTAGAATAGCAGTAAGTAGCATGCCTCCTACTGACGGGAAGCCAGTAGTTTGAACGGTTTGGCCTAGGAAATTAAATTTTATAGGGTCTCTAATTATTGCATTATATTGTTCAAAATCTGATCTGGTTAGGTGACCACCGCTTAGCATATCATCAGAGATTGATTTAGCAACCTCTCCTCTGTAGAATAAGTCTCTACCTTCATACGATAATGTATCTAAGAAGTTACTATAGGATTCCATTTTGATAATATCGCCCTCTTTTTTCAGAATACTATTATCATCAAAAAAAATATGCTTTACACTAGAATCTAAAACAAAAATATCTTTTAATAGTCGAAAGTCATATGCTTGAAATCTATCTAATGCTACACCTTCTTTAGCCCACAAGATAGCCGGTTCAAAAAGTTGTTTTAATGGAATACTGCCATAAGACTCATGCATTTTATAAATTCCTGCTATTGCTCCAGGAACAGCTATGGACCCCATTCCAACATGAAAATCTTCTGTAGTATTTCCGAAATCAACAGTGACAGGATAAAAATCTTGTTGTGAAATACTCTTTTTTCGAATAGGAGTCTGACAGAAAAAATCTATAACTTTATTTTTTTTAGTGTCATTAACTATTGCAAAACCACCAGCCCCTATAGATGCCATGCATGGTTCCGCAATAAAACTAACTAAATAACCAGCAATAGCAGCATCCACAGCATTTCCGCCTTGTTTTAAGATTATTTCAGCAGCTTCGATTGTCTTTTTATGACCACCAGATAGGGCGTAATTCATAGATGTTTAATTACGTAAATCAGTAATTTTTTCGAGATTTATGTAGAAAACATAAATAATATTTTAAATAAAAAAATTACTTGATTCTAAGAGAGAGGAAATTTCCGTATTGCAGGTTAATAAAATATCAAAAGCTCTATACGCTTATATTGAATCATTTAAAATTTATCATCTTTACAATTACCACATAAATCCGATTCCAATTTCTAACCTTCGAAAGTTGTTATTTTCTATTTTTGTGAAATCTTGAAAATCAAATTCGTAATTGCCTTTTTGCATTCTAACACCGATAGTGAAGTCAATCATTACCCGATTTGTTGATAACCTGTATCCAACGGCCGCTCCGGCATTGAGACCTCCTTCAGCTTTCACTTGATCTTTATCTGTGTTTTTTAGTGCTATACCATAGCCAGCATCAGCTTTTATAAATGGAGTTCCATTGTTTTCTCGAAGAAAAGATATAAAGGAAACTCTAGGCACTATAAAGTCATATCCATCCATATCTCCATAATTTTCGAAAGAGACACCACCTCCATAACCTATGAGACGTGATCGTTGGTAATGGTATGTGTATGATATGAAACTCCCGTCGTCTGGCCTTCCTGAAAGAGCTCCTAATGCTATTCTATGGTAGCCCACGCCAGTAGGGAAGTTGTATGGTTTAGGTGGTTTTCTAGTTGTAAATTTGAATTCATTGGAATTCAAATCAAACGTCAAAGTATCCCCTTGACAATCCATGGTTACACTCTCTTGAGGTTCGTATGTAATTACTTCACCATGATATTTCTTTTTATCCGGAGTCTTAACCTTACCATATACGTTGAATTGAGCCGAAGCAAAATTACATAGTCCAAATACAAGCACTACTAGGATTGTAAGCGACTTGTTACTGATACGTGAATATTGATTTTTTATCATGAAGTTTTATTGAATGTAAATGTAATATCGCATTTTACTCTTTAAAATAAAAATTTGCTATCTCTTTATATGCTAGAGCCAATAACTATTTTTTAAACGAGATAAACGACTAAAGTGTATATTTCGGATTCAAAAAAATAACTTTAGAACATATAATGAATGAAACATGATCCCATTTATAGTTGCTGATGTAAAATACATATTGCTAAAATACTATGGTATTAATGGTGAGATTAATCCGTTGGACGGAGAGGTAGACTATAATTTTAAAGTCAAGACTTCTAATGCTTCCTATTTACTCAAGATATGCAGACCGGATGTGAGTGAATTAGAAGTTCAGTTTCAAATAGATCTTTTGTCTCATATTGAAAAAGCGGATATTTCTAAAATTACTCCAATAGTTTTGGCAAATATTGAAGGAGATAAATATTTCGTAATTAACAAAAATGATGATAGATATATAATAAGATTACATTCTTGGGTGGAAGGTACTATGTTGGATAATATTAATCCAAGGACTCTATCGCTATATAGATCATGGGGTGCGACTTGTGGTATGCTAAGTAGAGCATTATCAACCTTTGATCATCCAGGTGCTCATAGATTCGATAAATGGAACCCAATCGAAAGTCTTCACTCAAAGCAGTATTTAGAGTATATGGATACTGAAAGCCAAAAGGAACTTGCCATTTATTTTTGGGGAGTTTTCGAAAACAATGTTATTCCTGTAGTTGATCAATTACGCTCAAGTGTTAATTATAGTGATGCGCACGAACATAATCTTTTATTAAATAAAGATTATGAAAAAATCATTGGGGTGATTGATTTTGGAGACGCAGTATATGGCCCAACGATTTGTGAGCTAGCGATTGCCTGTGCATATGCAGGAATGAATGTGGAGGATCCTATACAGGCGATGTCTCACGTTGTAGAAGGTTATCATGATAAGTATGACTTAAAAGAAAATGAAGTTGAAATTCTTCTTCCTTTGATCATGGGTAGATTGATGATTACGGTAGCGAATGCAGCATTTAATATTCATAAAGAACCAGATAATGAATATTTACAAATTAGTGCAAAACCAGCATGGGCACTCCTAGAAAAACTTAGAAATGTCAATTTAAGATTTGCATATTATTATTTCAGATCCGCTTGTAAATGGGAAGCGCATCCAAAAAGAAGCAGTTGGGATTCCTGGTATAAGGAGAGCCATCACTTGCTAAAATCACCAATAAATCTTAGTGATCATAGAAAAATAGACATTGACATTAGTGTGGGAAGTTTGGATCTAGGTAATAATTCTAATTTCGAAAGTATAAACAAGTTTGAAAGGAGAATTAATGAGATTCTGGATGATAGAAATGCATCTTTAGGTATAGGTGGCTATAGAGAAGTGCGTCCATTTTATACAACGGATGCTTATAAAACAGAAGGCAATAATGGTCCACGATGGAGAACTATGCATTTAGGAACGGATTATTGGACTAAGTCAGGAGAACTAGTATTCACAATTGCAAATGGAGTGATCCACAGCTTGCAAAACAACGATGCGGAGTGTGATTATGGACCCACCATAATCATTAGGCATGAGACAAATAATGGAATTGAGTACTTTTCACTTTATGGCCACTTAAGTCTTAATTCTTTGACTGGCTTTTGTGTAGGGGATGAAGTGTCAGCTGGCGATAAAATTGCCGAAATAGGAGATAGCTCAATCAATGGTGGTTGGCCGCCTCATTTACATTTTCAACTGATATTGGATTTGTTAGATATTCAAGGTGATTTTCCAGGAGTATGTTATGTAGAAGAGTCTAACATATGGTCGAGTATTTGTCCTAGCATTTCATTTCTTGAAACACGAGAGAAAGAAAATGAAGATAAAATAAATACAATCATTGAAAGTAGGAATAAGCTTCTTGGGAAAAGTCTAAGTGTATCTTATGATAAACCTCTTCAT
>Ga0209187_1003979_pt1 | contig 11680 bp, 7 predicted proteins | sample BantaG_FD_187430 | JGI IMG/M metagenome (GOLD analysis project Ga0209187, IMG submission 187430) | Marine algal microbial communities from Bantry Bay, Ireland - BantryBay_4 metaG (SPAdes) (version 2) | ecosystem: Host-associated > Algae > Red algae > Unclassified | place: Bantry Bay, Ireland... | reverse complement strand
GGATGCTGTCTTCATATTCCTACTTCTCATAACACCCTGATGCTGTCGTTATTCTGAATAGTGTAAATCCATACTTTTAGTTTTAGCAGAAATCCAGCATTCATTCATTAATCACATCCTTTTATTATAGCTGTAAAGACAGCTCCAAATTTCACCTCGAATAATGTATAGAGTAGAATAAACTCAGGTCCTATTGTACTAAGCCATTGGACTGGCACAATGAATTTGTGTGAAGAAGTCATAAATATCACTCCAAAAAAAGTTTATTTGAAGATTAGTAAAGTTGGAGTAGCTAGAAGATGAGCTATTATTCTTATACAGCAGCCTGCTTAGCTATTTTCATAGGAATACCCACACATTTTTGTTGCATGTAGTCCATCATTTCATGAATTAGCTCTTGCGCATCGGGATTCAGCTTTTCTATTTCTTTAGAGTAGACTTTCTCTAATGCTCTTTTCTTGACAGCTTCTATTTCTTTTGGCAGATCTGTTAAGGCTCTTTCTATCTGTCGCTGCTGATGTATGTTAGTGAAGATATTCACATGTTCCCTGATGATCTTCGTTGCTTCTCCGACTTCTTCTTGTCTGAATTTCATATTCTCCTCAGCCAGGCCTCTGAGTGCCTCGATATCCACTAAGTCTAATTGATAAGTATCGGGAATAGACCGATCTATATTATTAGGTACGGCCAGATCGATGACCAGCTTATGGTCCTCATCATCTCTTAGTAAGGACTCGTACGTGTGCTTTGTGACGATCAGATCTGTAGCTCCTGTGCAGGCTATGATGCAGTCAAAACCTCCTGAATAAGACTTCAGTTCACTCAGATGAAATGCCTTAGCGTTAAGAAACTCTGATAGTTTTTTTGCATTGTCTATGCTTCGATTAAAGATCGAGATATTAGAGAACTGATGTTTATCTAAGAATTTGCTGACCAGCTGTATGGTTTCGCCAGCACCGATCAGTAAGATGCGATCTGTCGGCTTGACATCAGAGCGTAACAGTTTCTGAATGGCCAGTGATACGACTGAGATAGGCTTCTCTCCGATACGTGTATTAGAGTAGACATCCTTAGCAGTCTGTATGGTGTACTCGCTGAGTAGTCTGAGGTGGTCGCCCGTTAGCTTGAGCTTGTTACTCTTGATGTAAGAGTCCTTGCACTGACGCAGGATCTCTCTCTCTCCGATGACAAGTGAGTCGAGGGAAGAAGCGATGGCAAACATATGCTCCACAGCCAGTGCACCTTCGTATACCTTGATGAATTTTAGTAGGGTGCTGATCTTCTCATTTGCTAATTCCGGATTGATTGCGATCAGAAATCTTGCGAGGTACTCTTCTGTGAGTATATCTTCTGTGTAGAACAGAAAAGTGACACGATTACAGGTAGATAAATACTGTAGCTCATCTATGCCAAGTGATTCTTTAATTTTAGATAAGTCATCGACCTCATTTTTGACGACGAATTTTTCTAATTCATTGACATTAAGGTCGTGATGCGTGATGGTGATTATCTTATATCTCTCTATCATATCTATCTTCCGATTGCAAATATAAATGTCAGTCTTATTTCTATTGTCATCAGATTGTCAAGGCTTGAGCTTTTTCGGGTGGATTCACCGCTTTGTCTTACGGATAATATCGAAATGGGGCATAAGCTTTTGGGTGTCTATTGTATTCTCAGATAAGGCAAAAATTGAAGATATAGCGCAGCTTATATGAGCGTTCTTGCTGGCATAGGCAGGTACTTATAGCTATGTATGGGAAAGAAAGAGACCTTCAAAAGTGATATTTTGTCTTTTTATCATTCCTTAATGTATTTTTGCATCTTTTTCTATAAAGAATAAATATGTACAGATCGCATAATTGTGGACAATTAAGAATGGCAGATGTCGGAGCCGAAATCACGCTGAGTGGTTGGGTCCAAGTGAGTCGAGATTTTGGAGGCTTAACATTCGTGGATTTAAGAGACAGATACGGGATCACTCAGATCGTATTTAACATGGATGATGAGCAGGAATTATGTGAAAAAGCACGAAAACTCGGAAGAGAATTTGTGATCAAAGTCAGTGGTAAGGTCCGTGAGAGGTCAAATAAGAATCCTAACCGACCGACAGGAGATATCGAAATAGAAGCGACATCACTTGAGATACTGAATGCATCTAAAGTGCCACCTTTCACGATAGAGGATGAGTCAGATGGGGGAGACGAAATCCGCATGGAATATAGATATTTGGATTTAAGAAGATCGCCACTACAGCAGAATATCAAGTTTAGAAGTAAGCTGGCTTTAGAGACAAGAAAGTACATGGACAGCCAAGACTTCATAGAGATAGAGACTCCATTTCTCATTAAAAGTACGCCGGAGGGAGCGCGTGACTTTGTCGTGCCTAGTCGGATGAATCAAGGCCAGTTCTACGCCTTACCTCAGTCGCCGCAGACCTTTAAGCAGATCTTGATGGTGGGTGGCTTTGATAAGTATTTTCAGATCGTCAAGTGCTTTAGAGATGAAGATCTGAGAGCAGACAGACAGCCAGAGTTTACACAGATCGACTGCGAGATGTCATTTGTCACTAGAGATCAAGTACTTGCCACTTTTGAGGGGCTCACAAGACACTTATTTCAAGAGCTTAAAGGTATAGAACTGGGAGATTTTCCATGGATGAGTTATGATGAGGCCATGGAGCGCTATGGATCGGATAAGCCTGATCTACGATTCGATATGGAGTTCATTTATTTGAATGATGCACTGCAGGGTCATGGCTTTGGTGTATTCGACGATGCAGAGACAGTCGTCGGGGTCATAGCTAAGGGCATCGCGGATGATTACTCTAATAAAGATATGAAGGCATTGACATCCTGGGTGCAGCGGCCTCAGATCGGTGCGAAGGGTCTTGTATATATTAAGTATCAGAGTGACGGATCGATTAAGTCTACGGTAGGAAAGTTCTACAGTGATGACGTCCTGATAAAGATTATGAAAGATCAGAATGCTGAGCCAGGAGATGTACTATTCATCCTCTGTGGAGAAGAAGAGAAGACGAGAAAGCAGCTTAATGAGTTACGATTAGAAATGGGTCGTCGCTTAGGACTCATGAAAGAAGGAGACTTCAAGCCGCTGTGGGTGATCGACTTTCCACTGCTGGAGTGGGATGAAGATTCAGAGCGATTTCATGCGATGCATCATCCATTCACAGCGCCTAAGGTAGAGGACATAGACAGGATGCTGACAGGAGATCATGAGACGATGAAGAGCCTTAGAGCCGATGCCTATGACTTGGTGATTAATGGATCTGAGATTGGTGGAGGGTCGATTAGAATTCACGACAGGGCATTGCAGTCTAAGAATTTTGATTTGTTAGGATTTACTAAAGAAGAAGCACAGGCGCAATTTGGATTTTTGTTGAATGCATTTGAATATGGAGCACCGCCGCATGGTGGTATCGCATTTGGATTTGACAGGCTGGCTGCTGTGATGAATGGTCTGGCATCCATCAGAGATTTTATTGCATTTCCTAAGAATAATCAGGGTCGAGATATGATGATCGATGCACCTTCTCCGATTGATCAGACACAGCTCGAAGAATTGAGCATTGCACTGAATATTCAGGATTCTTAAAGTAAATTCTATTCTTTCTTTAACTCACTGAGTATCAATATAATTTGAATAAACGCTGCAAAGATTATATTTTTGCACTCCTTATAAAATCAAACTATAACAATCAAGATTAATCCTTGGCACAATTGTTTGATTTACAGGGAATTATACCATCATAAAGACTAAGATCTAATGGCATTAATAGGAAAAATAAGAAAGAATTTTTGGTTTGTATTGATCCTTTTGGGACTTGCATTGGCAGCATTCGTCATCATGGACGTATCGAGTGCAAGCGGATTAGGCGGTGGCGCGACTAATTTGGACATGGGAGAAGTCAATGGTCAGAAGATTAATTATCGAGATTTTCAGCGAACAGAACAAGTCTATTTTGGGAATCAGGGCGATGCCTTTCAGACTAGAGATAATGTGTGGAACTACTATGTAGAAAGAGCGATCATAGATGATGAATCAGATGATCTAGGGATTAATGTCAGCAAAGATGAGCTGATGGATCTTCAGTTCGGTTCTAATATGAGTCCCATTATGATGCAAAATTGGAGAAATCCTCAAACTGGAGCTTTAGATAGAAACCAGCTAAACCAGTATAAGTCCGCCATTGAAAATAATGAAGAATTAGATCCAAGATTCAGAGACTTCTGGGCAGAGCAGGAGCTTCAGATCATCAAAGCAAAGAAGCAAGAAAAGCTCAATACTCTCGTCTCTAAGTCAATCTATACACCGACCTGGTTAGCGCAGACTGCCTACCAAGAATCAAATGGAAAAGTAGACTTTGATTATGTGAAGATACCTTTTGATCAGATCGGAGACGATCAAGTGAGCCTGACAGATGATGACTACAGTTCATATATTAATAGCAACAAAGCACAGTATACAAATGATGTAGAAACCAGAACATTGGAATATGCCATATTTGATGTCAATGCAACGGAAGAAGATAAAGCTGCGATCAGATCGCAGATGACTACATTGAAGGAAGATTTTAGAGGGACTACTGATGATTCTCTTTTTGCATTCAGCAATGAAGGATTCTACAATGATTTTTATTTCTCTAAAGATCAGTTAGCTCAGCAGACTACTGATTCTATAGCATCCATCTTACCTAATTTAGGCGTAGGAGATGTCGCAGGACCATTCGAAGAGCAAAATGTATATAGAGTTTTAAAATTAATAGATAAGCAAGTCATTCCTGATTCTGTCAGAGCGAGTCACATCTTGATCCCAGCAGAAAGAACTAATACCTTGGCAGTTACTAAAGCAAGAGGGACCATAGATAGTCTGCGTAATCTGATAGAAAGAGGTGTCGAGCGTTTTGATTCATTGGCAGTTAAGTTTAGCCAAGATGGCTCTTCTGCTGATGGTGGAGACTTAGGCTATTTCGCTCAGGATAGAATGGTGCCAGAATTTAAGGCTGCATGTTTCTACTATGGTAAAGAAGGTAATTTATATACTGTACAGTCCCAGTTTGGATTTCACTTGATCAAAGTCGTAGATCAGAAATACCTAGATAGAGAGCCAAAGTATAAATTTGCTTTCATCAATAAGCCGATCATACCTTCTACGGATACACAAGATAAAATCAATGAAGATGTAGCTGACCTACTAGCTGCACACCCATACTTAGATGATATGGTAAGTGTGATCAATGAGAGAGGCGATGCTACTTTCGATCGAATCTCTAATGTAAAGCCTAATGATCATGTGATTAATGGTTTAGGAACAGGCAACACAACCAGAGAAATCGTCAGATGGGCATTTAATGGTGCCACGAGTGTCAACGATATTGCACCTGACGTATTCAGTTATACAGAGCCAAACTTGTTCTACACGAATAGATTCGTTATCGTCGGTTTAAAAAGCATAGAGCCTAAAGGTCTAAGATCAGTTGCAAGTCTAAAAGATGAGATCACGCCACTAATACAGAATAAAAAGAAAGCTGAAATCATCACTTCTGCCATCAGCGGAAAAGACCTCGCAGCCTCAGCTGCAGCATATGGACTCAGCACAGAGTCAGCAGCAGGAGTTGCTAATAATGCCAGTTTCATCCCGAACTTAGGTAATGAGCCTAAAGTCATGGCAGCCTTAGCTAATACTGCTGTCAATAGTACGAGCGCACCGATCACGGGTAATGCAGGCGTCTATATAGTCACTCCGACTAATAAAATGGATGCAGGACAACCGACAAATCTGCCTGCATTCCGTAGTACGAATGCGAATAGTGAAAGAGTAAAAGTCGCACAAGGATTAATTGAGTCGCTTAAGAAAGGAGCTGACGTAGATGATAAGAGGTTTACTTTTTTTTAGTCAGTAATACTTTCTTGCAGCATAAGATATATGAGGAGGGTTTCTACATGGAGCCCTCCTTTTTAAATGTTCCTTGGTATTCGTAAGCATGGACAAAAGCTGGAATGGGATTGAGTTTATTGTATAGAATCCCTATATACCTCCCTCGATCGAGACTGCTACATTTTCCTTCTCAAGACCACCGGTTTTCTAAATCTAAATCAACTTTTTATGAGGTTCAATATCTAAGAACCATAGCTGCGCAATAAGCAAAGATTCCTCCTTTGAAGCAGCTTAGGTGGATGATTGAGTAAAAAGTATTTGATAGAAATAGAAGACATTCTTACCCAAAAATCCTATTTCCAAAATCTAAGAATCTCTTTTTATATATAAAAGTTGATAAGTATCTTTACACAATCAACAAATTCCATTCATATAAATCTGATATCAGCCGAATAGCTCTTCCCGAGCGATTCAACTTCCCATTTTACTATGATCCACACCCGCTTAGTCTCTTGGCTGCGGAAGAGTTACAGCTCTATTTGAAAAATCAAAGTGACTTCGATCATGATTTTGGACTGGGAGATGATGATCAGGGCACTGGCATAGGTAAGATGTTTGGTGTGTTAGTGGTACAGGATCAGCATGATGCGCTGGGTTACATTGCGGCCTACTCTGGTAAGTTGGCAGGGACGAATGATCATCACTTCTTTGTGCCGACGATTTTTGATATGCTGGATGATATGGGGTTTTATAAGATAGAAGAAGCTCAGATCAGTGAGATCAATCATACCATAGAGCGAATGGAAGCTAATCCAAGTTACATAGAAGTCAAAGAGCTGCTGGAGGAAGAGAAGCTGAGAGCCTCGTCGAGTATCTATGAAGAAAAGCAAATGATCAAAGGGGAGAAGAAAGCCAGAAAGCACCGCAGAGCTGAAGCGGTCGGGACACTCTCTGCTGAAGCATATGCTGAGCTACAGGAAGGGCTTAAGGAAGACAGCATGAAGGAAGGTTTCTGCCTCAGGGAGATCATCAGTTATTGGGATGAGAAGCTGCTTAAGGCTCAGGCAAAGGTAGAGCAGTATTCTGTCCAGATCGATCAGTTGAAGAAGGAGCGTAAAGAAAGATCAGGGGCACTACAGCAGAAGCTCTTTGATCAGTATCAGTTTTTGAATATACGAGGAGAGCGGAAGGGGCTGGTGGATATCTTTACGACGGAGCGCGGCATCATGCCTCCATCTGGTGCAGGGGAGTGTGCTGCGCCTAAGCTCTTGCAGTACGCATTCGAGCATCAGTTGATGCCGATTGCACTTGCAGAATTCTGGTGGGGGAGAGAGTCTTCCTACGAGATCAGAAAGCCTGGTCACTTCTATCCCTCATGCAAGACGAAGTGCGAGCCTATCTTAGGCCATATGCTGGTGGGAATGGATGTGGATGAGAATCCGATGCTGAAGAATCCTGCTATTGGAAAGTCTTTATCTTATATCTACGAGGATGATCACATGGCAGTTATCAATAAGCCTGCGGAGTTCTTATCTGTGCCTGGAAAGACCATTCAAGATTCTGTCGCCCAGAGAGTGAAAGATAAGTATCCGGATGCGACTGGTCCTTTTATCGTCCATAGACTAGACATGTCCACATCTGGCATCATGCTCATCGCCAAGACTAAAGAAGTCCACAGGTCTTTACAGAATCAATTCATCAGAAGAAAGATCGATAAACAGTATGTTGCCATCTTAGATGGAATCCTTGAAGAAAATGAAGGAGTCATAGAGCTACCGCTCCGTGTCAATTACGATCACCGCCCCACACAGATGGTGTGCTACGAGCAGGGTAAGGCTTCCACGACTAAGTGGAAAGTCGTCAGGCGATCAGATGGTCAGACGAGAATTCATTTTTATCCTATCACTGGGCGGACGCACCAGCTGCGGGTTCATGCCGCTCATCCGCGTGGGCTTAACCTACCGATCGTAGGCGACGATCTCTATGGACGGAAGGGTGAGCGCTTAATGCTTCATGCAGCTTCGATTACATTCTGGCACCCTGTGAAGAAAGAGCTGATGACGATAGAAGTGGATGCGCCTTTTTGATCTTTCACGTCTATTCCTATTTTGCTAAATCATATTTCTTTGAAGCTGTGTACGATTTCTGAGAAAGTATTATATTAGGATTAAGTAGAACACATTCCAAGAAGAAGGTGGGTCATTGCTGATCATTAGTATTTGTGAATTATCTCTAAAATAGATTAGAAGGTGAAATAACGTGAAGAATTTAGCAGATTCGGGGGATGTGGATAAGTTCTGCACCAGCAGTAAAAAAAGAAAAAACCATGAAAAAAATTGATTTCAGTAAATTAAAGGCATTGTACATAAATTGTACGCTTAAGAAGTCGCCTAAAGAGAGTCACACTCAAACTTTAATGGAAGTTTCTAAAGCTATAATGAAAAAAGAAAAAGTCAAAATTGATGAATTCAGACTCATCGACCATAAAGTGGCAAGTGGTGTCTATCCTGATATGACTGAACACGGGTGGGATGTTGATGAATGGTCAGAGTTATCAAAAAGAGTTTTGGATGCAGATATTCTTATTGTAGGCACACCTATTTGGTTGGGAGAAAAATCATCGGAGGCTCAAAAGTTGATAGAAAGACTTTATTCCTTAAGCAGTCTGACCAACAAAAAGGGACAGTATGTTTTCTACGGTAAAGTTGGTGGCTGCATAATTACAGGAAACGAAGACGGTGTAAAGCACTGTGCAATGGGAATATTGTATTCCCTTCAACATGTCGGTTATTCAATTCCTCCACAAGCAGATTGTGGGTGGATAGGAAAAGTTGGTCCAGGACCCAGTTACGGAGATAAAGAATGGAAAGGAGAAGATTTAGATAAACCCGTAGGCTTTGATAGTAATTTCACAAACAGGAACACTACTTTCATGATCTACAATCTACTGCATTTAGCTTTAATGCTCAAAAGCAACAATGGTTATCCAAATTATGGTAACTCTCGAGAAGATTGGGATAACGGAGAACGTTGGGAATTTGAAAATCCGGAATACAGATAAATAAAAGCTATGGAGCAAATTAAAACGATCATAGAACGTATCGTGGTTTTGTAGAGCTGATTAAAAATCTTGTCATTGTTGGTGGGTTATGCTACGCTTTTGGGTGCTATAGTTTATCTATCTAAAGAATGAAAATACGGTTTTACTAAATCTTGCGTAAAGGATAAGCAGAACTGCTCGCTCTGGTAAAATGATGGAGCTTTAAAAAGATCGGTGTGACTATGCTGAGGTATACCGAAGAGAAATTGATTTGGGCCTTTTTAACCAGCAAATCTATTTTTTTCAGGTATGATACTCTATCTATTTTTCCAAAGTACGTAGGATCAGTATGTATCGATCCGATACATGGTTCTTTGATTCCAGTAGAAGTCTTTGATATCGTTTTGGTATTGGGACAAAAGCTATATATTAGAAGAGAAAAGAACAAAATCCAAGACATTTAGGTCAATTTCATTATACAAGCGGCCATAACCGTTTGTATGTGTGTTAAGGTATTGATAATGAGATGTTTAGAGATAGGGAAGGGTTTGTAAGAATGAATAAGAAAACGTAAAGATTTGGGTAAAACTATGGGAATATATACAAGTTACATGCAAGCTGATGAAATATAACTAAATCAATCTAAGAACCAATAAAGTTGATTTTTTTTTAAAGAATCGAAACTCTTTATTAATAGTTAAATTTGATATAAATATTAAGAAATATATGGCGAAGAGATTAGTCAAAATAGCGAAAAAATTAAATGTTGGAACGTCTACCATAGTTGAATTTTTAAGATCAAATGGTTATGAGATTCAGAACAAACCAACATCTAAAGTGTCTGATGAAATGTTTGACTTACTTCAAGCCAATTTCATAAAGTCCATTGAAATAAAAGAAGAACAGATTGTAAAAGAGTCAACAAACAATCCTAATGAAATTGAAGTATGGTCGCCAATCGGTTTTGAAGGCAACTGGTTAACCGCTGATACATCCAATCTTGAAGACATATTGCCGTCATGGTATCGAAAAAGGGAAGAAATTGGAGATGATGATAAAGATTATGAAGAATTCCTTAGCAGATTAAAAAGACAACATGCTATAGAAACAGGAGTTGTAGAAAAACTCTACGATTTAAAGGAAGGAATAACACAAACATTTATAAAAGAAGGTTTTGTGGAATCTTATTTACAGCATGGCGATACAAACATTTCGCCAAAAAAGCTAATGGCTTATTTACAAGATCACTTTGATGCCATAGATTTCATTTTTGATTTAGTAAAAAACAATCGGCCACTAACGAAATCATTTATTAAAGAACTGCATCACTTACTTACACAAAATCAAGATACAACCGATGCCATTGATTCATTAGGAAATATCGTTCAAGTTCCCTTATTGAAGGGTGAATTTAAAAAGCAACCAAACAATCCTCAACGCCTAGATGGTAAATTGTATATGTATTGCCCACCTATCCATGTTGAGAGCGAAATGGATAAATTGATATCCATATATACTGATTTAGTTTCTAAGGAAATTAATCCAATTGTTATATCTGCATGGGTCCATCATGCCTTTACTCAAATTCATCCTTTTCAAGATGGCAATGGTCGTGTTGCAAGATTATTAGCAAGTTTAATACTAATCAAATCAGAATTGTTTCCATTTACAGTTAAAAGAGATGAAAAGAAAAATTATATATCACACCTAGAAGAAGCTGATAAGGGAAATCCCATTAATTTAGTTAAACTATTTAGCCAACAACAAAAAAGAAGCATTGAAGGGATATTAAATTGGAAATCGGAAGCGGAACTTAATTTTTCTTCACTTAAGGATGCTGCCCAAGTTCTTTCCAAAAAAATGGATGATTGGGAAGAGAAAAAACAAGCTAAACGTCAAAATAGAATTAAAAAGAATAGGGATGCCATCTTTGACTTTGCATTTGAAATCATAAATGTCATAAAAGATGAATTATTTGAGTTCATACCCTATGAAAAGGCAAAGATTGGTATTAAGAGTGTATTGCCTGGAGATCAGATAGATTATTATTTTACGAGACAAATTGTGCAATATGCTAAAATGCACCATTACTTTTTCAACAAAAATCTTCCTCGTGGTTGGTTCAGATATAAATTCGAACTGAAAGGTGGAATTGAATATGACTTTGTAATTTCTATTCATCATTATAGTTACGATGATGCAGTAATGGCAATAGGTGGTTTTTTAGAATTCAATGAATCACAAAAGTCGAAAAAAGAATACAATGTTGAAGACTCTTCATTTATTCCAATTAAAATTGAACCATATACAATCTCATTAGAAGGTGATGCTCAGGATTTAAAAAAGAATATCCAAGCTTATATACGTGATTTGATAACGTTAGCAATATCAAATATAGCATCAGAACTAACGTAGAACGCCAGCATGTAACAATATATAAGACGGAATATTCCCTGCGGTCATACTACGCTTATAATCATGCGTTGAACAAACCCATTTCAAAAACCCATAAATTTTAGTGGTATAATTTTGGTGAAAAGGCATGGAGTCTATGATCTTTGGATTACTATTTATTAACCCATAAATCATTTCACTATGTCACAAACAATAGAGACTCAGTTACAGAATTATGATGATCATATGATCATGAAAAATTTTAGTGTAGCTACTCGTAAGATGTACTTGCGCACTCTTAAACGCTATTTACGTTTTCATAAATCGAAGTATGGTCAACAAAAATTA
>Ga0209187_1003977_pt1 | contig 11695 bp, 11 predicted proteins | sample BantaG_FD_187430 | JGI IMG/M metagenome (GOLD analysis project Ga0209187, IMG submission 187430) | Marine algal microbial communities from Bantry Bay, Ireland - BantryBay_4 metaG (SPAdes) (version 2) | ecosystem: Host-associated > Algae > Red algae > Unclassified | place: Bantry Bay, Ireland... | reverse complement strand
TGGGGTTCCTTTCACGACAGTATCACATTAATGCCTACTTTGCAAGAGCCTCTTAATACAACCACATTTCCTTTTTAAGTTAACTAATGGCTTAAAAATAACAATTGTAAAGATATGAGCGGGACTGCCCTTCGGACGAGTTGGGTGTTCGTTTTCTAAAAAAATACGCAACCTTAAATATGACATTTCTTTGAGAAATGTCATATCTAAAACCACATAAAAAAAGCCCGAACCAAAACGGAACGGGCTTTTAAATATCTTCAATTAGTATTTATTTTCTCTTAAATCATAGTAGCAATTACCAACGCTACTACCGACATTAATTTTAATAAAATATTTAAACTCGGACCAGAAGTATCTTTAAACGGATCACCAACCGTGTCACCAACAACAGCCGCTTTATGTGCATCGGATCCTTTTATAAATTTCTCTCCGTCAATATCAATACCTTCTTCAAACATTTTTTTCGCATTATCCCAGGCACCACCGGCGTTTGATTGAAACAAGGCCATTAAAACACCAGAAACCGTTACACCAGCCAATAAACCACCTAACATTAAAGCGTTAGTTCCATCAGGTATACCAGGTATATATTTAGGTAAAAAGCCAAATAGTACTGGCACAATAACGGCAACTAAACCCGGCACAATCATTTCTTTTATAGAAGCCTGCGTAGAAATTTCAACACATTTATCGTACTCTGCTTTTCCGTCGGCAGCATCAAAAGTTTCCTGATCTTGTTTTGACCAGGTATCATACTCTTTACCATCGTATTTGTTCATCACGTTTAAAGCCGCCTTTAATTCAGGTATATCTTTAAACTGTCGTCTTACTTCTTCTATCATCGCCATCGCCGCTCTACCAACCGCATCCATACTCATAGCGGAGAATAGAAAGGGCAACATCGCACCAATAAATAAAGAAGCCATTACAAAAGGGTTGGTTACATTTATACCGCCCATAGAAGCTATAGAGTTGGCGTGTGTTAAATCATAAGCCGTCATAAAAGCAGCAAACAAAGCTAAAGCCGTTAAAGCAGCCGAGCCAATTGCAAAACCTTTCCCAATAGCAGCAGTTGTATTTCCTACCGCATCTAACTTATCTGTTTTTGCTCTTACATCTTTTGGTAATTCTGCCATTTCTGCAATACCACCAGCATTATCAGAAATTGGGCCGTAAGCATCAACCGCTAATTGAATACCAGTATTAGAAAGCATACCAACCGCAGCAATAGCAATACCATATAAGCCAGCAAAATGAAACGCTAAAATAATAGCTAATGCAATAATTATAATAGGAATTGCAGTAGAACGCATACCAACACCTAAACCTGCTATAATGTTGGTAGCCGCACCAGTTTTTGATTGCTTAACAATTGAAAGCACCGGTTTTGTGCCTGTACCAGTGTAGTATTCTGTAATTTTACCAATTCCTAAACCAGAAACTAAACCTACCAATATAGCTATAAAAACACCTGTGCTACTATAATCTTTATCTGCTAATGCCCAAGTATCGGGCAACATCCATTTAATTACAACAAAGGTAATTATTAACATTAAAATAGCCGAAGTCAACTCGCCTCTATTTAAAGCTTTATGCGGATCGCCACCTTCTTTTACACGCACTAAAAAAGTACCTATTATTGAAGTGATAATACCTAAACTAGCCAAAACCAACGGCAATAAAATGGCAGATAAACCACCAAAACCATCATTAGCAAAAACGCCCATAAAAGCTGTGCCCAATACCATCGTACCAATAATTGAACCTACATACGATTCAAAAAGATCGGCACCCATACCAGCAACATCACCAACATTATCACCAACATTATCTGCAATGGTAGCCGGGTTTAAAGGGTGATCTTCCGGAATTCCAGCTTCAACCTTACCCACTAAATCGGCACCAACATCGGCAGCTTTGGTATAAATACCACCACCCACACGGGCAAATAAAGCTATAGAAGATGCACCAAAAGAAAAACCAGTTAACACAGTAATTACCCTACTTACATTACTTGCATTCTCAATTCCGAAATAATTGCTATATATTAAAAACAAAGTACCTAAACCTAAAACACCTAAACCAACTACGCCCAAGCCCATTACCGAGCCACCAGCAAAAGCCACTTCTAAGGCTCTACCTAAACTGGTACGAGCAGCATTAGTGGTTCTAACATTTGCTTTGGTAGCAACCCGCATACCAATAAAACCAGCTAAGCCCGAGCAAAATGCTCCTAATATAAAAGATACGGCAATTAAAAACGAAGAAGTCGCTTCGCCAGCCGCATTCACCTGCATAGATCCGCTAATGCCTAAAAGCACCGCAACAAGTGCAACAAATATGGCCAAAATTTTATATTCAGCTCTTAAAAAAGCCATAGCACCAGTAGAAATATGGTTGGCAATAGTTTCCATACGTTCAGTACCGACTTCCTGGCGGGCTACCCAACCCGATTTCCAGTAAGTAAATATTAAGGCAATAATGCCAAAAACCGGAATGGCGTATATAATGTTTGATCCCATTATTATGTATTATTTTTTTATTAACTTTCTTAAAAACGGCTGCAAAGGTACAATTTAACCATCTATATCTAATAAAAAAAGACTAATTATATTCAAAATAAATGATTAGAAAATAAACCCACAACCTGCATTAAGTTCTGTCCCGCTTTCCATTCCAACTCCTCGCTCCACTTTGTTTCGCTGTGGGGTTTCCATTACAATCGGGTTTAAAAACCAAACCACTCGGCCACACACAAAGTATTTCATTTCATTACCTTAGTAAGTGCCATCTTTTATAAATGAAAAATCATTAAAGCCAAATCTTAAAAAATATCTATTTTCGCAGTCTTAAATTCTTAATAACTAACATGAAAAAAAAATTACAATTAACTTTTATACTCGCAATTAGCCTTGCTTTACTAAACAGTAAAACATATGCACAAGCCTGCGAAGCCAACATTAATGCAATTAAAGCACCTATAAATGCCCCTACCAATACGGATGGAAACTTAGCAGCCTGCGCAAATGGTAGCAACGATGCATTATTTATACAAGATACTTTACCACAAGCATCTTTACCAAACGTAAATTACGTAATTGAATTTAGCAATGGCAACCCTTTATTAATTAATGAAACTGGTGGCTGGAGCACGGTTGAACAAAACTTACAAGCTGGCGACAGCGTTAAAATAGTTGCCCTTACTTACGATATTGATGCAGTAGATGGAATTTTAAGCTTCGCTTCAGTACTTTGCACACAACCAAGCGATACTTTGTTTGGCATACCTTGTGCACCAGTTTTGGATTTACTAAATGGTGTAACCGATGGCGAACCTGGTTTGCAATCGCTTAACGAAGCATTAATATTGGCGGCCTCTATATTAGATGTACAAATTTTTTCGATAGATACTGCAGTAAATGTTTTAAATGATGTGAATGATCAACTTTCTGCATTGCAATTAGCAGTATGTTTTGAATATACCGAGCCTTACACCATTATAATAACAGATTGTGAAAGCAATTGTACAGCAGCAGCTGGTGAAGCGGCTGACCTGCAAACAACAGAAGTTTGTTTAGGAACAGAAGTTGCCGATTTAATTGTTACTGATTTTGTTAGCCCACCATCTGATACAGAAAATAATTTGTTTATAGTTATGGAAAACAACCCGGGCATTAGCCTTTGGAATAAAAATGTAATTGGCTTTAGTACCGATGGTAGTTTCGATTTTGCAGACAAAGCTGCTGGTTCTTATTGTTTTGTTAACATGGTGCATAATGCCGCTATAGATATTAGCACATTAGAAAGCTGCGCCGATGGCACAACCATAAACAACATAATTAATAACTGTTTAACCAATAGCGATTGCTACAGCTTTGGCGGTATTAGCACAGAATATTGTGTAGAAGTATGCAACTTTGCCGATATTGATAATGATGGGCTTAACAATGATTTAGAAGATATTAATGGCAACGGTGACTTAACTGATGATGACACAGACGGTGATGGCATTGCTAACTTTGAAGATGCTGACGATGATGGAGACAACATACCAAGCGCACAAGAAGATGCTAATGGTAACGGCGACTTAACCGATGATGACGAAGACGAAGATGGTATTCCTAATTATTTAGATGATGAATTTACCGTTGGTATTTTTGATGATTATAAAAGCCTAAGCATTTACCCCAATCCTAACAATGGGCAATTTTTAATCAATTTACCAAGCAATGAAACTATCCAAAACATTTCTATTTATAATTATTTAGGCCAATCGGTTAGTTACAAACAAGAAAACAATACGATTACTTTAACCCAACAACAAAGTGGTGTTTACATTTTACAAATAACCACAAACATTGGTGGGCTTATCACTAAAATTCAATTGCAATAAACATAAAAAGTAATTTTTTTTTTAAAGAAGCTGGAGATGTAAGTCTTCGGCTTTTTTTGTTTTACAGCCTGCCTGTATTTGTTTCTTATCGAATCAAAAATTATTATATTATTTTTAAATTTTAATATGATTCAAAAGTTGTTTAGGAGTCAATCTTTATTAAAAAAAACAATTAATTTACAACATACAACTGTTTACTATATAAAATAACAAACAATGAACGTACCAGAATTAGAAACACCAAAACTAAAATTTATAGGATTAAATGAAAGCCACTTAAATGATTTGTTTAATATTTTTAAAGATGAAGAATCTATGAAATATTGGGCTAGTTTTCCGCATAAAAACATTGAGGAAACAAAAAGCTTATTTGAGCTTTTAGAAAAAAGAATAAAAAACAATAATGGAATGTGCTGGGGTTTAACAACAAAGGAAACTCCACAAAATGTAATCGGCTTTTTAACGTACAATATATATAAGAAAAACGGCACAGCCGTTATTGGTTATATACTAGCAAGGCAATATTGGAATAAAGGCATAATGACCGAGGCATTGAAAACTTTGGTTGAATTTGGATTTTCTAATTTAGAAGTGCACCGAATTGAAGCCACCGTTCATCCGGGCAATATTGCTTCAGAAAAACTATTGCAAAAAATTGGTTTTGAAAGGGAAGGAATGCTTAGAGAACGAGTTTATTATAAAGGAAAACATCAAGACTGTATATATTATGGAATTTTGAAAACCGATAAAAGGGACAAAACATAGTGATTTTTATTAGTTTCTACTGTTTTCTACTTTTATAGTAAATATTTTGCGCTGTTTGCGGAAGCGCATTTTAAACAAACCATACTGTTTCTTTTCAAAAAAAAATACTATCTAAAATATTTTGTATTTGTTTAAGCCTTGCCTAACAAACCATATTTTGGGGCAAAAATAAAAGCCAATAGAAATTCGAGACCTAAAACCACCGTCATAGCGCCGGCAATACTACCGTTAATATAGGCGGCTAAATAGTAACCTCCGCTTGCTGCAACTATACCAGCAATAGCAGATAACACCAACATTACCGACAAACGATCTGTAAATAAATAAGCAATGGCAGGCGGGCCAACTAAAAAAGCGACTACCAATACTGCTCCAACAGATTCAAATGATACTACGGTGGTTATAGAAACCATAGTCATTAATAAATAATGCCATATTGTTGTGGAAATACCTATGGAAAGTGCGTAAGCCGGGTCGAAGGTGGTTAACATTAAACCTTTATAGCCAATAAAAATAAATACCAAAACGGTAAAAAATACAACACCCAATATCCAAATTGCAGTTGGTCCTAAGTTTGTTCCTCTGGCGGTAATTAAAGTATCTAAGGGTACATAAGCTATTTCGCCATGTAATACGCAATCTTGATCTAAATCAATTTGGCCAGCATAAGTGGCTATTAAAATTACGCCAAAGGCAAACAAAAAAGTGAATGTTAAACCAATTGCAGCATCGTTTTGCATTTTACCAGTATTTTGCAAATATTGAATAATAAAGGTAGTTAATATACCAAAAGCTGCAGCGCCAATTAATACTGGTATTGAGTTTCCACCAGAAACTAAAAACGCAATAACAATGCCTGGCAATACTGCATGTGCAATAGCATCGCCTACCATAGCCATTTTTCTTAAAATTAAAAAACAACCTAGCAAGCCGCAAGTTACTGCTACTAAGCTACCGGTTAATATTATCCAGAATGCATTCATTTTATGTTTTTCAATTTGTAAAATCTAAATTGCTTACGGCTTTTTAACAAAAAATTATCTTTTAAAAATTCCACTTTATTATTTTTAGAGTTTTATCAAAAAAAATAAATTTATTTAAACAATAATTTATTGATATTTTTTTGCAAAATCACATTTTCTTTAAACCATTGTTGGGTTTCTTTAAGGCTAAGTTTTCCAGATGCGACTTCAATAGTAAAATTTTCTAAAATCTCATCTCTTGAATTTCCTTTTTCTGGAATAAATTTTTTATTCACATTAATTTTGGATAAATCGTTTTTGAGTTTATAATTATTACGAACAAGAAACAAAATTGCAGATGCTAACCCGGTTCTTTTATTCCCATCTTGAAAAATATGATTACTCACAATATTAAACATATACAATGCTGCTTTGTCAGCAATTGTAGGGTAAATTTCCTTACCAAACATTTTTGCTTGAACCGCTTCTAATAAATAGTCTAAAGGATCTTCATGCAGAAAATTATAAGGAGCAACGAAATTACCACCGTGCCTTTCAACTGTTTTTTGATTAAGTTGTAGGATATCTTTTTTGATTAAATATTCCATTCCACCTAAGCAAGAGCTTTAAAAACTTCATCGTATCCGTCAAAAATTTCATCAATTTGACTTTCTATTTCTTTTGATCTGCCTTCTTCTTTTCGTTTAGATTGCTCCGCAAATATTTCTTGGAACACCTCTTTAAGAATCGTTTTATCTTCCAACAGAATCTCTTTTATAGCGGCTTTTAAAGTTGTTTTATCAACTTTTTCTAAATTCGTAATATTACTTTTTGTCATTGGTCTATAAATTATTTACCAACAAAGTTAAGGTTATTATTTTGAAATTAGTTCAATAAGGTATCTCCCGGTTATGCGGATCTCTTGTTGGGTTATCCAATTCCGCCAATAACATTTCCTCAATTTCTGGTGTAATAAAATGCTCAATTACTTCTGCGCCCTGGTGAACGTGGTCTTCTGGCATCTTTAAAAAAGTATTTAAATATAACTCCCATAAACGATGTAAACGTGCAATACGTGCGCCTTCTTGTTTTCCTTTTTGAGTTAGTGCCCAGCTATTTTCTGCTTCGTTTACAAAACCTAGTCGCCGTAGCTTAGTAAGTCCTTTTTTTAATTTCACAATATTAAAAAAACGTCTCTTTTGTATATTAGGTATAGTTCGGTTGCCTTCAAAGTTATTATCTGCCTCCCCTAAATGAAAAAGACATTTTAAAATATTTTCATTATAAACAACATCTTTTGTTTTTCTATTATTAAACATTTGAGCTACTATACCTTTTGCTGGTGCTACTATAATTGATATAAAAGCTAACATTGAGATTATCATAATTATCCAGGGGCCAGTTGGCATACCTGGCAAAGCATAAGAAACAAATACGCCACCCACGCTGGCTATTATACTAAATAGTACCGCTAACAAAACCATAATAACAAGACTGTTGGTCCAATAACGGGCAGCGGCAGCAGGCGTAATTAGTAAAGCCGCCATAAGTACCACACCAACCGCTTGTATGCCAACGCATATAGCCAACACGGTTAAGGTTGATAAAATTAGTTCGTATCTTGCTACTGGTATTCCTAACGAATGGGCAAAAGTTTCATCAAAAGAAATTAGAGTGAAGGCCCTAAAATAAAAAAATACTACAGTTAGTAAAATAATACTAACACTTGCAATCATAATTACATCAATAGCTAATAAAGAAGCTGCTTTGCCAAACAAAAAATGGTTTAAGCCAGATTGTGCCGCATTGCCGCTCTGCTGAATACTGGTAAGCAATAACATACCTGTACCAAAAAACACCGAAAGCACTAAAGCAATTGCAGTATCGGGTTTTATGCGAGATTTTGAGGTAATTATGTCAATAGCAACTGTTGAAAGCCAGCCCGTTACAGCTGCACCAATTAGCAAAACAAATGGATTTTTAGTATTAAATAATATAAATGCCAAGCAAATACCAGGCAATACACTATGTGCAATGGCATCACCCAATAAAGATTTTTTTCTTAAAAAAGTAAAAGTACCTACTACAGCAGTACTAGCGCCAAGCATAATTACACCTATTAATACTAAGCGTACATTGGCATTGTTTAGCCCCATTAATTCTATTAGCTGTAGTAAAAGCTCCATAGTTTATTCCTTTACCAATGTGCCTTTTCGTGCTATACTATTGCTTAGTGCAGAAAGCAAAGTTAATTGGCCTCCATAAGCTGCTCTTAAATTTTCATTGGTAAATGCGGTAGCTTTTGATCCGGCAACTACCAAGCGTTTGTTTAATAAAATAAACGAGTCAAAATATTCGTAGGCCGATTGTAAATCGTGGTGCACAACAAAAAGAGTTTTGCCTTGCGCTTTCATAGTGTTTAACAATTCTAAAATGGCAGCTTCGGTAGTGGCGTCTACGCCTGCAAAAGGTTCGTCCATTAAGTACAAATCAGCTTCTTGTGCTAAAGCTCTTGCTAAAAAAACACGTTGTTGCTGTCCACCAGAAAGTTGTGCTATTTGGCGGTTAGCATATCTTTCCATCTTAACCAACTCTAAGGCATTTTGTGCCGCCTCTTTATCTGCCTTAGTAAATCTTTTAAACAAGCCTCTTTTGGAATACCTTCCCATTAGCACCACATCCATAGCACTTGCCGGAAAATCCCAATCTACCGACTCACGTTGAGGTATATAACTGATACGATGTCGCACTTCATCTATTCTATTATTAAACACTTTTACAAAACCGCTGTCAGGTTTAATAATTTCCATTATAGTTTTTAGTAGTGTAGATTTGCCCGCACCATTCGGACCTAAAATACCAACCAAATGGCCTTTAGGCATTTCAAAATCAATATTCCACAACACAGGTTTTTGGTTGTAGCTCACCGACAAGTCGTGCACCTCAAGAGCAATATCTAATTTTTGCATTGTCAAAGTTCTTTACTTTAATGCGTTGATGATGGTTGAAAAATTATGCTGTACCATACCTACATAAGTGCCTTCGGGTGAACCTTCAGCACCCATTGCATCAGAAAACAACTCACCTCCAATAGTTACATTGCTTCCTTTGTTTTTGCAGCCTGCCACAACCGCTTCTAATGGCTTACGTGGTACAGAAGATTCTACGAAAATGGACTTGATATTGTTATCAGTAATATAATCAATTAATAATTTAACATCTTGCAAACCAAATTCGTTTACAGTACTAATACCTTGCAAAGCACGTACATCAAAATTATAAGCATCTCCTAAATAACCAAAAGCATCGTGACTTGTAATTAAAACTCTTTGCGACTCGGGTATTGCTTTTACATTTTGCAAAATTGTTTTGTGTAAGTTAAGCAGTTCTTTTTCGTAAGTTTTGTAATTATTTTGGTAAGATGTGGCATTGGCTTTATCCACATCACTCAATTTATCTGCAATGCCTTTTAAAGTTTTAGCCCATAACTCCACATTAAACCATATATGTGGATCATAAGCATATTTACTATCTTCGCCACCTTCTAATGGTCTCAACAAATTTTTAGCCAAACCATCGGTAGTTGCATAAACGGTTTTTGTGCGCGCCATCTTTTCAAAAATTTCTTGCATTTTACCTTCTAAATGAAGGCCATTATAAAAAATAACATTTGCATTTGTTAGCTTGGTTAAATCGCCTTGTGTGGCTTTGTACAAGTGTGGATCAACACCAGGCCCCATTAATGCTGTAACGTCTGCTTTATCTTTAGCTATATTTTTAACTGCATCTGCCACCATACCCGTTGTTGCTACAATATTTAGTTTAGTGCTTTTCAAATCCGCATTAGATGTATTATTTGCACAGCCTGTTAGTAAAATTATAAACAATTGCCACAGGGTAACTTGTTTCAATATTTGCTTCATTAGTGCAAATTTAATGGCTAATCGAAAAATTATTTTAAGCTTAACTAAATAATTATTTCGTAAAGACTAAAAATTAAATTTAACGAAAGTAATATAAACTACAAACATTAAATTTAGATTAATGATATTTGCCGTCTAATATCAAATTTTATGACTTCATATTTACAAACTACACAAAACGTATATAAAGAAGCTGCCGAAAACCCTAACGTAGGTTTATGTTGTACTACTACGCCTGTTTGGCAGTTACCTGGTTTAAGCATACCCGAAATAATGTTAGAAATGAACTATGGTTGCGGCAGTACGGTGCATCCGAGAGATTTAATTAATGAACCTACCATATTATACGTAGGCGTTGGTGGAGGTATGGAGTTGCTACAGTTTGCATATTTCAGCAGAAAACCAAAGGCCATAATTGGTATTGATACTGTGCAAGAAATGATAGATGCCGCAGCAAATAACTTTAAAATTGCAGAAGTAGAAAACAATTGGTTTAATAGCGATTTTATACAATTGATAAATGGCGATGCACTAAGTTTACCTATTGAAGATGAAAGTATAGATGTTGCAGCACAAAATTGTTTGTTTAATATTTTTAAGCAAGATGATTTAAAAATTGCATTAAAAGAGATGTATCGGGTTTTGAAACCGCACGGTCGCTTAGTATTGTCAGATCCAACTTGTGAGCAAATTATGCCCAAAAGTTTAAGGGAAGATGAGCAACTGCGTGCTTTGTGTTTAAGTGGCGCTATACCTTTAAAAGCCTATTTAAAATTAATTACCGATTGTGGTTTTGGTACAGTAGAAGTAAGAGCTAAAAGACCGTACCGAATTTTAGATACTCAAAATTATAATACCAACGAACTTTTGTATATTGAAAGTGTAGAAGTTTGTGCAATTAAAGATCCAATGCCAAAAGATGGGCCTTGTATTTTTACAGGAAAAACGGCCATTTACTATGGTAATGAAGCTTATTTTGATGATGGCAAAGGACATACTTTATTACCTAACCAGCCGCTTGCTGTTTGCGATAAAACTGCCACAGCTTTGACTAATTTAGGTAAAAATGATATTTTCATAAGTGATTCTACTTACTTTTATGATGGTGGTGGTTGCTGCTAAAACGGAATTTTTTTGAATGTCAGCACCTTCGCTTATTAACTAAAAAAGAGAACCATCCATACAATTACGATTTCGAATAGTAAGTACAAAATCGCTGAATTCAATTTATAAAGTTCCTTTTTTTGGTTTTAAATATTTCGATCGGTTTTTTAAAATTAAGACACTATTCTATCTTTTGTGTAAAAGCTTTATTTTAGTTTTTTTATTCCGTCTTCAAACATAGTAATAAATTAGTTAATAACGATTCCCCAATTTTGTATTAGTTGTGTACATCTATTGGCTACCTGTTTTAAAGCCAGATATACTGCTTTTTCTGCTGCCAAGGCAATCGCATAAAAAATGATTTAAATAATTAGCAAAAAAAATTAGAAGCGAAAAGGTTTTCCCTCGTAGAAATTTCGGTCCCGCCATCCGTTCAAATACCATTTTGCCAACGCTTCAAAGGCCAAACATAAAAATGGTATAACCACTCCTGTCCTTTAGGTTTGCAAAACAAAAGTTGGGGAATAAATAAATGTGTAATCATT
>Ga0209187_1003975_pt1 | contig 11698 bp, 6 predicted proteins | sample BantaG_FD_187430 | JGI IMG/M metagenome (GOLD analysis project Ga0209187, IMG submission 187430) | Marine algal microbial communities from Bantry Bay, Ireland - BantryBay_4 metaG (SPAdes) (version 2) | ecosystem: Host-associated > Algae > Red algae > Unclassified | place: Bantry Bay, Ireland... | reverse complement strand
TGCCATACCTGGAAACTGAAGTCTACTCCTGTGCAATAGATCAATCATTAACTTAAGTCCAGTAGATTCAGGTATTAATCTATTCTCCTCCGGCACCTTGATATCCACTTTATTTAAGCCATATGGGATAGGATATAAACCAATATTATTATATAATTCCTCAACTATAATTCTTTGTTCTTTTTGCTGTTCATCGCATATAAAGAAATCGATATCTCTACCAAGATCTCCATTATCTTTCGTTGGTCTGCTGGTCATCAACCAATAATCTGCTAAACCAGTCAGCCCTTGCCAGTGCTTAGTCCCTTTAATATGATACTCGTTACCAACTTTGGTGTTACTTGTCTGCATACTCAATGCATCACTACCAAAATCAGGCTCTGTAATCATCAAACCTCCCATATTCTGCTTCGTTAGAAAACGATCAAATATTCCTTGCTTTACAGATTCTTGGCCATACTTAGCGACTGGTTCTAAGAACAATGCAAAATTGATCCCAAAAGTTAAAGACAATGGAAGTGATTCGTAAGATGAAGCTGCCAACAAGCCTAAACATTCTTTTACTTTGGCTCCTCTTCCTCCATACTTTTCTTCTATCGCTACAGACAAAGGAGCATTAGCCATAATATCTCTAAAAACTAAAAATGGGAATCCTCTTTTTTGAGAAAATTCCTCAATATTATCCCTGTCATAAAAAACACTTTTTAATGTTTCTTTATAGTCTTTTAAGAAATCTGAATATGGTATAGTAGATAAATCAGTAGTAATCATATGGATGTTTTAATTCTATTGTCCAATTAAGTTATCGAACATAGAACAAATGATTTTGTTGCTGCAATTTAAATATAAAAATTAGAGATTGCCTAACCAACTTGAATATATTACCAGAAACGTCTAAATGATACATTTAGCTTATTCTCTTTTGACAGATCTAATTCTTTAAAGTAATGTCATTTAATCAATAATCTATTATGTCCTACTTTTTAATAGAATCCCAAAGCACTTCTATAACGTGCACTGCTCTCTTACCTGTACCATCCAAAATTTGATGTCGACAACTTGTACCACTAGCAGCAATTATTGTTTCTTTTGTTGCTTGCCTAACATTTGGGAATAAGACCAATTCACCAATATCCATACTTACTTTGTAATGCTCTTTCTCATAACCAAAAGAACCTGCCATTCCGCAACAACCAGAAGGAATGATTTCTACTGTATTTTCAGAAGGGACAGATAAAAGCCAAGCCACTTGATTAATGTCCGTCAACGCTTTTTGATGACAATGTCCATGAAGCAATATATTTCTGTTGTTTGAATCAAACATATCAGAGTTAATCGTTCCATTTTCTACTTCTTGATATAGAAATTCTTCAATGGTAAGACAATGATTTGATATTTCTTTGGCTTTTGATTTAAGATCGGTTCTAACCAATTTAGGATATTCATCTCTGAATGTAAGTATCGCGGATGGTTCTATTCCAACCAACTGAATATCCTTAGAAATAAGACCAGAGAAAATTTCTACATTCTCATTTGCAACTTTTACGGCAATGTCCAGCACCCCTTTTGATATTGCAGCACGGCCACTTTCTGCATGATCTACCACTCTCACATCATATCCTAAGGTCAACAATAACCTTAAAGCTTTCTCCCCTATTTCTGCATCATTATAGTTAGTGAATTCATCACAAAAGAAATAGACTTCTTTTAATTTTGGTATTTCATTGTACTCCTGTATAATTTTATTAAATCTAGTTTTAAGCGGTCGAGATGTTATAGATGGCAGAGATCTTTTCGAATTCACCCCCAAAATCTTTTTTAGTAACCCACTTGTTAAATTTGACTTTATAGCCCAATTTGTTAATACGCTAAACTTTGATCCAAATTTACTTAGCGAACTAAAATTTGCGAAGATCTTCGACCTAAATGGTATGCCGTTTTCCTTTTGATACTGATGAAGAAATTCAGCTTTCATTGTACTCATATCAACATTTGATGGACATTCAGAGGTACAACCTTTACATGATAGACATAAGTCCATTACTTCCTTTAATTCTTGGTTATTCCATGCGTTTTTACCTTTGGGCCTAGTCAATACTTCTCTCAATGTATTCGCCCTGGCCCGAGTTGTATCTTTTTCATTCCTAGTCGCCATATAGCTCGGACACATAGTCCCACCAGATAGTGGTAATTTCCTGCAATCACCCGAACCGTTGCATTTCTCAGCTGCTCTCAACACACCATTAGTTGCATCGAAATCAAACGTAGTTTTGTAAGATCTCTCTATATGATTTGCATCAAATCTGAGATATTCATTCATCGCAGGTGCATCAACTATCTTTCCAGGATTGAATATCTTAGGAGGATCCCATACAGATTTCAATTTTTGAAATTCAGTATAAATCCTTTCTCCATAGATTTCTTTTATAAATGGAGCTCTCACTCTTCCATCTCCATGCTCCCCACTAAGAGATCCTTTGTATTTCTTCACTAATCTAGCAGATGCAAGACTTATATCATAAAATAGTTGCCTATCCTCGTTAGATTTCAAATCAAGTAATGGTCGTAAATGAATTTCCCCGGCACCAGCATGAGCATAGTATATCGACTTCTGTCCATAACTATCCATTATTTCAGTAAATTCTCTGATATATGCGCTCAAATCTTCTATAGCTACCGCTGTATCTTCTATACATGCAACCGCTTTTTTATCTCCTGGCAAATTAGCCAATAAACCCAATCCAGCTTTTCTTAAATTCCAAATCCTATCTATTTTTTCAGTAATAATTGGATAGGAATATCCATGCTCTTCTTTTTGTAGATTTATAATAAGTCGATCAATCTCTGCCTTAGCTGATGCAATCGAGTCGCCTCTAAAAGAAACCAACATGACTGCCGCAGGATCACCTTCTAAGAAAAAGCGATCTGGTTCATACATACGTTGTCCTTTTGTGCAGTCCAGTATTGTTTTATCCATCAATTCACAAGCAAAAGGAAGATGTTTCATGATAGAAGGAGTAGCTCTCAAACTTGCATCAACAGAATTAAAATGAATAGCTGTAAGCACTTCATGTTTTGGTGGACAGTCTACTAATCCAATAGTTATTTCTGTTGTAAATGCTAATGTGCCTTCACTTCCACAGAGCAGACTACAGATATTAATTGATTCTGATGCAATCTGGGAGATTAGCTCATCTATGGCATATCCAGTATTTCGTCTTTTTATAGATGACTTTGGATACTGGTCGTCTATTTCTTCTCTTAGCACTTTGTCAGAAACTAGTTCAGATATATACTTATAAATATCTCCTTCTAGTGATTCCTCCTCACACTTCTCTTCAAATTCCTCTTGACTTAATGTCCCAAAATCTGCGATACTCCCATCTGAAAGAACTGTTTTAATTGATTTAACATGATCTCTAGTATTTCCAAAAACTATTGATGTGCTACCACAAGAATTATTACCAACCATTCCTCCAATGGTAGCTCTATTAGCAGTAGAGGTGTTCGGCCCAACCATTAAATTGAAGGGTTCCAATATATGATTAAGCTCATCCCTAATAATACCCGGCTGTACAGTTGCAGTTTTATTTTCAGTGTCTATATCAACAACCTGATTCATATATTTTGAAACATCAACTACAAGTCCAATCCCAACACACTGTCCTGCTAGAGAAGTTCCTCCCGCTCTCGGTATTATCGGAATCTTATTCTCATAGCAATATTTAACTATCTGAACTATATCTGCAGTATCTTTTGGTATCGCGACACCTAATGGCAGTTCTCTATAAACAGATGCGTCCGTTGCATAAAGTACTTTATGCAAATCATCTGTAAGTAACTCTCCTTTTATAAGATTAGAAAGAGATGTAATGTCGATATTACTCATTGAATACAAATCTATAATCTTTACATGAAATCTTGTCAGATAAATTCATATATCTTTGTTGATCAAAAATAGAAAATGCACATAGGTTACGATGCAAAACGATTATTTAATAATAAAACAGGTCTTGGTAGCTATAGCCGAAACCTGATAAATAATATGAATAAACATTGCGCATCTGAGTTCTATCATCTCTATACACCATCAATAGGAATAACGGATTATGAAGATGAATTTAAATTACTCGATAGAACTACAATCCATAAGGCTGTATCTTCAAATAAAGCCATGTGGCGAACATATGGTATAAGCAAAGACCTCCAAAGAGATAAAATTGACCTATATCATGGACTAACACATGAACTCCCAAGAAGTATCAACAAGCTTAATTGCGCTAAAGTCGTCACGATTCATGATGTAATTTTCAAAAGGCATCCTGAATTCTTTCCTGCAACAGATAGAGCGATATATAATCTCAAATGGAATCATAGTATTAAAACAGCTGATAAAATAATTGCAATTAGCGAACATACTAAGTCTGATATAATAGAATATTTTAACGTAAAACCAGAAAAAATAGAAGTAATCTACAATACATGTGACCCTATATTTTACAATGCAATAGAAAATAACTCAAAAGAAAATCAATTACAATTACCTAAAAACTATATGCTATCTGTTGGCAGTATTGAACCAAGAAAAAACTTCGAAGCGATTATAAAAGCGCTATCTCAAATACCAAAAAGTCAGCGCATAAACCTAGTTATAGTAGGCGGCGGAAAAGAAAAAAATAAGAAAAAGCTATTAAAACTAATTGAATCTCTAGATCTAGAAAAGATCGTGCAGATAAGAAGTGACATCTCAAATGATAATATTGTAGAAGTATATAAAAGAGCTGAATTTTTAGTTTATCCGAGTCATTATGAGGGCCATGGTTTACCCATCACAGAATCACTTCTTTGCGGCACCCCAGTGATAGCATCTGGCACATCTTCGATGAAAGAAGCTGGAGGACCAGATTGCATTTACATAGAGCCCAATGAGATTGGCTCTATTACCAGTGCAATTACTATACTTTTGGATGATGCCCATCTCAGAGATTCAATTTTAACCAAAGGACATCAATACGCAATGAAAAAATTTGACAGACAATCAATTGCATCTCAAACATTAAACTTATACAGAAGTATATAATGTTAACTTTTTCTCGGAATCCACTCTGTCTCTTCATGGCTCAATTCATGAGCAATATAGCGACTTACAATAAAGAAATAATCTGATAATCTATTAATATATTTGATAAGAAGTGGATTCACTTCTTCAACAGAAGCGAGAGATATTATTCTTCGTTCTGCTCTTCTCGTAACTGTCCGACAAACGTGTGCAACGCTATTTGCAACAGAACCACCGGGAAGTACGAATGCTCTTAAAGGTGCGAGTGATGTATCCATATTATCCATCGCAGATTCTAATTTAAGAATGTCATCTTCATTTAAATCAGGAACGGGCAAGTTTTTTTGTGGATCAGATGCAAGGTTAGAACCGATTGTGAATAGCCTATTTTGGATTTCTATTATTAAATCTTTTTGATCAAAACCAGAGGGCAAAACAGAAATCAAATGACCTAAATGACTATTAAGCTCATCAACAGTCCCATAAGATTCTATTCTTATATCGTCTTTTGAAATTCTTCTTCCTCCGTAAAGTGAGGTTTGGCCTTTATCTCCTCCTTTTGTATATATCTTCATAATCTTGATTGATGATACAAAGATATATTTTAAAAGGCTTTTAACACATCTTAACTTATATTATATCTGTGTGTAGGGTCACTGGCTAGGATTACATTTTTATTAATTGTATCCGTTTCTATTAAGCCATCTCTCAATCTTACGATTCTATGGCAGTGTTCTGCGATATCTGGCTCGTGGGTAACAACTATGATCGTATTGCCATCATTTTGGAGTTTTTCGAAAATCTCCATAATTTCAATTGAAGTTTTTGTATCCAAATTTCCTGTCGGCTCATCTGCCAAAATAATTGCAGGACTATTGACCAATGCTCTGGCTATCGCCACTCTTTGTCTCTGACCACCAGATAATTCGTTAGGTTTATGCATGACCCTATCTCCAAGACCTACAGAAGCCAAGACAGACTCGGCACGATCGTTTCTTTCTGATTTGCTCATTCCAGCATATACCAAAGGCAAGGCCACATTATCTAAACTACTTAATCTAGGCAATAAATTAAACGTCTGAAATACAAAGCCAATCTCCTTGTTTCGAATAGATGCAAGTTCTGCATCTTCCATGACACTCACATTAGATCCATTTAATAAGTAGTCGCCATATGTAGGCGTATCAAGACAACCAAGAAGATTCATCAGTGTAGATTTTCCACTTCCAGAAGGGCCCATCAGCGCTACGTATTCATTTCTATTGATATCAAGTGTAATTGACTTCAAGGCATGTACTTCTTCAACCCCCATTACATAAGTCTTTTTGAGGTCTTTTATTGATATTACTTTATTCAATTTTTCCATGTGAGATTACCATTTTTATTTGATTTCAAATAGATATTTCAATTATTTTTTAATGACTTTTGGCACTGCAAAATAAGACTTGACCCTTTTGGGTGCATTCTTCAATCCCTCCTCTCTGGATATAACATTTTCAACAGTATCCTTTCTTAGCACATTTCTTTCATCATGCATGTAAACAAGTGGCTCTACCCCATCTGTATCAACTTCTGAAAGTTTATCTACCATATTTAACATTTTTTCTAGATCGCTCTTCATTTCTGTTCGTTCCAGATCAGTCAACCTTAACTTTGCTAGTTTTTCCAATTTTGAAATTACTGATTCATCTACTGCCATGGAGAATATTTTAGATTATATAACGGTTTCTATCGTCAAAAGTACATATTATACTTACTAGTTATTCAAATGATATGTTACTATTTACAATTATATCATAAAATCGATATGCTAAACGTTTTTAAACTTCATCAAGAATCATACTTAAAAAAATAACAAATTTTGGGTGTCCACATCAACTTAATATTTTAAAAATCTCTAAATCTCACATCCCAGCTAGCGAAATATTTATATTTTCATGCTTTATTATTATTCTCAGTACGATTTTAACACTTAATAGAAATCTATTTCGAGTGTAAAAATAAGATGATTAAACTCCAACAATTATAAGATCAACTATGAAGAAGAAATATAAAATATTACTCTCCACTTTTGTATTAGCAGTTTTGAGCATTCTAAATATGAATGGTCAAAAATGGAATTCTGTAGAAGAAAAAGATATAACGGATAGTAGGTCAAATCTTTCACGAGAGATAATTCCAAATAAATTCAAAACTTATACAGTAGATCTAAAATCTTTCCGAAAGAAGCTCAACACTTGTCCAGATAGATTTAATAATGATAAGAGCAAGAGCAATATTATAAACATCCCACTTGCTGATGGGTCATTAGCTAAGTATAATATGTCTAGAAGTGATGTATTTCACCCAGATCTAGCTGCGAAATATCCACTGATCAGATCATACACAGGGACCAATATAGAGAATCCAAACTCTATTATAAAATTAAGCATTTCACACAGAGGTATCAATGCAATAATTTTATCAGATAATAAACCTACTATATACATCGATAGATATGCAAATGAAACGGAAAGTGCTTACATAGTGTATTATAAACAAGATTTCACTAAACACTTACATGACGGTGAAGGGCATTGTACAGTAGAATCACCAAAAGACAATATCGCATCCACTGATAGGCAAGCTTTATACGGAGACTGTCAATTAAGAAAATACAGACTTGCATTAGCATGTACTGGCGAATATGCAAATTTTCATGGTGGAAATATTCCTGATGTGCTTTCAGAATACAACGCCTCTTTGACCAGAATAAACGGTATCTATGAAAGAGATTTTGCAATTACAATGGAGCTGATTGCAAATACGGACGAGCTCATATATCTCGATGGAAGTACAGATCCATACACCAATTCTAACCAAGAGGGCACAGCGGGAGCTATAATGCTAGGAGAGAACCAAGCAAATATAGACCAAGTAATTGGTTTTGAGAACTATGATATTGGACATGTATATAGTACAGGAGGTGGAGGAATTGCATCCTTAAGAAGTCCATGTACAACAAGAAAAGCAAGAGGAGTAACTGGCCTTGGAAATCCTTCTGGGGATCCATTTTGGGTTGACTATGTTGCACACGAGATGGGTCATCAATTTGGTGGAAACCATACTCAAAATAACGATTGTCAAAGAAGAGATGCTACTGCATTCGAACCAGGTAGTGCATCTACGATTTTGGGATACGCTGGTATATGTAGTCCTAATGTTCAAAATAGCAGTGACGACTATTTTCATTCTATCTCTATTGAAGAAGTAGCTAATTTTGTAGTTGCTGGTAATGGTGGATGCGCCGAAACAATTACAATTAATAATAATGCACCAGAACTAGAGCCCCTGTTTGGCGGCGGATTAGTTCTACCAATAAGTACTCCATTCGAACTAACTGCAGTTGCAACTGATGCTGATAATAATCCATTAACGTACTGCTGGGAACAAAGAGACAACGAAGAAGCCAACATGCCGCCTGAACCTACAAATACAGGAGGTCCGTCATTTAGATCATACAATCCAACAACGAGCCCGACAAGATATTTTCCTCGCATGGTCTCTATTCTTTTAGGAAATAATGAAAACACATGGGAAGTATTACCTAGTGTAAATCGTGAGATGAATTTCAATATCACTGTACGAGACAATAGTCTTCTGGGCGGCTGTACAGCAAATGATGATCTTAGTATAAGGTTCACTGACCAAGCAGGACCATTTTTAATAACTTCTCAAAACACTACGACCAGTTGGAGTGCAGGAACACAACAATTAATTTCGTGGAGTGTTGCTAACACAGATCAATCACCTATATCATGTAGTGAGGTTGACATTTATTTATCAATTGATGGTGGAGAAAATTTTGATATCCTATTAGCTGAAGGAACTGCAAATGATGGTGAAGAATCCGTTGAAGTTCCATTTCTATTTTCGGATGAATGCAGGTTAATGATAAAATGTGCATCTAGCATTTTCTTTGACGTGAATGATTCTGATTTTTTAATCATAGCCCCTTTCTCTGCAATAGTCAATCCTTCAGAAGTTTTAGTATGTAAAGATCAAGTAGCGACATATAAAATTGATTACACACAATTTGATGAGAATATAGAAGTAACATTTGATGTCAATGGTCTGCCGGTAGGAGCTTTAGCAAATTTTTCTGAAAATCCCGTCACTGAAGATGGTATTTATGATTTATCAATTAGTGGATTACAAAATGTTGAGGCAGACAAATATTTACTTTCAGTATCTATTTCTAGTCCAGGATTGTCTCAAAATCAAGATATCACATTGATAGTTTCTCCTGATCAAGCCCCTTCAATTATAACAACCTTTCCGACAGATGCAGAAACTAATATCAGTATCTTCCCAACATTAACTTGGGAAGATAATCCTTCTATAATCCAGTACGAATTACAAATATCTGATAATCCATCATTCGAAAACATTGTAGTTTCACAGATGACAAACACACCATCATCGTCAGGTTTATCATTAGAAACACAATCTGTCTATTATTGGAGGGTTAGACCTCTATCTCCATGTTTCGAGGCTAATTGGAACGAAGTGAAATCTTTTCAAACTGAAGGATTAATGTGTAGTACTGAGACAATCTTAGCTAATTTTATAATACCAGAAGAGGAAATCACTATTTCTAGTTCAATTACACTTACCTCCGAAGACATTCTTGCTTTGACAGAAGTCTCTATGATTATTGAGCATTCTTATGTTGGTGATCTCAAAGCTACACTGACATCACCAAACGGTACAAACATATTACTGTTCGACCGACCAGGTGTACCAGAATCTAATTTTGGTTGCGGAAATAACAATTTAAATATAATATTTTCTGACTTTGCAGTAAATACAGCCGAAGACTTTGAAGGAGCATGCGAACCAGGTGACTTTGCGATATCAGGTCTTTTTCAACCAATAGATCTTCTTACTAATTTAAATGGAGAAACTATTGCGGGTGAGTGGATACTTTCCATCGAGGATGCCGTCGATGATGATGGAGGCATATTATTAGAGTGGAGTATTTCAACTTGTTCTTCTGGCGAACTTGAGCCAGCTATTGTGATTAATAATAATGAACTAACACTTGAAAATGAAAATGAAAAACTAATTTCTATGGAGAAGTTATCTGTGGCAAATCTTGATTCAGAAAATGTATTTTTTACACTGAGATCATCTCCAAAAAATGGCAACCTTCAAAGGTTTAATCATAATTCAAACACTTTCGACATTTTAGAGTTGGGTGACATTTTTACTCAATTTGATATAAATCAAGGTGATATCAATTATTCTGTAACAAACCAAGTAGAAACTTCAGATCAATTTAATTTTGATGTTGTAGATGATCAAAATAGATATGCAGCGAATCAGATTTTCAATATTACTTATACTTTTGATGGATTGATAATATCAGCCAATATAACAAACGAAATTAGCTGTTTTGGGGAAACTGATGGAGAAATTACCGCAATTGGAAATGGAGGAGTTGAACCGTTAACATACAGCATTGATGGCGTAACCTTCGATGATAATAATGTCTTCTCTAATCTCGGTCCAGATACATACTTTATAACAATAAGAGATGCCAATGGAGATCAATCAGTTTCTAACGCAATAAATATTACAGAACCCACACAATTAGGACTTACAGCAAACTTTGATGAGAATCAATTAATAATCGAAGCAATGGGAGGAACTGGAGGTTATACCTATTCAATTGATGGGATTAATTATTCTAGTGAAGATACCTATATATTAGTGGATGGTTCACAATATAATATTGGTGTGAAAGATGAAAATGGATGTATCTTAACTACTGGTAGTTTTACACATTATTTTATTAGTGATGCTTCTATTGAAGTAATTGATGTTAATTGTAATGGAGTTAGTGAAGGCAGTATAACTGTAACTTCTGTAGCAGGAGGTCTTGCCCCATATACTTATTCAATTGATACTGAAACGAACAGTACTGGTATTTTTGAAAATCTGATTGCTGCTGAGTATGATGTTTTGATAACAGATAGTTTTGGAAATGAATTTACTAAATCAGTATCCATAGAAGAACCAGAAGTACTTCAATTATTCACGACAGTAAATCAAGACACAATATTTGTAGAAGGAATAGGAGGTGTTGCTCCATATTTATTTAGTCTAGACGGTGCTATATTTGAGATCACTAATTTTTTAATTGGAGAAGTTGGTGAAATTTATACTGTTTATATAATCGATCAAAATGGTTGTATATTAACAGTTGAGGGCGTAGAAGTCATATCTTCAGTTTCTAATCCTACACTTGAAGCATTGTATCTCTACCCTAACCCCGCTACGAATAGCATACAATTTGGTAGTCAATCTCAAGTTAGAATTACATATAATATATTTGATGTGACAGGTAGACTTATCTTATCTGGAGCAAGTTCAAGTAATCAGATGATAGACATTGATAATCTTTCGGAAGGGTTATATATTTGTAAAGTCATGGCTCAAGGTGGAGAGAAGTCATTTAGGTTGGTTGTTATTGAATGATAGAATGGATAGATAGATTAATTATTGAATGATTGAATGAGTGAATGATTGATTGAGTGAATGAGTGAATGATTGATTGATTGATTGATTGATTGATTATATGGAAGGTAGTTTCTT
>Ga0209187_1003972_pt1 | contig 11710 bp, 7 predicted proteins | sample BantaG_FD_187430 | JGI IMG/M metagenome (GOLD analysis project Ga0209187, IMG submission 187430) | Marine algal microbial communities from Bantry Bay, Ireland - BantryBay_4 metaG (SPAdes) (version 2) | ecosystem: Host-associated > Algae > Red algae > Unclassified | place: Bantry Bay, Ireland... | reverse complement strand
CCTGATCAAAGAACTTCGCTCCAAATCAAAGATTTATCTTGATTTTGAGCTATTTACTAAATTTTTTTCTCACTTTTATGAAATTATTATAAACTCAGAATTTGTCAATTTTTTTCGGGCCGTACCACTTTCAACTTTCAACCTTTTTAAGGTGGTTTTCTATCAGAAAAATTCATAATTCGTAATTTCAAATTCCCTGTAGCCGTTCCCAAAACAATTGAAACTCGTGTTTAAAGTCAAGATCGATGTCTTCTATGCCTCTAACGAAGCGCATTTTAGTTTTTCCATTTTCTTTGAATAGCTTGAATTTGAAAGCAAAATTTTGTTTGCCTTTGTGCCATCCAAGTGTTCCAAATCTGATGTCATTAAAAATTAACGTATCTGCTTTTCCTTTTTGAACCACATAATAGCCTTTTGAAAACCATTTCATTTCATCCACCAAACTTTTGTTTTCAATTTCGGCGAGAAGGTGCTCATTTCTTTCAACAAAAATAAAATCATCAGGATTGTTTTTGTCAAAAATAGAATACATACTCAAGTAATAACCATTTTCAGCTTCGGCAGCACTGTACCACAAAATATTGTTAAGTGGAGTCGGCGTGCTCACCAAACGATCTTTTTTGTAAATGATATTTTGCTCCGCTAATCCAGCTCTAAAGTGATGAGTGGTATAGAATTTATTTCCCAAAGTGAAAGCGAGATATAAGCAAGCAATACCCAATCCCAAATTATTGGCAAACCTTCTTTTATTGGATGTCTTATTTGAAAAATAGGCAAACATTAAACCAAACAAAATCGGTAGTGTAAAGACTAAATCTGCCACAAAAATGCTGCTAATGGCAACCCTTTCCCTGCTAAAAGGCAGCCACAACTGCGTTCCATAGGTCGTAAAAGCGTCCAAAATGGGATGAGTTATGATTGAACCGAAAAACAGCAATGCCCAATCTTTAAGCGAGGCTTCCGTTTTTGATTTATAAAATTTGTGTACAAAAAATGCAATTATTGGAACAAATAGGAGGATGTAGAAAAATGCGTGGCTGATTCCTCGGTGAAAAGACAATTCCTGGACGGGTTCGATAAATGGAATTAGTAAAACATCTAGATCAGGGATTGTTCCAGCAATACCACCCCACAGAATAGCCTTGTTTCCAAGTTTTTTTCCAACCAAAACTTCAGCAACAGCTGCTCCTAATACAAATTGAGTTAACGAATCCAAATGATTTTTTTAATAATTGATTCAAAAATACAGTATCCAAATGAAGATAGGTTACGACATAATTTATTATTGTCCCTATTTTAACAACAATTGTAACTCCAAAACTGTTATCTTTGTTGATTAAAACTATTAATACTTGTCAAAAAACATCAAAATAATACTAGCTGATGCTCAATATCTGAGCAGTATGGGTCTACGCTATTTGCTTTCGCAAAAGGAAGACCTAACAGTGGAGAGTGTTGTCAGCAACAAAACAGACCTATTTGCAAGTATTGAAGAGGGCTTTCCAGATTTGATTATAATTGATTATGATCAGCCCAATAGTTTTTACATAGAGGACATTCCCGCTATTTTTGAGAAATATCCTACCATCAATCTATTGATAATTTCAGCAGATCAAAACGAAGGAAACATTCGTCAGACCATCAATTTCGGAATCAAAGGTTTTTTGACAAAAAAATGTAGAGAAGACGAATTGCACAATGCCATACAAACCATAATGAATGGCGGGCGTTTTTTCTGTGAAAGTGTGGTTGATATTTTGATGGAGAAGGGCAATGTTGAAAAAAGCGGTTTTAGCAAAACCTTCGAAACGCTAACAGAACGGGAAAGAGAGATCATTCTATTAGTAGCTGAGGGCTTGACGACAAAGCAAATTGCAGAGAAGCTATTTTTAAGTCCTCACACAGTTTCTACCCACCGAAAAAATTCTTTAAAAAAGCTAGAAATCAATTCTGTTTCAGAATTGATAAGAATGGTTCTTCAAGAAGATTTGAAAAATAATTAGTAATGCTATTATTTTTTAACTAACTCAAGTTTCGCACGTTTATTGAATTTATATTAAAAGAAGCGTTGGCTAGTCAAAATCGGGGTGGCGTGCGCAGGCAATGAGCACGGGACCATTATTTTGACAAGATTTTTGCTTTGGTCCGACATTCGGCTTTTTATCGATTGAAAAAGTAAGAGACAAAATCACAAGTCTTCAACAAAAACTATTGATAATGAATGTGTTATCAGGGCTGAAAAACATGCAAAACTTGAGTCAACTAAGTGTTTACACTTTTATCTTAAATTAATATGACTTGGTTTGATGTTTTTTTGCAACACAATTAACTGCACTCCGTATAATACATTATACGCCAATATCTCCCTTTAATCTTCCTCCCTTAACCATCATAATAACCCAAAATACTTGTGTCATGAAAAACATTTTACTAGTATTCGTATGCCTTTCTACGACTATTGCAATAAATGCACAAACTGAATTTTACGCATCCTCAAATGATGTAGCTTTGATTGATTTTATAGCTGAAGAAGATTCAGAAAAAGAGGAAACTTACTGCTTTAAGACAGGAATTATGCACACAAATAGTGATGTAGAAACGATAAGCTTGACATATGTCGATAAAGATGAGAATTACAATTATACATTTCTCATAAAAAATAAAGAAGGAAACATTTTCAAAGAATTCAAATTTATTGAATTGAAGGAAAGCGATATTTCACTTACATTGGACTTTTCAGGTCTTAAAGCTGGACCATATATAGTTGAAATATTAAAAGATCAGTTGTTAAATACTTCTACAGTAGCAACAACGGACAAATAATAAACACACACTATTAATCTTATTGGGGAAAGCCCGTTCTGAAAAGAGCGGGCTTTTATTTTGCCCCTAATCATCCTGCAATGTAAACAGACAGACAAGGCAAACAGACGACAAACAGAGGACAGACAAGGCACGAATCTGTGGTGGAAACAAATGGTATTTGCCTTTCAATGTGGTCAGACAAGGCATACCTTGTCTCTCCGCATTTCAAACCAATAGATTTGCAGTTTCTTTTGAAAAAATCTCCGTACATTTGCGCGTATTAATAACGAAATCCAATGATTTTTCGTTTTATTAGAAAAAGACACCGCCATAACATATGTTTGAAATACTATCTATTTTACTAAAATGGATAAAGCCAATTCTTATTTTTACAGTTCTTGCTGCTATTTTAAGTGCTGGTCTATCTCTATTGCTAACCAATTATTATGAGTCCACGGTTATTTTTCAGCCTTCTAATCCAAGCTTAATAGACCGATCAATGTTTACAAAGGACGGAGCCGAAAAATCAACTTATATGTTTGGTTCTAAAGTAGACATAGACAGGATAATTACTTTGGGTAATTCTTCAAATATTTTAGGCTACGCTATTAACCAATACAATTTATTTGGTCACTACGAAATTGATCCCAATGCCAATTTAGCAGAATTTAAAGTGGCTAAAAAATTTAGGCAAAACTTTAGCATTGCTAAAAATGCTCAAGGTTCGCTTTCATTAAGTATCGTAGACAAAGATCCTCAAAAAGCTGCTGATTGGGCAAATGATCTTGCAGATAAAATAGATGGCTTAAACAGAGATATTATTTTAAGCAAAAAACAAGATCAGGTTAAAATATTAGAATCCCAACTGCAAATTAAGAAAAGCGAAGTAGCCAATTTAACTGATAGTTTGCAAAAGCTAACGAGGAATACACCAAATGATACCCTCAGCTCTTCACTTTTGAGATCAATGTTGAATGATGTTGTAGATGACTACAAAGGAATCAAAACAAGCTATGACCAAACCAAGGCAATCATCAATCAGGATATAAAAACTTTTTATTATTACGAATATGCTACTCCTGCAAAAAGGAAGATAAAACCTGTGCGTTCTTTAATTGTAATTGGTTGTACCATATTTACATTTCTTTCATTAGCATTTGCTGCGGTGTTTGTTGAAAAATTTAAAGAGTATCAAATTATACATAAAGATGTGCATAGTTGAAAAAAAATTAGTGCATCGCATTGTTTTTACAGTATAAAAACCTATGGAAATAACACCAGAAATAAAAGAGCGACTAAAACAGCTAGAGGAAAAATATTCAGCTATGGGGCAGGATATGAATTCTTACCTCGATGGATTATTGTATTCTAAAGTTGTTACTTATTGGGACTATATAAAATTAGATATTCTTCTTAATCTTCAAACCCAAAAAACACCTTTTGAAGACGAGTACATATTCATTGTTTATCATCAGATAACCGAGCTTTATTTTAATTTGATATTGCACGCAATTGATATAATAGCAGATGATGTAAATTTAACAGCCGAAAAGTACTTGGTTCAATTAAAAAGAATCAATGTGTACTTTGAACAATTGGTACACTCTTTTGATGTAATGATAGAAGGGATGGACCCAGAGCAGTTTGCTAAATTTAGAATGGCATTATTACCAGCTAGTGGATTTCAATCAGCACAATACAGAATGATAGAAATTTGTTCTACAGGAATAGATAATCTCATTCATGTTTCTGTAAGAAAACAATTGGAAAAGAGCGAGGATATAAATGAGAAGTACAAATATTTATATTGGAAAAGAGGAGCTACCGAATTGGCGACAGGAAGAAAAACATTAACACTTCTTCAGTTTGAAAAAAAGTACACTCATCAATTTATCCATTTGATTAGAGATTTCTATCATAAAAATTTGTGGGAACAATACGCCCAATTGAGCTTAGAAGACAGAGCCAACCAAGAACTTATAAATGCAATGCGTAAGTACGATGTCTTGGCAAATATTTTATGGCCACTTTCTCACTATAAATCTGCGGTAAGATATTTGCAAAAAGACAAAGCAGATATTGCGGCTACAGGCGGAACCAATTGGCAAGAGTACCTCCCACCCAAATATCAATTGATTATGTTTTTCCCTGAGTTGTGGTCAGAACAAGAAAAGGAAGACTGGGGAAGAAAAACGAAGTTGGAAGACTTTAAATAAATACATTGCAACGGACAGCGGGGAGCCGAATCGTTGGACCGCAACTCAATCAAAGAGGATACTCGCCGTCCCGTCAATCAAGTTGAGGGCAGACCTAAATTTAAAAATAAATAAAAATACCTCCATTCAGAATCATCTAAATGGAGGTTTGGAAATATATAATCAAGATTACTCTACGATCAGTTTTTTCGATTTGGTTTTTCCGAAATTGTATAAGACCGTTACAAAATAGTAGCCAGGATCTAAATTTGAAATATCCAGATTTATATCTTTTGCATTGCTAGTCGTGTAACCAACCGAAACGGTTTGTCCCATTATATTAGAAACAATGACCTGTTCCATTTGCTCCACATCTTCAAAACTCAAGTTGACATTATTGGTTGCAGGATTTGGGAAAAGCGTAAAATCTGCAAGGATTAAAGCCGATTGATCGTTGTCATTGCTTCCCAATCTTGCCATAGTCGAACCGTCAAATATTTCAAATTGGTCTACCGCGATATCGCTTTGGTAGCTGCTTCCAACAGTAGCTCTTAGTCTGATTTTGCAATCATTACAATTTGTCATGCCAGATTCTAACCCATAAATGCTTCCGCCGACAGCAGCCCAAGCTCCGCTAGTTGCTGTTGTGCTAGATAAAACCATTACATCGTTAAACCATTGACCATTTCCATAAAAGTCAATTGACAGTGAACCCATATGAGCACCGCGCATATTTCTTTGGAAAGAAAATTCAGGAGCATTTGTACTAGTTAGGTCAAAGCAAGGGCTTGTAATACTTGCAACCTTATTGGCATTTCCAGATGCTTCAACATACACGTAATACGTTCCATTGTAAGCACCAAGTGGACCAGTGCTAGAAGAAGAAGTTCCACCAGATTTGCTAGTCCAATTCATATCGTCATCTGTATTTTGTGTGAAAGTACTTATTCCATTTTCAAAACTTTCAAAGTAGGGTAAAGGTTGTGCGCTTATACATCCACTTCCTCCTGAATTTACACCAGAAACAGTCACGTTTTGACAAGATTGATCTTGTCCAGGGCAACCATCAATTATTGCAGTCAAACAAACAGTATACGTACCATTTGCAGGATAAGTATAAGTTGGAGGATTGTTGGCAATTTGTGTACCATTTTGAGTCAATAGGTTGCCAATTCCAAAGTCCCAAATGAAGGTGTCGCCAATCACAGAACCTGGGAAAAATAAGAACGAAGGATCATTACTTGAGACATAACTAAAATCAGAAATTGGTACAGTATTGCAATTAGAATTACCACTGCATTCATCCATTGTGATGTTGTCAATTGCCATGTCGCTTCTGTAACTGCTACCAGTAATGGCTTGAAAGTGCAATTCGATATTAGAGCCAATGTATGGGTTTAAACTAACACTCGCTTGAATCCAATTATTACCTTGATTTCCAGACAAAGACCACAAAGTTACTGGATTGCTAGTATCGCCATTGATGTAAGCAATCAAATTCAGCGTACCCATAGTGCTGCCGTACATATGATAATCAAAATTAAAAGCAACATCTGTTAAGCTGCTTGAAGTTAAATCTTTATAATGTGCGTAAATCTCAGCAGTTTTGCCACCAGAATTAGAGCCAGAAGTTTCAACGTATAAGTAATAATTGCCTTCTATTGCAGCCGAAGGACCAGTGTTGCTTGAAGGCGTGCCACCAGACCTTAGTGTCCAATCAATATCATCATTTTGAAGATTTTGCCAGCCTGAAGGATTTGGAGTTTCAAAGCCTTCTACATAACTGTTTAAGCAAGAACCACCTCCAGTAGAGACACCACTAATGGTAACATTTTGACAAGATTGGTCTGTTGTTGTGCAGTTATTAATAAGAGCAGTTAGGCAAACAGTGTAATTTCCATTAGCCGAATAGTTGTGAACAATCGGTGTGCTCGTCAATTGAGCATATGTTAATGACAGCGAAGTGCCATCCCCAAAATCTAAAATGAAGTTGTCGCCAATGACAGAACCAGGAATGACATCAACCGAAGAGCTTCCTACATTTATACTAAAGTCAGAGATAGGAACTGTATTGCAAATTCCACTAATGGTAACATTTTGACAAGTTTGATCAGAAGGACATCCATTTTTTAAAGCAGTCATACAAACAGTATAAGTCCCATTTGCATTATAAGTATGATCAGGTAATGTATTTACTAATTGATCTATTGTTTGAGTTTGCGAAGTGCCATCCCCAAAATCCCAGATAAAATTATCTCCAATGACAGAGCCAGGAACGAAAGTCAAAGTAGGATCATTATTGATATAAGTAAAGCTTGCTACAGGAGGTAAATTGCAATTGCTACCTGTGCATTCAGTGAAAATTAGATCGTCTATAGCCATATCGCTTCTGTAGCTATTGGCTGTTGTACCCTGAAAAACCAATTGTAAATTGCTACCAATAAACTGATCAAGATTTACGACAGCAGTATTCCAAGCATTGCCTTGATTACCGCTCATTTGCCACAAAACAATAGGGCTGTTTAGGTTGCCAAATTCGTAGGCAATAAGTTCCAATGTTCCCATAGAACTGCCATACATATGATAATCAAAAGTAACTTCAAAGCCAGATAAATTGCTTTGAACGGATTGGTCAAATACAGAAACCCTTGCTACTTTGTTACCATAATTAGGGCTTGACGATTCAGTATACAAATAAAAGTTTCCTTCGTTTGCAGAAAGTGGACCTGTCGAGCTAGAGGACGTTTGTCCAGATTTTTGCGTCCAATCAAAATCATCATCTGAAAGATTTTGCCAAAAACCAGAGAACTCAGGAGCTTCAAAACCATCTTCATATCCAGAGAAACATTGGCTAAAAATATTAGAGGAATAAAGGCAAGTTGTAAGACACATTAAAAGAAGTAATGCTTTTTTCAAGTTTTTAAAATTTACATTTTCCATAATTAATTCAGCGCATTGATTAGGGTCAGTATTGGGGTGTTCCGTTAATTGCGCAACTGACTTGTTGATAATAGTAGTTGTATTAGATTATCAATTGATACTGCAATATTAAATTGATTTATCAGCCGTTACAATTACATTTTTAGCAACCCGTCTATTAATTTATGACAACAAAATATGGGTAAATCTTAAAAGGAGTGTATTTAATTGTTTGATTTTTAGATTGTTATGTGATTACACTTTTTGGAAAATATGTATGGTTTTTTTGGTGATTTTCCATCACCGCACCACCAATTTTTTAGATTTTACCTTCCCAAAGTTATAAAAAACCGAAACCACATAGTAACCAGGAGCGAAATCGGAAATGTCGATATTGATGGATTTTGAATCAGCAGCTTGGAAAGCGACAGGGATATTTTGACCCAATATATTAGAAATATAAACCTGTTTTATTTGCTCCTGTTTTTCAAAAGTCAAACTGATTTTATCATTAGCTGGGTTTGGAAAAATAGTGAAATCATTGAATGCAACAGATAGGTCAGTTTCCTCTAATCTATTACCAGCCGAAGCGTCAAATACTTCGAATTTGTCGATGGCAATATCACTTTGATAGCTCTGTCCGACCTTTGCGTGTATTCTGATTTTACAATCAGTACAATTTTGCATATTCGGTTCAAGATCGTAAATGGTTCCACCAATTGTTCCCCATTCACCTACAGAATTTGTAGTGCTAGAAACGGTCATTGCATCATTGTACCATTGCCCATTGCCATAAAAATCAATGAATAAAGTTCCCATACTATTACCTTCCATATTTCTCTTTAGAAAAAATACAGGCGTTTGGGTGGTCGTTAAATCAAAGCAAGGACTGGTAATACTAGCCTCTTTTCCAGCATTGCCCGAAGCTTCTACATATAAATAATAGTTACCAGTAAATGCACTGTTAGGACCAGTAGAATTACTTGGAGTAGTTCCTGAATGAATCGTCCAATCTAAGTCGTCGTTTGTGTCTTGAGTCCAGGCTCCAATGTTATTTTCAAAGCTTTCAACATAAGGAATGGATTGTGTAGTTGAACAAGCATTTGTAGGCGTAGCGTTTGAACAAGCAATAATATTAAGTTTGTCTATAGCAATATCACTGGTGTAACCTTGTCCCGTTTGACCTTCAAATCTCAATTCTAAATGAGAGCCAATAAAATTATTTAAATTGATGGTTTGTTGCTTCCAAGCAACTCCATTATTTCCTGATTGCGACCAAAGAGGAATAGGGTTGTTTGTATTTTCATTCACAATAGCAATCAATTTTAATGAACCCATTTGGTAGCCATACATATTGTAATCAAAACTAAAATTCACATCCGTTAGACTGTTTTCTAAATGATTTTTATAAAATGACAACACTGCTTTTTTGTTTGGATGATTGTTGCCAGATGCTTCTACATACATGTAATAACTCCCTTCAATCGCTATATCTGGACCTGTAAAATTGGATGGTGTAGCACCTGATTTTCTTATCCAATCCAAGTCATCTTCATAAACATTGTAGGAATTGTTTGGGTTTTCAAATCCTTCAGAAAAGAGCGAGGAACAGCCATTTTCATTGCTAACTTCTTCATTCGTATTGGAGCAACTAGTGATAATAATTCCGTCTATAGCAATATCACTGCTATAATTTGTTCCTGTAATTCCTTCAAAAACCAGCTCTATATTTTTACCAATAAATGCATCTAAATTCACGGTTTGATTGATCCAATTGTTTCCCTGATTTCCAGACTGATTCCATAAAAGTATAGGATTGTTGTAGTTTTCATTTTCATACAAAAATAATTTTAGCAAGCCCATTCCAGAACCGTACATATGAAAATCGAAACTTAAATCTATGCTATTAATTTGATTGGATATGGTTTCAGAAAAGACAGAGACTTTGGCATTTTTACCTCCAAAATTTGGACTAGATGATTCTATGAAAAGATAGTTACTTCCATCATTCGCACTCGCTGGACCTGTAAAATTTGACGGAGTACTTCCACTTTGTTGTATCCAATTTAAATCATCATTGTATAAATTTTGCCAATTGGTAGCTGTCTCGAAACTATTTGCGTAATGAGTTTTACAATCTTCCGTTGTTGCTGCTCCCGTTCCTGCTATTGTAATATCAAAACAGTATTTATCCATAGAGTTACACAGTGAGTTGTTTATTGCAGTAAGGCAAACAGTCTTTGGTCCATTGCTACTATAAGTATGTGTAGGATTAGAATTGACTGAAGTATTTCCATCACCAAAATCCCAATAGTAAGAGTCTGCATTTATAGATTGATTGGTGAATGAAATTCTAGGATTATTTGTTGTATTGGAATGAAAATTTGCAATGACATTTATTTGTAACAATGAGGAACGAGTATAAAGGAGCGTTGTTCTCATTCTAATTCTTTGTCCTTCCGTAAATCTAAATCGGCAATAAGCATGATTGGAATCCATATAATTGTCCGTCATATCATTTACATCATAAGAAAAAGGATTGTTATTGCTTGGATCATCCGCATCAGTTGAGCAAGAATTAAATTGTTCATTCATCGAACAATTGGTTCTAATGATTGTAGTGTCAGGTGGGGTGTCGCAAACTCTGTCGCCATCTACAAAACAATTGGTATTTCTACAAGGCTCGTTTGAGTTAGTAGTTTCGTATGTGTGATACAAATCAAAATAGTGTCCAACCTCATGAGCGAAAGTAGAGTTTAACAAAGAAGTTGCTTCAATAACAACTCCATCATTTGGATTGCCATGATTGTAAGAACGAAAAGTGTAACCAAAATTAGAGACTGAACATGGTGAAATGACATTTCCATTGCTGTCTTTTTTGTGAAATACAACAGAATTGACAGACCAAATATTTAAATACTTAAACGGATCTAAACCATTGACACTTTTCATTTCCATATCTTCTGTGTGGTAGCAAATGTCAGATAAATCATTAGAGGCTTGTCGTGAAACGGCTTTCAAACAAAACTGAATGTTTACGTTTACTCCATTTGAGTTGTAAGCATAGTTTGAATTGGCAAAAGCATTATTCAAATAATCTATTGAATTTTGAATCTGAGCATCCGTTAAATTACTTCTAGTTCCCAGTTGATCTGTAGTTTTGTATACGACATGAAAAGCTACAGGTATATTGTAAATTGTATTGTCAGTAACAGATTTTTGTGGTGCTGCACTATTATAATAAGAGATGGATTTTTTGTAAATAATCTCCTCTATTTCTTGGTTTCTATCAGATAAAATTAGATTGTTTTCCAGTTTGTCAAAGTTTGCTAAATCAGATCCACAGGAATGATTTTGGGCAAAAATTGCACAGGTATAAATGCAAGATAACATTAGGAAATTTCCTAAAAAAAATTGGTAGTGGCTTGGGCTTTTCATAACTTATTCTCAGCGCATTGATTAATGTCAGTATTAGAGGGCTATTAATTGCGCAACTGACAAGCTTGTTAATCCGCATTTCGATTTTACACATAAATTGCCTAGAGATGACAAGCTATTTTAATCAGTGCCTTTATAGGTAACTGGTTAGTTGTCAAATTAAAACATACCAATGAATTGCTGAGATACTCTTCAGCTTAGTACACTGTAAATTAAATAAATGTGCTTTTTGAGCTTTGTATTTTTGAACTATACAAAGAACGCACGGAAACTGATAGCAGGGCTACCAAGTTGAGTACGAGATGCAGTATAGTACAAAAAGACATGTTCAAAAAGTATAGTTATTTATTTTA
>Ga0209187_1003971_pt1 | contig 11719 bp, 11 predicted proteins | sample BantaG_FD_187430 | JGI IMG/M metagenome (GOLD analysis project Ga0209187, IMG submission 187430) | Marine algal microbial communities from Bantry Bay, Ireland - BantryBay_4 metaG (SPAdes) (version 2) | ecosystem: Host-associated > Algae > Red algae > Unclassified | place: Bantry Bay, Ireland... | reverse complement strand
TTGCAACAATTGGCAACAATCGAGACACAATGCTGCAAAGGTGTGGATGCACAGTGCCCACATGGATACTCTTGCCGACACCCATCAGTCTTTCCAGTCTAGCGTCGCCCCATCATCGGTTGACGCTAGCCTGCCGTTGGTACTTGGCACGCTTCCAAGGGTTGTTCAACGAAATGCACGAAGCTTTGGCTCTCGTATTGCCTATCGTGAAAAAGAATTCGGTATCTGGCAAAGCTGGACCTGGGCTGAGGCCCACGATGAAATACGCTACCTGGCAGCGGGCTTTCTCAGTCTGGGAGTACGGGTAGGTGATGTTGTTGCGCTAGCCGGGCGCAATCGTCCCGCCTTTTACTGGTCGATGATAGCCGCGCAGTACATAGGCGCTATTCCGGTGCCTGTTTATCAAGACTCGGTAGCGGAGGAGATGGCGTTTGTCCTCGATAACTGTGGCGCTCGATTTGCGGTAGTCGGTGATCAGGAGCAGGTTGATAAGCTACTTGACGTCTCGGAGCAGATTCCAAGCCTTAGCCAGATCGTCTATATCGATCCCCGTGGTCTTCGACGATACGACCAGGCGCACGTGCATGCGTTTTCATCATTGCAGGAATTGGGCAAAGAGAAGCGCGCTCAATACTCTGCAGAAATCGACAAGAGAGTATCAATGGCTACAGGCGCTGATGTTGGAGTGATTCTTTACACATCGGGTACCACAGGCCGTCCCAAGGGTGTTGTCATGACACACGATAATCTGCTTGTCACGGCTCGCAATACCTGTCAGTTCGATAATCTAACCGAGCATGAAAACGTGCTGGCCTATTTGCCGATGGCCTGGGTAGGAGACTTTGTTTTTTCAGTGGCGCAAGGCTGCTGGGTGGGGTTTTGTGTTAACTGTCCCGAGAGCGCAGAGACGATGCAGAAAGATCTGCAGGAAATCGGTGCCACTTATTTTTTCGCGCCCCCGCGATTCTTTGAAGGTCTGCTCACAACCATAAAAATCCGCATGGAAGATGCATCAGCCATCAAGCGTAAGCTGTTTAACGCAGCAATTGAACACGCCAGGAAAACAGGTCCTGCACTACTGGAAGGTCGATCAGTGTCGATGATGGACAAGCTAAAGTACAAAGCGGGTCACATGCTGATATACGGTCCGTTGCTGAACGCCACCGGTCTGACCAAAGTACGCGTTGGATATACTGCAGGAGAGGCTATAGGGCCAGAGCTGTTCTAGTTCTACCGTTCTCTGGGTATTAACCTGAAGCAGTTATACGGGCAAACCGAAGCTTGTATTTTTGTCACCCAGCAACCAGATGGACAGGTTTATGCAGACACCGTTGGCGTTCCCAGCCCGGGTGTAGAGGTGCGCATTGAAGACAGTGGTGAGGTGTTCTATCGATCGCAGGGTCCGTTCAAGGAATATTTCAAGAATCCGGAGGCGACGGCTGAAACCAAAAACAGTGACGGATGGGTTGCTACAGGCGATGCAGGGTATTTCGACAAGAGTAATGGACATCTGAGAATCATTGACAGAGCTAAAGATGTTGGCAAGCTGGCTTCCGGCAACATGTTTGCGCCGAAGTTTGTTGAAAACAAACTCAAGTTTTATCCGGAAATTCTGGAAGCTGTTGTCTTTGGACGCGACAGAGGATTTTGCACCGCCCCAATCAATATAGATCTGAATGCGGTGGGCAACTGGGCCGAACGAAACAACACTGCCTACTCATCCTATCAGGAGCTCGCTGCCCAAGAACGTGTGTATGCGTCCATAAAGGAACATATCGGAGCTGTCAATGCATCCGTTGTCACGGATGAGAAATTGTTCGAGTGTCAGGTGCATAGATTCATCGTACTGCACAAGGAGCTGGATGCGGACGATGACGAGATGACTCGCACAGGCAAGGTTCGTCGTCGGATTATAGAGGAGAAATATCTGCCCTTGCTAACGGCCCTATACGATGGCTCGGATAGCGTTCACATCAAGACAGAGGTCACTTACGAAGATGGCAGAAAAGGTGCTATCAGTGCAACCCTTGTGGTATCTGATGCGACAGTAAAAAGCCATGAACAGCGTCATTCAAGAGAGCCAATCTTTTGCACAGAGCGTCCCACCCGTCATGGACCTCAAGAACATCACACTGCGATTTGGTGGTGTAACTGCAATCAAGGACATCTCCTTCGATATTCACGAAGGTGAGGTCAGAGCCATCATCGGTCCTGATGGCGCAGGCAAGTCATCAATGCTGAATGTCATCAGTGGGTTTTACAATCCACAAAGCGGTGAAATCTGGTATCGCGGAGAACGGCGTAAGCCGTTGAGGCCACACCAGATTGCCAGGCAAGGTGTCGCCAGATTATTCCAGAATATTGCGTTATTCAAGGGCATGTCCACCCTTGACAACATCATGACAGGCCGACTAACCAGGATGAGCTCCAGCATCCTTGCCCAGGCTATCTGGAAAGGTTCTGCTGAGCGAGAAGAGGTGGAACAGCGTGAACGTGCCGAGCACATCATCGATTTTCTTGAAATACAGGCAATCCGCAAAGCACCTGTCGAGAGCTTGCCATATGGACTGCAAAAGCGCGTCGAACTTGGCAGGGCGCTGGTGTCGGAGCCCTCACTGCTGTTACTCGATGAGCCCATGGCAGGCATGAACGTTGAGGAGAAGCTGGACATGTCTCGCTATATTCTAATTGTCAACGATGAGTTCGGTGTCACCATTGCATTGATTGAACACGACATGGGGGTGGTGATGGATATCTCTGATCGTGTGGTGGTAATGGACTACGGCGCAAAGATTGGCGACGGTGCGCCTGATAAGGTACGCAATGATCAGGCTGTAATCGATGCCTATCTGGGAGTCAGTCATGACTGAACAGCGTGCTGTTGTTGGAGGGGTGTGTGGTGTCTGCTAGTTTCCTGTTCGGTTTTGAAGTCATGCTAAACGGCTTGATGACCGGCATTATGTATTCGCTTGTAGCCCCTGGCTTTGTGCTGATATACAAGGCATCGGGTGTCTTTAATTGCGCCCAGGGCGTCATGGCATTATTTGCCGCCCAGACACTGGTCGGATTCCAGACGGGTCAAATTCCATTTTCTCACCTGATCAATGCCGTATTCGGGACATCATTGCATAACTTTGGCTGGATTCTGCCCACCTGGATTGCCATTGTTTTATCGCTGGGTATGATGATTTTGTTTGCCATCATTGTCGAAAAGCTCATCCTGAAACATCTGATTAACCAGGAACCCATTATCTTGTTTATGGCAACCATCGGACTGGCCTATTTCATGAAAGGCTTAGGTGAACTGATGTGGGGATCGGAAATAAAGCGCCTTGATATCGGTATTCCACAGGGTGGTAATGCCTTTATAGAGTCATTGACTGCAGGGCTGGGTGGTGAGAATTTCTATGGATTCTATATAGACACACTTGATATCTACGCTGCCGCTATTTCTATTCTCCTGGTCATATCACTGATCATCTTTTCTCAATATACGAAAAAAATCCGGGCATTGCGCGCGGTAGCTGACGATCACCAGGCGGCACTGTGAGTAGGTATTTCGCTTCGCTCCATCTGGATCATCGTCTAGGCAATAGCAGGATTCGTTGCATTGGTTGCTGGTGCCATGTGGGGCGCGAAGTCAGGTGTTCAGTTTTCGCTTGGAAAAGTGCTCTACAACCGAGGACTGTATGCTGAGATGCTTGCCGTAGAAGCGGCGAAAACGGCACAAGCCGTACACGACACTAAAGAGCTTACGCCTGCGCAAATGCGCGATGGTATGGAAGCTCTTCAAATCACTGACGAGCTTATGAGTGATCTGGGAATGGCAAGCTTTGGTCCTGCATTCAACGTTAGCTGTGAGAACCACGGTGGGCCAGGGCTTGTCTCTGTTCAACAGTGGGACGGGCCCTAAAGGCTGGAGACAAATAAAATCGCATTTCTGTCCCCAGCCCCAAGCATGTCTCAACGACTCGCCCGGTCTCGTTATTCGAGGCTGGGCTGATCCTGATTTTTTTTGATAATCAAAATTGATGCCTGATCAAGCAACACTGACACCGACTGATTCCAGCGTAACGACTGGTTCGGCAAAGGTCGATCCTTCGCTGGAAGTCAGCAACATTAAGGTCATCTACAACCATGTGATTCTGGTACTAAAAGGCGTCAGCCTTTCGGTTTCCAGGGGAAGCATAACGGCTTTGTTGGGTGGCAATGGTGCAGGCAAGACGACCACCCTCAAGGCAATCTCTTGTTTGTTGCAGTCAGAGCGCGGGGAGGTGACCAAGGGCCACATCAGTTATCGCGGAGAACGAATAGGCGGCGAGATGCCTGCTGAACTGGTCAAGAAAGGCATCATTCAAGTGATGGAAGGGCGGCATTGTTTCGAACACCTCACTATTGAGGATAACCTGATCACGGGTGCCTATACTCGGGACGCGGGAAGAAAGGAAATTTCAACGGATCTGGACATGGTTTACGAGTACTTTCCCCGACTGCGAGAGCGGCGCAAGTCTCAGGCCGGTTATACATCAGGTGGCGAGCAACAAATGTGTGCCATAGGACGTGCTTTGATGTCACGACCGGATACTGTGTTACTGGACGAACCCTCAATGGGTTTGTCACCTCAACTGGTCGAGGAAATCTTTGGAATCGTCAAGGATCTGAATGAGAAGGAAGGTGTCTCATTCCTGTTGGCTGAGCAGAACACCAATGTAGCTCTGCGATTTGCGCACTATGGTTACATTCTGGAATCAGGGCGGGTTGTCATGGACGGAGAAGCATCAGAGCTGCGGTCAAATCCTGATGTGAAAGAGTTCTACCTCGGCGTCTCCGACAGCGGTCGCGAATCGTATCGTGATGTGCGAAGCTACCGACGTCGTAAACGTTGGCTTAGCTGATCCTGTAAAACCAAAGGACTTATAACTTTATGCTTATTGAAAGTGGTACACCTGCCATTGTGACTGGCGCAGCGTCTGGCCTGGGTGAAACTGTTGCCTCAGCACTAGCAGCTGCGGGTTCAAAGGTGGCCGTGTTTGATCTTGATGAAGACAAGGGCGCAGCCATTGCCTGGAAGCTTGGAGGAATATTCTGCAAAGTGGATGTTGCAAACCCTGAGTCTGTGCGTGATGGTCAACTTGCTGCGTCTGAAGCACACGGTGTAGCGCGGCTTGTCGTAAATTGTGCAGGGATTGCACCGGCCGCAAAAACAGTATCCCGCGCAGAGGCACATGACGCTGCGTTGTTTCAAAAGACAGTGGCTGTGAATCTGTTCGGTACGTTCAATGTGTCTTCACAGGCCGCTGCGGGCATGGCTGCGCTAGATCCAGTCAATGAGGACGGGGAGCGCGGTGTTATCATCACGACAGCTTCTGTTGCCGCCATTGATGGTCAGATAGGCCAGATTGCCTATGCCGCATCCAAAGGGGGTGTTGCTGCAATGACGCTGCCAATGGCGCGCGATCTTGCAGACAAGGGCATTCGCGTTGTAAGCATCGCACCGGGCATTTTTGCCACACCGATGGTCAGCGCTTTTCCACAAAACGTTCAGGATTCGCTTGCTGCCGGAATACCCTTTCCCAGGCGCCTTGGAAAAACAAGTGAATTTGCCGAACTGGTGCTGCACATCGTACAAAATGGATACATCAATGGTGAGCTTATAAGGCTTGATGGCGCTGTTCGCATGGCACCCAGATAGGCCATTTTCAAAATGCATCAACCTGATTGTTTTGGATATGTGATTAACCTTTGGATGTTTGAGCGTCACATAACTCACTGGAAATACAGATGACAACAGACGTTGTTCTTACAGAATCAGATGAAGTATCAGCATGTCGAGGGGCATCACTCGATAGACTTTCCCTGCAAAACTGGCAAGGGTAAACGAGGTTTTGCGTGGGTCTTCAGATTCTGTTTACGATAAGTCCGTCTCAGCATCCCTACGATGTGAAGGGTGTATTATTTGATGAATCGAAACATGATCTAACGAGCAAACCGCAATGAACTTTGAACTGACTGAAGAACAGCGCGCCATTCAGGACATGGCACTCGCCTTTGGCGAAGCTGAAATCGCACCACATGCAGCACGTTGGGATCAGGAGGGCACCATACCCAAAGAGCTTTTGCGTCAGGTTGGCGAGCTGGGATTTGCCGGCATCTATGTGTCAGAGGAATTTGGCGGCTCTGCGCTATCCAGACTGGATGCGGCTCTGATTTTCGAGGCCTTGTCGAAGGCGTGCCCTTCCGTGGCGGCGTTTGTGTCGATTCATAATATGTGTGCCTGGATGATTGATGTTTATGGATCGGATGAGATGCGCAAGCGTTTGCTGCCTTCAATGTGTACCTACGAGAAAGTCGCCTCCTACTGCCTGACCGAACCCGGATCAGGTTCAGACGCTGCTGCGCTTCGTACACGAGCAACGAAGGCCGGTGATGCCTGGTTATTAAATGGTACCAAGGCGTTCATATCAGGTGGCGGTTACTCCGATCTGTATATAACGATGTGTCGCACAGGCGGTGATGGTCCTTCCGGTATATCTGCGCTGGTCGTTGAGGAAGGTACCAAGGGCCTGAGTTTCGGCGCACCTGAAAGAAAGATGGGTTGGCGCTCACAGCCCACTGCACAAGTTCAGTTTGATGACTGTCAGGTTTCCGCAAATAATCTACTTGGCAAGGAAGGTGATGGTTTTCGCTACGCCATGTCAGGGCTTGACGGTGGACGACTCAACATATCAGCCTGCTCTCTAGGGGCTGCACAACATGCGCTGGACAAGAGTATGCTCTATACAACTGAGCGTAAAGCCTTCGGTGCGCCGATAAACAAGTTACAGGCATTGCAATTCAAAATGGCCGACATGGAGATCAATTTGCAGGCCTCCCGCAGCCTTCTTTATAAAGCAGCCTGGATGCTTGACAAGCAGGCACCTGATGCTACGAAATTTTGTGCAATGGCCAAACGCTTCGTAACCGACCACTGCTTTGATGTGGCAAATGATGCTCTGCAGTTGCATGGCGGCTATGGCTATCTTGAAGACTATGGTATTGAAAAAATTGTGCGTGACATCAGAGTGCATCAAATACTGGAAGGCACCAACGAAATCATGAGGATGGTCACTGCCCGTGCATTAATGTCAGAGCACGCCGTCTGATGGGTTCACCAGTTGATCAGGAAGGCATGGAAACATCATCCGCTGATGTGTCAGTCAGGGTCGAAGGTAGAGTGGGGCGACTGACACTATGCCGTGCACATGCGTTGAACGCCTTGTCACACGAGATGGCTCTGGCCATTGAAGCTGCTCTGCTGAAATGGCAAACAGATGATGCAGTTTCCCTGGTATTGATTGATGCTGTTGGCGAAAAGGCCTTTTGTGCCGGTGGTGATATTACGGTGCTCTACAATCAAGGCCTTGCCGGTGACATTGAGAGCGGCCGCCAGTTCTGGCGTGACGAGTACAGGCTCAACGCACTCATTGATGCTTATTCAAAACCCTATGTTGCGGTTATGGATGGCATTACGATGGGCGGCGGTATCGGAATATCAGCGCACGGCTCACACCGAATCGTTACCGAGCGTAGCAAGCTTGCGTTGCCTGAATGTTCTATCGGGCTGGTGCCTGACGTCGGTTCCACGCATCTGTTGGCACAAGCGCCCGGATACCTGGGTGAGTATCTGGCATTGACCGGTGAACGCATTGATGCCAGTGATGCCTTGTTTGCAGGTTTTGCAGATTACTACGTGCCAGCGGAACGCCTGCAAACGCTAAAGAGTGCATTGGTTGAATCCGGAGACATCAATATCATTAACACTTTTCACGAATCAACGCTGACAAGCTCGGCACTAGAGATGCGTGCGCACCTGATCAATGATGTATTTTCGGCTGATACACTGTCCGCCGTGTTGGAAAACCTCAGCCATCTAGAACAAGAGTGGGCAGTGTCCGCGTTCAAGAAAATTGGATACTCTTCGCCCTTATCGCTAACACTCGCCTTCGACCTGGTTAGAGCGGCACGCTCCACACCGGGTATCGAGCAGGCACTCACCCGAGAATACCGATTCGTCTCACGTGCCATGGCGTCTGCTGATATTCTTGAAGGTATCCGTGCAGCGCTGATTGACAGAGATCGCAAGCCGAGCTGGAAACATGCATCGATTGGTGAAGTTCCACAAGCATTGATTGATCAGCTAAAACAAAAGGTTCCCGGGGACAGCCCGGTTTTCAAGTCATCGAAGGGATAGCACATGAAAATAGGGTTCATAGGATTAGGCAATATGGGCGCCCCGATGGCGGCGAATCTGGCAAGCGCTGGCTACGATGTAAATGGCTATGACACCGCGGATATCAATGTTGCAGGTGTGACGATTGTTGCCGACGTGGCCAGGGCCGTCACTGACATGGATGCCGTTATCACCATGCTGCCAGATGGGCGTGTGCTTGCTGCTGTTTATGCGCAAATCGTACCGTTGGGTAAACCTGGAGCCTTGTTTCTTGACTGCTCAACCGTTGATATGGTCAGCGCCAAAGCAGCGCACAGTAAAGCTTCCGATGCTGGTTTGCTGTCTGTAGACGCCCCGGTATCTGGTGGTATCGGCGGTGCAACCGCAGGCACGTTAACATTCATGGCAGGAGGTGCAGCAGAGGCATTTGAGAAGGTCAAACCGCTGTTGGATGTCATGGGCAAACGCATTGTGCATTGTGGTGAAGGCGGTGCCGGTCAGGCGGCCAAGATTTGCAACAATATGCTGCTGGGTATATCGATGATTGGCACTTGTGAGGCGTTTGCTCTTGGCGAGAAGCTGGGGCTGGATGCTGAGCGCCTCTTTGAAGTCATATCAACTTCTTCGGGTTCCTGCTGGTCCGTCAACACCTACTGTCCAGTACCGGGTGTCGGCCCTGAAAGCCCAGCCGATAATGGATATACCCCAGGGTTTGCAGCCGAACTCATGTTAAAGGATCTGCGCCTGAGCCAAAGTGCCGCCGAGCAGGCTGACGCCAGCACACCAATGGGTATGAACGCCACCAGATTGTACGAGCAGTTTGTTGAACGCGAAGGCCTGGGCAAGGACTTCTCGGCCATGTTACCTGCAATCGCCACAAGCACCAGAGAGCTCTCAGATGACTGAACAATCTTCAGATAAATGTGTGCAGGTACAACGTGAAGATCGAGTTGTTATCCTCACAATCGATCGACCGAAAGCCCTTAATGCGCTTAATGCACAAGTGCTGCACGAGCTAGGCGACGCTATGGTCCCGCTCGATAAGGACGCTAGCGTCGGCTGTTTCATACTGACAGGTTCCACCAAGGCATTTGCTGCTGGAGCAGACATCGCCGAGATGCAAAACAGAACCTACCCCGATGCATTTATCACCGATATGCTGGCTGGTTGGGAAACTATTGCACAACTGCGAACTCCCAAAATAGCCGCAGTATCCGGCTATGCCCTAGGCGGTGGCTGTGAATTAGCCATGATGTGCGACACCATCTACTGCAGCCAATCAGCCCGCTTCGGCCAGCCAGAGATCAAACTGGGCGTTATTCCCGGCATGGGCGGATCACAACGCTTGACCCGACTGGTAGGCAAGAGCAAAGCCATGGACATGATACTCACCGGCCGCATGATGGATGCAGATGAAGCCAAAGAGGCTGGGATTGTTGCTCGCATCTATCCTGACGCAGAATTACTGGATGCTGCCAAAAAAGCAGCTATCCAGATTGCGTCTTACTCAAAAACCACTGCCATGGTGGCACGCGAAGCTGTGGATAGAGCACTGGAGACGTCGCTAAGCGAAGGCTTGTTATTTGAGCGTCGGACTTTTCATTCCTTGTTTGGTACCGATGACCAGAAAGAAGGAATGAGCGCGTTCATTGAAAAGAGAGAGGCGGAATTCAAGCGGTAATCAACCTTAGGGTTCTTGAAAAAATAAACTATGCCTTTCGGTTGTTCCTGCATTTTTCCGGCAAGGCATGACTTAAACTACAATAGCGTACCCATACGAATCAATCCCTGATTGAAGCTGCTTGTATCACCTTCGATAAGGGCTGCTAGCTCACTGTCAAATTGATTCATTGCGCGTGTTACCGGTTGCTCAAGATCGCGTCCTTTTTTTGTCAGAACAACCCGATTGATTCGTCGATCTGAGGGATCGTCACGCCGTTCCACGTACAGCTTAGCTTCGGCTCTATCAATAAGGCCTGTCATAGTGGCGCTGTCGAGCCCGAGCAGGTTGCCCAGTTGTGCACTGCTTTGTGCATCTTTTTCCCACAACGCCGCTAGTAGAATGAATTGTGCTGGTGGCAGCTCGAATTCGCTAAGCGCCTTACGCGTGCCTTTGTATACCGCGCGATAGGCTTTGCCGATGAGGATGCTGGTTGATGTCGTTGGGGTTATTTTGCTGGTGTTTTTTTTCAATGATTTAAGGCGCTGGAACTCAATGGTTGGCTCATCCTAACCTGTCTATTGCTAAATAGGCCGAAAATATAATACTTGTACACAAGATACTTTGTTGCAAGTATCTGGCAAGTCATATATAAATGCAGAAGTTTATCTATCCACAGCTCTTACCTATAGAAATTTCGACATAAGCGACCCAGGAGGCAGACACCATGTTCAACCACAGTATGAATTTCGGTCTCAGCGAAGAGCTGACCGCGCTGCGCGAAACCGTTCACCGCTTTGCGCAGGAAGAAATAGCGCCGCGCGCGGCAGAGCTTGATGCAAGCAATGAGTTTCCGATGGATCTGTGGGAAAAATTCGGCGATCTGGGCTTGAATGCCATCACTGTGCCAGAAGCCGATGGTGGCGTGGGTATGGGTTACCTGGCTCATGTGATTGCTATTGAAGAGATAAGTCGTGCATCTGGCTCGGTAGCCTTGTCTTATGGCGCCCACTCCAATTTGTGTATCAACCAGATTGCACGCTGGGGAAACAGTGAACAAAAAGAGCGTGTGCTGCCAGATCTGATTGCGGGTCGGCATGTCGGGGCATTGGCCATGTCAGAACCCGGGGCTGGCTCTGATGTTGTGTCGATGCGTCTTCAGGCCAACAAGCAGGGTGATCAGTACGTACTCAATGGCAACAAGATGTGGATCACCAACGGCCCTGATGCTACAACGCTAGTCGTTTATGCCAAGACTGACCCTGATGCCGGATCCAAGGGTATTACCGCCTTTCTAATTGATAAGTCCATGCCCGGATTTTCAACCGCGCAAAAGCTGGACAAACTTGGCATGCGTGGATCCAACACGTGTGAGCTGGTGTTTGAGAACTGCAAGGTGCCAGCGGACAATGTGCTGGGCAAGGAAGGAGAGGGTGCGCGTATCCTGATGTCAGGCCTGGACTACGAGCGCGTGGTGTTGGCCGGTGGTTGTATCGGGCTGATGGCCGCGGTGCTTGATGTGGTTGTACCTTATGTTCACGATCGCAAGCAGTTTGACCAGCCCATTGGCACCTTTCAGTTGATGCAAGGGAAAATTGCCGACATGTATACCACCATGAACGCAAGCCGCGCCTATGTGTATGCCGTGGCATCTGCCTGTGATAGAGGCGAGACTGCACGCAAGGACGCTGCAGGCTGCATCCTGTATGCCGCAGAGAAAGCCACACAAGTGGCACTGGAAGGCATTCAGGCGCTCGGTGGTAACGGGTACATTAACGATTATCCGACAGGTCGATTGCTGCGTGATGCAAAACTCTACGAAATCGGCGCAGGCACCAGTGAGATCCGTC
>Ga0209187_1003968_pt1 | contig 11726 bp, 5 predicted proteins | sample BantaG_FD_187430 | JGI IMG/M metagenome (GOLD analysis project Ga0209187, IMG submission 187430) | Marine algal microbial communities from Bantry Bay, Ireland - BantryBay_4 metaG (SPAdes) (version 2) | ecosystem: Host-associated > Algae > Red algae > Unclassified | place: Bantry Bay, Ireland... | reverse complement strand
TATATTCCTGCCCTGCCTCAATTGACTTATCCTCCATAGATAGTATGACCTCATCATTAGTAAATCGATTTTCTGTGGTCACCAGTGCATTAGGTGAAGCATTACCACTCACATCGCCCACTTTCACACCAATGAAATTCTGAGCTGTCATATTAAAGTTGAGCTCATTAATGATGATCTGCTCAGTGAATGGCCATGGACTATTCACATCAGCGAATTCATCAGACGCATTGATAAATCTCCAACTGGAATTATCGGGTAGTTCAGTGATCAGTCCTAATATCAATCGCCGTAGCATGACGATATCACTTGCTGTTATTTTATTATCATTATTCGTGTCTCCCGCGATGACCTTATATGGATCATCAAAACTCTGCAAACCCAATACATGCTGCTGTATCAAAACTAAATCAAGCGTACTGACTCCGTTAAGATAGTCATCATCTTTTTTTACTTTAATGACATAATTCCTCGATAAAGGGTTTTCATCGAATGCGTATAATCCAGAATCAGTGTTATATATCTTAGGGTAACCGGCTAGAGCACTATTGATGATGATATCAGCTGATTCGATCATAGTCCCCGCAGCTGTCCTAATACTTCCTGATATCAGTGCCGCTACTTGAGGATTTGCAGGATCGCTTGGTTCATTTCCAGCACCAGTAACATCTCCTTCAGTCGGTGCAGGATCTGTGACCACATTACAGTCATCATCAGTGTCATCTATTCGGAAAAAGACTGAGCAGAAATCTCGGTTACCAGATCTATCCCAGACATACATCGTCAGGTCTACGGTCTTTGTAGATTCTCCATTCAGATCAGCACATGAAAAACTGGCTGCTGAACTAGCCCTATCTTCAATAAAGTCGGGATCCTCATCAGGGTGTATATCTGACAAAGTAAATCTTAAATCATCCTTAGCATCACAGTTATCAAATGATCCCAGATTAAAATCTGATGCCCAGATGGTAGCGGTGCCATCGGACTGCATGACTGCCGTAGACACACTAGATAGACAGTATGGTGTAGGTTCTTTAGAGTCTCTGGCGATGTACTGATCTTCTGTAGTCGCTGCATTCTGACATCCATCAGTGACCAAGTACTTCACGGTATATTCTCCTGAGCCGACATGCTCTACTTCCCACGATATATCTGAGCCACTTGCAGTATGACTTGCCACGACTTCTCCTTCATAGTTCAGAATCTGAATATCCCACTTCAGCAGAGACACACATCCAGAATCTTCAGCATGCTTATTTATTGTAATGCTTCCTTCACAGGAAGATCCATCTAGATCAGCATCAATGGTCACACCGGGATCTATGACAGGGACAGTCTCATCCACAACTTTAATCACTTGCTCCCACGTATAATATCCATCCCATACGATGGCAGCAGAATCTCGACCTGCATGGCCTTCTACTCTGGCGTATCTGTAATAGACACCATATTCATTATTGGCTATGCAACCGGTCGTATCACAATTATCCTGCACTGCCTCGAAGATTTCATTCGTATGATTGCTTCCAGCATAGTACTGATTAGGATCATAATGACACCAATCGATGACAGTCCATCGCTTAATAATCTTAGAGCATGAACTTCCATTCCCTGCATGGATGGTATCTACATCTACATTATATCCTATTAATCCACAGTCTACTGCAGCCCACTCTGGTGCGCAAAGTTCTATCTCATCAGTACAGTTAATGGCTTCACCCAGATCTACCTGCTCTGCTTTCTCATGGCAGTAGCCATACTCATCCTTAGTCCTGTGGACACCTCTGACCCAGTCACTAGTGTAGTGCTTAGGCCACTTAATCGTGGTCGGATCGAACTGCTGTCCGTCCATGTATATTTCTTGATCACACATATGATGCTCTTCAGGATCTACGATCTCATTATGATTCTGATCAAAGTACCAGGATCTGATGATTCGACCTGTCCCACATGAAGGATCGCCATATTCTGCATCTTTATAGATCATGTTGTGCTCATCACATCCATCCTCCAGCTCTGGCATACCCATCTTGGACATATCATGTAGATCATCCAGACAGTCGGTGTGTCGAGCTGGCGCACAGTTCTTCAATCTTGGTAGCTGCTTCTTAGTCGTGACGATGATCATACAGTCATTATAGTTACCTACATAATCATAAGGCGATATAGGACCATCTCCAGGATCTTGATCAAATACACGAAGAACAACTGTCACTGAATCATCAGCACAGCAGAACTTCACATAGTCATCAAAATAAACGACAGCAGAAGAATCTATAATTGCATCATATTTATCTCTTTCATAAATAATATCATCTGCATCTTCACAAGCAATAGGCAATCCAGACTTGCGACTGGGTGACGCGCTTAGTTCGTCCATTCTAAGCACTTTAAAATAAACTTCATTACAATCAGAGTCATGAGATCCATCATCAAATGCCGCAGCAGGCACTTTAGCAACTCCTCCGTCGTGAGCGCCTTCATCACTAATCAAACTAATAACTAATTCATCAGGGCAGACTGCTACAGGTGGTACGTTATCGACCACTTCTAATAAGGTTCGCTTAGCCTCAGACCGATTACCACAGTCATCTATCGCTTCATAATATATCCAATAAACGCCAGGAGCAATGCCACTAGCTGTCATCATCGCCTCTTCACCATCTATAGAGAAAATGGTCATCTCGCCAGGAGCAATCTCTCGCTGCGCCATGACGGTCTGAGTCGTTGTATCCTTCACTGTGACGCTATAGCCTATATCGTGCGTACAGTTATCATATGCACTGATGATCGGTATCGGTACATTAGCAGTACAGTGCCATGGCTCTATACTGGTGTACAGATGATCTCTGTATTTCTGAATCTTAGGAGCCTTAGTATCCTTCACTTCGAATATCTGAAGACACTCATTAGTCGTCTGCTGACACCAGTCTACGATACTCCATGTCCTGATGACCTTATGTGAACCATGCGATCCTTCGCCACAGATGGCCACTTCTATGTCGTCTCTTGCGATGAGTATATTACATAAGTGTGTCCCCTCTTGCAGTGGAATGATGACTGGTAGTTCTGCCATGCGCTCTACCTTCACTACTTCTTCTGTGATGACCTTAGTGACTACGGGTAGGAAGATCCATTCTCCTTCTATGAATAATTTTTGCACGACTGTATCTACAGGTATCTCTCTCCAGATAAAAGAATCTATTTTAACAGTACCCATTTTTCGTTTGCCTGTCTTAATATGTGGATAGGCATTGACTATGGCAGCCGAGTCTGAGACGTTATCTCTAAAATATTTATATAAAGAATCTGGCTCGCTGCTCTGCTCACATGATATTTCAAATCCTGACTCAGCGCAGTCTACCACATCTAAGTCTAAGCTGGTAAAGCTAAAGCTCTGTTCAAATATCTTATGTTCTGTTTTAATACCATGATCCATGATCGCGACATACCACTGTCTGACACAGACGTTATTATCCAGTATCGCATTACAATCGCCTGAAAATTTTAGTTTATATGTTCCCTTTGCATCTGGATGCGAAGCCTTAACTAATAGCTTAGCATCTTCTGCTATGGGTGCTGGGTAAGCATTAGCTACTGGAGTGGCAATGATATTACCTTCTTCAGTCATCGTATAAGTGAATACCTGAAGTGTTGCTTCTATCCACTCTATGGCTCCTCCATCAGAATGGACTGCATACTTCAGGTCGCTCTCTATGTCTAACATCAGATTGCAGTCAGCTATATTAGGTGCGACGTGTAAGTCAGCTCTCCAATCGCTAAAGTCTACACCATTGAGTCGATTCAATGGGAAAAGACCTTCTTCCAAATGTTTATCCTCATCAAGTAATAAGTCATCATCAAAATCATCGGAAATCTCATCGGAGATAGTGGAGTAATACATGCCCGTATTCTTATCTGAGCAGTCTGGTAGCTGAGTGAAGTGATCTTTAAAATACATATTATAATGCAGCTGATCGCATGCTGTACTGAGCTCAGGGTTAAGGCCCCATGATGCTGTGTATTCGTCATTATCTAAGACATCATGTACTTCTGAGCATGTGAATGTCCAAGAAGTATGTGGCTCATTCACGATCCGAGGCGCGACCTTACTCTCAATATTCACAACACCCCAGCAACTATTTCCGCAGTCATTCGAGATGCTGTAGTTATGAGAGCCAAAAATCTTCTCACTCTTCCAGCCTGGCATCCCTGACCCATAAGCAGATAAAGTATATTCCTCAATTCCTAAAGAGGATATCGAGATGGAGAAATTTGCATCGGGATCATTCTTCTGGCGGAGCGTATCTCCTTCTAAGAATAAATCTGGATGCAAATAATAGTCGCACTCAAAATCCAGAGATATCTGAATTTCATTTTCGCATGACATCGTAGGGCACTCTACTTGACCGTATAGATCAGTCGTGAGGACACCACTGGCTAATAACATAACAATGCAGATAAGGCTCTGAATTGATAAACCGGCTTTCAACATAAAGCTTGAGTTTAAAATTAATTAATCACAAAAAGTGATAGAGCGCTATTAAAAAGGAACAGCGATACTTGATAACCATTACTTGATAATAGCGTCTCGTATCATTGGGGGGATATATACTGATAAGGGATTACTCACAGAGTGGCAGAAACCGTGCTATACCAGAAAATCAGCTTGGGTAATTATCAAATAGAAATAAGACACATAAAGTATTTTTTTAATATGAAATTTCTAATTGATTGATTTATAGAGTCGTACAAAACAGAATATTTTGATATGATGAAAATAAATATGTGTGGGTTTGATGTATGATGTATTAGCGCATTTCTTTGAAACTTCATACCCTTATAAAGGGTATAAATATTGTATCCTTCCCAGATGCTGTCGATGCCCAAGGACCGATGATCGGTTATACTACAGGTGCTATGCCTTGGATATATGGTGAGCGCTTAAGTAAGCTAGGTGTTACGATAATCAATAAAGCTGCAGATAACACAACCCATGTCGACAGAAAATTAATTACAGGAGCGAGTCCTCTAGCTGCTAACGATTTTGGTAGATTAGCTGCAAATGAAATTCTTAAAGAAGTGAATGCACAATAAACTGCTACCGATCAAAAGTATAAGCAATAGCGATTTGAGTTTTAATTTAAATCGCTATTTTTTTTCTACACTTCTATGTATCAATTTTAGAAAAACATTCATTCAAGTTTTTATGTTTCAGAATAAATATACTCTTAGCATTTTTTTCATAGGAATACTGCTGATGAGTCTTCCATCTTAAGGTCAAAGTCAAAAAGATACAATACAATATAAATTAGATTTAAATTTTTCAGGGAGAAGAATTTCAGTGAACTTCAGTCAACTGGTTGTTGAAGGAGAATTCAATTTAGACTTTCGTTATAATAATTGGCATTTAGAAAACAAAACAACTTATCGGTATAATAAAACCAATACAAGATTAATCGAAGATAACTGGTATGACTTAATGACCCTCAAATATTATCCGAATGGAAAGAGAAAAATCTACCCAGGTGCTTTTTATCATTTTGACAATAGCTTAATCTATAAAGTTAATAACCGGCATCAATATGGATTAGGCTTGGGCTCTGAGCTAGACAAGGGTCTCATGAAATTATCCGTATTAACAGGATTAGCCAATGAACATTCAACTTTTAATGGATCCGAATTTGAAAATAGTGATCGAGATTTTTCAAATCGAAAAAATGGATTGTTTTTATTTAGACTAAACAATGGATATGTGATTGCTAAGAATAAACTCAATATCTCTTATCAACTATTTTATTTTCAATCACTCAAAGAAAGTGCAGACTATGATATTTGGCTAAGCTCTCGGATTAGCTTTGCCATGTTTAAAGGTTTGTCCTTCCACTTTATTTATGATTATCGTTATGAAAACGTTCACTTAGAATCTTTATCAAATTACAATGACATTCTACTCTTTGGTTTTAGTTGGACAATAAGAGACCAGTGAATCTTAAGGTAGTAGTTAAAATGAAACACATACCAGAGTTATGCAGCTCGCTTTCCGTCATCACATATTTGAGCTAATTCAATATAGTACTTCAGGAAGAGCAATATCCGAAGACTCTCGCGTATTCTCGAAACTCAACGGAAGGAATACATGGAGGTAATTATGCAACAATAAGCTACTTCTTCATCTCAGTCCCAAAGTGCTGTACCCAGTAATTCCCTACTCTCGATATGCCCATCTCTCTCATGTCTTTATTCATAATCATCTCACAGTGGGTCTGACTATCCATCCAATCTTCTAATACTTGTGTAAAGTTGATCTGACCAGTGGCAATGTTCTCTCCGATGTGCTGCCAGTTATAGCCCAGCGCATCTAAACGATCACCGACACTTTTTCCATTTCTGGAAAAGTGTGAAAAATAATCGTGCTTCTTCATATCTCGAGCATGTCTCATCGCAGAATCCTCTAAGGCAGTACTCCAACTGAGGCGACTGACTGCAGGCATCTTCTTTCGACCACATTTACAACCCTGAGATCTGATCTCATTGATCTGGTATAGCATGTCGTGCTTTGTGACTTTAGCATCGTAGATGAAGTCGGGAACAAGGATCAGTAAGAACAGGTACATAAAAATCTGCATAATGATAGAACGAATATTCTCTCGTAAAATTTTTTCTTGCTTGTGTTAAGGTTTGGTTATTGTTCTGGCGTTGGCCGTCTTGGGTATCGTACGTAGACTAAAACTTGGATCTTTAGGATATTTAAGATCGACTGAAGGTTTACTAAACTTTGAAAGTTTAGTAAACCTAAATTCCTAACCCTGAGATCTGATCTTATCGATCTGGTGTAGCATATCATCTTTAGTGACCATGGATTCACATTCAAGTAGTGAATGAGGACTCAGAAAAAGAAGAACAATGAAAATAAGATGTGCATAGAAATAAAACTATGAATTACTATCTAAATTTATCTTACTACAGGTTAAGATAATGTTATCAATAAGAATGTCAAGTAAAAGATGAATATTAAAAATGTATCAGTAATACTCAGTCGCTCCATGTTCAATAAGGATTATTATGACTTAATCAAACTGGCTAAGAGTGTATCCTCAGGTATAGGACAATCACGACAAATCAGCTTATTGTCTGGTCCCATCATCAAATAACGTGGCGCACCAAGAATTCCTATCGCCGCTTGAACCTCTTTTGTTCTTTGCTTTGGGAGATAAAAATGTTGGCTACCAGGCATATCATGTTTCTGGATATATTCGCTCCAATGGTCCTTGCGCGTTGAGTAGGCTATATTTACCAATTCTAAGTTCTGATGTTCAGCAAGTAATTTTCTTTCAAAGGGATACTGTCTGATGCATGGTCGACAGCCAGGAAACCAAAATTTATAAAGGGTAAAAGGCTTCGTACGATGAAGAAGAGGAATCATAGTATTTGATATCGTCAGGAACGGCGATGAGAAGAGATCGAGCGCAGAGTCATCTGAAGATAATTGGGTATTGATGGAATCACGGATATAATTGAGTTGGTTAACATAGGCTTCAGGAAGCTTCTCTAATGCATTGGCGATAAGTTCATCTTTTATTTGGTATGTCGAAAAGGAGCGTAACTGATTTTCTGTCCATGCTGCAAGGATATCATGGCGTAGGCCTATCTTTTCCACTGGTATACTATCTACAATGTTCTTAAAATCCAGCCTGGAATTTCGGTTTTTAATGGTAACTCCAGGCGAAGGACCTGAAGCCTCATTGTAAGAATGGTAGCGCCTCAAATTCATAAAAGAAGGCATCATCAGATTAGTAGGATCTGCCAAAAGGCTATCGATCCATAAGTGAACCTTTGATGACAACTCTATACTATCTGCATAAGCATAAGCAAGATACCCACGCTGAGACTCTAAGGCCTCAGATGATCTCAGTGCTGCCTCACGATGGAAGAAATCTAAAAGCCAAACAGGTAATTGCTCTTTAGAAGTAAATGATTCGCTCCGCTCTATAGCACCTTCATATAGTCCTAAACCATGTTCATGAACATCATCTAGAGGAAGTCCTAATAGACTTTCATCTCCCCTAATAGGGTAAGCCCTGTTGAGTAATTGTAAGTAGCTATAGGTCATATGGTGTGGACCGCTATCTGACAATTCGCTACCATTCCAGCGCAACTTTCTATCTATGCCTGGCATCAAATATGGACCAGTCACGAATGTATCATTGATTACCAAATAGCCAGCAAGTGGCAGGAATAGATCCTTTTCAAAATTAATGGAATCTTCAGGACCTAAATTCCCAACGAGTGTCCCAAACTTAGCCTGCATATTAAGACTTAAGTTAAAAGTAATGGAGTCCCTGCTAGTATTTGCTAAACTGAAGGTGGTTTTGACTTGGTTTAAATAACTTAATCCCTCCCACGGGGCACTGTCACTTTGCTCTTCTCTATTATTAAAACATCCTGCAGTTATCCCATAGATGAATAGCAAGAATAAGATATTAGGTTTCATGTATTTCGCTTAAGCTGTTATCTAAAAATTGCTAATTAATCAATAATTTTTTTTTATAAACTATTTTCAGAGTGTCCAAATTTTTAGCTCTGACGTGAGTATGATACTTCTTTGTTAGCTTAAAATGATATAGCTCAACAAGTAAAAGATATAATTCATTGGTTAGAGAGTCTATTTTGTTAACTCGAATTTCCGTAAAAAAGATGCACAAAATATAAGATCTTGAAATTAGAATTAGTTACTTCACTCAAGTTTTGGTGGATAAATAATCAAGGAAAAAGAGCTTTTCATTTTCCGTAAGTCACTTAATATTAGTATCTTCTGGATGAACAAACACACAAATGTTCATGTCTAAAAGTACAGATATTTATGATAACACAAATGCATATTGAACGAATCGAGTAAAGTGCATTGCTCCTAAAGGTTTACTAAACTTTAAAAGTTTAGTAAACCTAAATTCCTACATTGTCTACAAAATCGAATACCATGAGCAAGAAAGACTATTGGCAAAAGTTTGAGGAAAATATAAACTACCATATTTACAATCGTGGCATCAATGGAGTCACGATCTTTGAGAAAGTAGAAAATTATTATTTTTTTCTTCGCCGATGGAAAGAACTGATTCATCCTTTTTTCGAAACTATGGCCTATTGTCTAATGCCAAATCATTTTCATTTTTTGGTTAATGTCAGACCTTATAGCCAAAAGACAAAAAGCCAGATAAAGCAAATTGGAAGCTCTAAAAGTAGAAAACTATTAGCAGGAGAAAATACATATAATGACTTTTTAGAAGATCAATTTAAACGTCTATTTTCCTCATATGCCTTAGCATTTGAACACCGAACGGGAAGTCTATTCCAAAAGAGATTCAAACGAGTCTCAGTCTCAACTGAATATAAATTATGGCATTTATTAGCTTACATTCATCATAACCCGATCCATCATAAATTTGCCAATGATTATGAACAATGGCAATTTTCTTCTTACTCCACTATTTTGTCAAATATACTGACTTTGATTTCCAGAGAAAAGGTTTTATCATGGTTTGAGGATGACATCCACTAATCTTGAATTGGCAGGCGAGAATAGCTTTTACTGACTTTCATCAACACTTTAAATTGGATAAAGAATCAGAATACTTGGAATGATCTCCACTGATCATTGGTAGGTGTATACGTTTACTAAACCTTGGAAGTTTAGTAAACGTCTATTAACACATTTGATTAACTCGCAGATTGATTGCAAAAATAATGATTCATATCACACAGCTGCTATCTTATTAGTATTATGCTCTGTTGTCCTGACTTTGATTCGGCATCCGTGAGTAATAACTTATATCGAAGTAAGTAGACACCTTGCTCTACGAATCTTCCGTTACATCGACCATCCCATTGATCATTGGAGAAAGAACTCTCAAACACTATATTTCCCCAGCGATCATAAATACTATAATCTTGGCTTTTTACCTCTGGACCTAAAATGGAAAAAAAATCATTTTCTCCATCTCCATTAGGGCTAAAGGCATTTGGAATATAATATGCCGACTGATTGTCACGATATATGCAGGAACCATCATCACACTCTGCTTCAGGATTATAGTTATCTGCAACTGAATCTGTACAGCCTTTCACTATTTCTTGAATAATACAATCACAACCATCCCACATCTCCATACCATTCGTACAGTCACCATCATCGCAACCAGGGTCCACTGCCGCAACTCCAGGCTGACATGCACAACCGTCCCACATCTCCTCACCATTTGTACAATCTCCATCATCACAGCCAGGATCTAATGCCGCAACTCCAGGCTGACATGCACAACCGTCCCACATCTCCACACCATTCGTACAGTCTCCATCATCGCAACCAGGATCTACTGCCGCAACTCCAGGCTGACATGCACAACCGTCCCACATCTCCACACCATTCGTACAGTCACCATCATCACAGCCAGGATCTACTGCGACAACTCCAGGCTGACAAGCACAACCGTCCCACATCTCCACACCATTCGTACAGTCGCCATCGTCACAGCCAGGATCTACTGCCGTAACTCCAGGTTGACAAACACAGCCGTCCCAGGTCTCCAAACCATTCGTACAGTCACCATCATCGCAACCAGGGTCTACTGCCGCAACTCCAGGCTGACATGCACAACCGTCCCACATCTCCACACCATTCGTACAGTCACCATCATCACAGCCAGGGTCTATTGCCGCAACTCCAGGCTGACAAGCACAACCGTCCCACGTCTCTACACCATTCGTACAGTCACCATCATCACAGCTAGGATCTACTGCCGCAACTCCAGGCTGACATGCACAGCCGTCCCAAGTCTCCAAACCATTCGTACAGTCGCCATCATCACAGCCAGGGTCCACTGCCGCAACTCCAGGCTGACATGCACAGCCGTCCCAAGTCTCCAAACCATTCGTACAGTCGCCATCATCACAGCCAAGATCTACTGCCGCAACTCCGGGCTGACATTCACAACCGTCCCAAGTCTCCAAACCATTCGTACAGTCGCCATCATCACAGCCAGGGTCTACTGCCGCAACTCCAGGCTGACATGCACAGCCGTCCCAAGTCTCCAAACCATTCGTACAGTCGCCATCATCACAGCCAGGGTCTAATGGTGCAATACCAGGCTGACATACACAGCCATCCCAAGTCTCCTCACCATTGGCACAGTCACCATCGTCACAACCAGGGTCTACTGCTGCCACTCCAGGCTGACATGCACAGCCGTCCCATGACTCCACACCATTCGTACAGTCGCCATCATCACAACCAGGGTCTACTGCCGCAACTCCGGGCTGACATTCACAACCGTCCCATGTCTCCGCACCATTCGTACAGTCGCCATCATCGCAGCCAGGATCTACTGCCGCAACTCCTGGCTGACAATCACAGCCGTCCCAAGTCTCCACACCATTCGTACAGTCGCCATCGTCACAATTTTGCATGTCATCATCATCTACGATAATAAATACAGCCGTCTCAAGAATATCGACATCTCCGCAGCGACATGGAAATGAAAGTTCTAACACAATCAATTCTGGAATCTCCATTTCTGCATCCCTTATTATAGATATAGGTATTCTATAATCGTTGCTGCCAGGCAGTAGATCTATAACTTTTTGGTCAATCATAAAATCAACCCCCTCAGTAGCTGTACTTCTTGCTGACACACTTATCTCAAACTGACTGACGCCTAAAGTAGCTGGAT
>Ga0209187_1003967_pt1 | contig 11728 bp, 12 predicted proteins | sample BantaG_FD_187430 | JGI IMG/M metagenome (GOLD analysis project Ga0209187, IMG submission 187430) | Marine algal microbial communities from Bantry Bay, Ireland - BantryBay_4 metaG (SPAdes) (version 2) | ecosystem: Host-associated > Algae > Red algae > Unclassified | place: Bantry Bay, Ireland... | reverse complement strand
CTTGATCTATTAGAATCATATCCAGAATCAACGTATAAGGCTTCTTTGAAGTTGATGGTAAATTATGTAGTTGATCGTAAGAAGTAATTCATATGCGTCATTGCAAGGATCATTGATAGAAGTTAAACTTACCGCAAAGATTTAAGCGACGAAGCGATTTATCACTTTAGGACACAAAATAGACAGATTGCTTCGTCGCAAAAAAGCTCCTCTCAACGGCGATAAGGTGATTTTTTAAAAAACTTCAAGTCCTAGGCAACGTTTTTGAAACATCATACGTCTATTCTAATAGAAGATAACCAAAACTATTTTGAAGATTATTTCATTCTATAAAAATGAGAAGCAGCTGATTAAGAAATCGGCATTGGGCAATCGAGAAGCGCAACAGCATCTTTTCGAAAAATACAGTCCAAAAATGCTAGGTGTATGTCGCCAATACATTAAGGATATCCATTTTGCAGAAGATGTAATGATCGAAGGATTTGTAAAGGTTTTTAAAAGCTTGGATACTTTTCGATTTGAAGGAAGTTTCGAAGGTTGGATGCGAAGAATAATGGTGCGTGAAAGTATTTCGTTTCTTAGAAAACGACAGTTCATTGTTTATGATGACAGTGTGTACGAGCAGGTTTCCGAACAAAGCGAACCACTGTCTACAGACTTGGATGTAGCACATATTCAAAACTTGATAGATAATCTACCGGAAGGATATAGAGCAGTGTTCGGCTTATTCGCTATTGAAGGGTATTCGCATACCGAAATAGCGGAATTATTGAATATTTCGGAAGGGACCTCAAGATCCCAACTGTTTAAATCAAGAAAAATGCTCAAAGAAAAATTAAAGCAACAAAATATCATAGGTTATGGCACCGAATAAGTTTGAAAAACATATAAAAAAGCAGCTTGCAGATCGTGAGATTCGACCTTCTGCAAATGCTTGGGAAAAGTTGTCAGAAAAATTGGATAGTGCTCCTGCACACTCTAACAAGAGAAATTATTTCTGGTATGGCATTGCCGCAAGTTTTATCATAGTATTGGTTACCGTATTTCAATTTTTTGGTACGGATCAGGACAGCCAAATAATTACAGAGAAAGTGGTAAGTATTCCTAAGGTTACCGAAGAAAAAACACTACCTGTAGTCGAAGAGAAAAATTCTAAGGAAGTGGTGGTCAAGCAGAATACGGAAAATAAAAATTTGCCAAAACCTTATTCCGTTCAGCCATCTGAATCGGACATTGCAGATTTAAATAGTGTTACTGATTCTAATAAATTGCTAACGGAAGAAAAGAAGAACTATAGGCCGAAAATATCAAAAGCCGTAATCGATTTAAAAATTGAAGAGGTTTTATTGGAAATAGAGGGCCTTAAAGGCAAGTTGGCAGTATCGGATGCTGAAATTGATTCGTTGCTGCGGTTGGCGCAACAAGAGCTATTAATTAAACCGATTTATAAGAATGATACTGCTATTAATGCTGAGGCTCTTTTAGCGGATGTCGAGCACGAGTTGGACACATCATTTCGAGATCAAATTTTTGAAGCTTTGAAAGAGAGTTTGACAAAGGCCAGAACCGCGGTCGCAAATCGAAATAAATAACCAAAAAATTTAATCGTTTCTAAGTTGCCCTTGACATATAAACTAAAGGGCCGGACGGAGTTTATTCATCAATCTGCTCTTTATGATGAAGAGTGTTAATCAAAATCAAATAATCATGAAAACGATCATTACGTATTTATTACTGGTATTATTAACTTTTAGTGTCAACAAGATATTGGCGCAAGAGGATGAAATCCTTACAGCTAAAATAGCACTGTTAGAAAAGAAAAAAAAGGATGTTGAAACCATAGAGCGCGACGCTTTAAAAATAGCTGTCGAGCTTATTATGAAAAGAGAAGAAAGCGGTGAAATATCGAAAGATGAAGCCAAGGCGTTAAAGTTGGCCGTTGCGGAAAAGCACGCTAAGAATATTCAGAACAAACAGGCAATTCTTCAAAATACAATTGAATTGTTACAACGTGGAGGAACGGATAATCTGAATACAGAAATGAGTCGTATTGAAATCGCTTTTGGTGGTGATGATTCTAAAGGCGATGTATTGTTCGGGGTTAAATACAATTCAGGAAAACAAGAAAAAGTTATTTATGATAGGCGCACCTACGGTGATCCTGTTATCGCTTTTGGTCTGAATAATGCTTTGATCGAGAATCAATCTTTAGAAGATTCGCCTTATAAGATCGGTGGAAGTCGTTTTTTTGAAATTGGTTGGGCCTGGCGTACAAGAGTATTCAAGAATTCGAACTTTCTTCGTCTGCACTATGGAGCATCCTTTCAGTTTAATGGGCTAAAACCAAAAGACAACCAATATTTCGTGGTCAACGACGGTCAGGCCGAACTGGAAACATTTGATTTGGATTTGAATAAATCAAAATTCAGAATGGACAATCTTGTATTCCCAGTTCATTTTGAGTTTGGACCTTCAAAATTGCGCGAAACCGAAAACAGTATTCGGTATTCCCTCAGAAATAAGTTTCGGATTGGGCTTGGAGGGTATGCCGGTTTTAATGTAGGAACTAGACAAAAACTCAAGTATTCAATCGATGGTGATAGGGTGAAGGATAAGTTGAAAAGGGGTTATAATACGAGCAGTTTCGTGTACGGCCTTAGTGGTTATGTCGGGTTTGACGGCGTGCAACTGTATGCTAAATATGATTTAAGCCCCATATTTAAAAATGCTGCCGTTGAGCAACGTAATATTTCGCTAGGTGTTCGTTTTGATTTGGATTAAAAAACACCTTGCTTTAGGTTAGGTATATGGGGCGGCTACTTAACACTATAGATTAATTGAGCATTCCCATTTAGTATTTGGAGCTTAGTAGGTTGCCAATGACATTTAATTAGAAAATTGCTATTCTAAGTTAGTAGGGCTACGTTAGCTATTGCCACGGCTATAAAGCCGTGGTTTTAATAAAAAACAGAAAGGCTTTAGTCAAAACTGTGTGTGGTTTGGCTAAAGCCTTTAGTGCTGTTCGATTTTATCCTCCACGTAAGTGAGGAGGATATTGAATGAAGATATTAAGTTTGAATTAAAACCTTAACTATATATAATTGTATTGCCGGCTGGCGGGCTTGCATTAAATTTTAGAAATGGCTTTGAGCTTCCTAATTAGTGGAAAAACGTCTTAACTGGGTTGATGTAAACGTCCATTCAGGGGTGATAAGTTCTGTGGAAATGTCTGAAAGTTTATACCAGGGACTGATTAAGTCGGTATTCGGATTTTGAAGTAATTGAATTTCTTGAGCAGGCATGTAGCTCTGCGCCATAAGGAACACTTTTTCACCGTTCGATTTATTGTTAGCCATATCTACTACGATAACCGCATGCCCAGGAAACCCTCCTTTTATAAATACATCTCCAACTTTCATATTTTCCAAAGAAACGGATTCCGTTTCTTTTTCTAAAGATGCCGTGCCGGCATAGCTAAAGACCATTTCTAAATATTTCCAAAAGCTTTTTGCAGAGTCTGAAGCTTGGGCACTTTTTTTCCAAGAAACCTTGTTGCCGTTTACCACGATTCGCTTTCCCTTTCGCCATGTGGCATAATCCGCGGTAAAGCCATTTGTGAAATTAAAGTGGATACTGTCGTATTTCTTATGCTTAAATAAATAATCGGCCCTTAAACGCATTACCGCATCGGCACATTGGTGTAAGTCTCGCTTTCCTATTGGCAAATCAACTACCGCAGCATATACGTTATCATTTGCTTTAGGTCGACCATCAAAATAGTTAACCTCAGAACCAACTTCTTTTAACGACAAATTCCTTAAAAAAGAGGTAAATGATACCGAATCGGAAACTATTCGATTATAACCGTTAGGCGCGTGAAACCGTTCTGCAATCGTACTTCCGTTCGGATTACTATGTGTTTCTGACGCTAAAGGTGTTTCTGTTGTTCCGTTGTTTTTATTTTTCTGCGTTGTGGTTTGTCCGCAGGCTTGAAAGAGGGCAGAACACAAAACCAGAATTATAATTTTGCTTTTTAGCAACATATAATTAAATCATTTCAAAACTCACTTTTACGTGATACTCCTTTCTATTCAAAATATCAGTTGTATAAATTATTTCCCGATATCCATCGCTCAGATTGTAATCCTCAATTGATAAGGCACGCCCAATAGTACGCCCCATTGACTCGGCTATCGATTGAGCGCGGGTTTTCGCATCGTTGAAAGCAAGGTTAAAGTACTGGCTCATATCTTCTTTTGAGAGTTTTGGTTGCCAGGAAATATCTTGTTTAAAAACGCCTTCAGATTTTACATTCATCAATTTCTCAACAATTTTCAACGATTTGGTTTTGCAGTAGAGAATAGTTCCTTCTTGGATGTAATTCATCAAAGCAAACTCAAAAGGGTCTTCTGTAATTTCGCATACATCGGTACCAGCAATGCCGCTATCGACCAATTTGCTCATAAACATGTCTTTTAAATCTTGAAAGCCGAAGTTCTCCCCATCTTCATAAGTTAGATTGTCAAGGCCGATAATAATCTTTACACGATACTCGGTTTCTTGATCGTATTTGCACATTCCGCTAACTGAAATTTGGTCAATGGTACTCGTATTCATAGTAATGAGTTTTAAGAAATTTTTAAAAGTGCAAGCACCCTACAAGGTACGTTAGAAAAATTTTTCCGACCAAGCAGGGTACTTACGTAAACAACCAACTAAAATATTTTATAGTAGTTCAAAGGATACCGAGATATAGTAATCTTTTGAATTCGTTGGGCTACCGTAGTAAAGAGATTCTTGAATTTTATTCGAATTAGAATCGCTAATGTAGATAGCCTTACCCACCTTTCTTCCGATTTTTGCGGCAATGGCGTTAGCTTTCTTTTTAGAACTGTCGAATGCCGCTTTGGCATAACTTGCCATTTGGTCTTCGGTTATTTCTGCGCTCAAAGTGGTATCTGATTTGCTTACTCCAATAGACTTTACGGCCAAGAATTTCTGCATTTCTTCTAAAGATTTAGTCTTGAAAATAAATACGGTTCCTTCTTTATCATACCCCATTAATGAGTAGTGTAAGTTATCTTCTTTCAAACGGTCGCTGCTGATTCCTATTTTAGCCAATTTATCTAAATAACCGGACTTTACTTCAGATAAGCTTACAGTTTGCGCATCGTAATACACATTAGACATGCTCACTATCATTTTAGCAGAGTACTCTGGAGCAATCTCGTATGTGTGCACCCCATTAACACTGATGTTATTTTGATAATGCTGTTGCGCAAAAAGTCCCATTGAAGCCAATACAAAGGCGAAACTTAAAATTACTTTTTTCATGATATTTGATTTTAGTGGTTTTATTAGAAATTTGATTTTAGTATGTACCGATTAGTTTTTCGCTATGTTATGAAGCTATGAACATAAATGAAGCAACAATCATCCAAGCACCTACAATTAGACCTAAGATACCAAGTTTACCTTGTTTAGGAGCGATTTTGGTTCGTAATTCTTCGGCTTTGGCTTTAGCGGCATCATTCTTAGACAAGAAGAATTTGTTAATCAGTCCGAAGCCTAACATAAAACCTAAGATAGCAGATACAATATTACCTGCTAAAAGAGTTACCCACCAAATAGGAAAGGTAGTTAACCAACCTAGGTTTAGAATAGCGGTAATAATTCCCCAGACACCCCAGAAGCAGAATACTAGTCCGATCCAACCTTGGTATGGTTCAATTTTTTCTAAGAGTTCTTTGGCGTTTGGTTTCTTAGACAGTATTAAAGATGGTACTGCGATTAAGCTCAATAAAATTAATGTAATTCCCCAGATCATAATTTTTGTTTTTTAGGTTATTAATTGGGTTTGTGCCGATTTTATTTCGACGTTTAATTTCTATGTTACAAAGATGCGGTGAAGGCATGCGCTACTTTACCCTTGCAATAGTGAAATTGGCCTCCCTGAAAATGGGGGTATGCTATCTTTTGTCTTATATTTATCGTTACTTAATTAGGTATAGGATTTAATTGTTTTACAGATTTGATAGCAAAATCTACTATAGACCAAGTTTACGAGACCGCCCGTTTAGAGGAGGTTATCGGGGATTTTGTACAATTGAAAAAATCGGGCAGTAATTTTAAAGGTTTAAGTCCGTTTTCTGATGAACGTACCCCAAGCTTTATGGTATCCCCTGTCAAACAAATCTGGAAAGATTTCAGTAGTGGAAAGGGAGGTAATGTAGTTGCTTTTTTAATGGAGCATGAACATTTTACATATCCGGAAGCCATAAAGTACTTGGCCAAGAAGTATAACATCGAAGTTGAGGAAACTGAACGTACAGATGAACAAAAGCAAGAGGCCAATGAAAGGGAAAGTATGTATCTGGTATCTGAATTTGCCCAAAATCATTTTTCCGAAATGCTTTGGGAAAGTGAATTGGGAAAGGCCATTGGGTTGACCTATTTTAAAGAAAGAGGTTTCAGTAATGATACGATTGAAAAATTTGGACTCGGGTACTGTCTTGATCAATGGGATGGTTTTACCACTTCGGCGTTAGACAAAGGGTACCAATTAAAGTATTTGGAAAAAACAGGACTTACGATTGTAAAGGAAGATGAAGACGATACGAGCAAGAGCAGAAAGTTCGATAGATTTAAAGGGAGGGTCATGTTTCCTATACATTCTATGAGCGGAAGGGTGTTAGGTTTCGGTGGCCGTATTTTGACCAATGAAAAAAAGGCTGCGAAATACCTGAACTCGCCCGAGAGCGATATCTATCACAAAAGTAAGGTGTTGTACGGCATCTACTATGCAAAGCATGCGATTGCAAAGGAAAATAACTGTTATTTGGTTGAGGGGTATACGGATGTAATCCAATTTCACCAGAGAGGTATCGAAAATGTAGTTTCTTCGAGTGGTACCGCTTTGACACCGGAACAGATTCGATTGATCAATAGACTTACCAAAAACATCACCGTATTGTTCGATGGCGATGCAGCAGGTTTAAGAGCTTCTCTACGCGGTATTGATTTGATTTTGGAGCAAGGAATGAATGTGAAGATTTGTAGTTTTCCTGAAGGAGAGGACCCCGATAGTTTTGCAAAGAACAACGCTCTGGAAGATGTAGAATTATACCTGTCTGAAAATTCTAAGGATTTTATTCAGTTCAAAGCTTCTTTGCTAATGCAGGAAGCAGCCAATGATCCTATTAAAAGAGCGGAAACGGTTCGCGATATTGTAAATAGTATTGCTAAGATCCCAGATAGGATTCAGAAGGAAGTATATATACAAGAGTGTGCAAACATCATGACTATTTCGGAGGATGTATTGTATAGCACACTTGCTCAGATTGAAAAAAAAGAACGCCTAGATGCTTCGAAAAAACCAAAAACCGAATCCAAACCATTCGATGTAGTTAAGACCGAAACGGCAATTGAAAAGGTAGATGTTCAATTTGAACTAGAACAAAAGATAATCGAAATGTTGTTGCTCTATGGTGATAAAGAAGAATCTTTTGAAGACTTGGTATTAAAGGAGAACGAGAAAGGTGACTTAGAGTTAGAGCCCGAATCTGTGACGGCGAAAGTATACGAAAAAATATATCTTGATTTACAGGATGATGAAATAGAACTTGCCAATGAACAATTTAGAGAAATCTATGCCAAGTTGATCGAAGGGCTAAACTCAGATGAGGATTTTTCCATTAACAATTTTCTTGCTGAATTAGATCAAGATACTATTTCGCAGGTTTCTAGTATTTTAATGGAAGAAGAAAAATATACACTGCACAATTGGGAACGGAAAGATATTTATCCCAAGGACAAGGATAAGGGTGTGGCGCAATTAGTAAGCGAAACGATACTTACGTTACGGTGTTTTTTGATAAAGAAAAGAATGTTAGAGCTTCAGCAGAAAACAGAGGATGTTCAAGAGGATAACCGCGAAACAATTGAAGAAATCATGAACTACCTCAACTTGAATAAATTATTGAATCAAAAGTTGAATAGGGTTTTATCTTAAATTCGACCAAAAATCATGTAAAATAAAAAAGCCCGCATGACACGGGTTTTTAATAATTACTTGAAAATTTAATAGTCTCTAATAAAGTTCCAAGGCTTTCGCTTGTTGCAAAAGATCTACCATATTATCAACATTCAATTTTTTCATCAAACGAGCTTTGTAAGTACTTACAGTTTTCTCGTTTAAACTTAGACCAATGGCTACGTCTTTGTTTCGTTTGCCACTTGCCAATAACTTCAATACTTCGACTTCTCTTGAAGAAAGTTTTCTAAAGAATCTTCTAGGTCGTTGTGTTCCTTCGTCGAAAGCCAATCGCTGGGCAAGTTCATTGGTGATGAACATGTTGCCTTCCGCAACTTTGCGAACCGCCGAAATTAGATAGTCTACATCAGATGCTTTTGAAAGATACCCGAAAGCACCTGCACGAATTGTGCTAAGTGCGTAGACATCTTCAGATTGACCGCTGTACATGAGTACTTTAACGTCTGTAAATTCTTTTTTTATTTTTCTAAGTGCCGCAATGCCATTGATTTCCGGAATATCCATTTCTAACATAACAACGTCAGGGGAAAGGTTTTCCAGTTTATCGAATAAATCTGCGGTGTTAGGTACATCTGCGATAATCTCGATATCAGAGACAGCATCAAGCACATGCTTAACACCCATTCGAATTATAGGATGGTTGTCGGCAATAATTACTTTAATCATAATTGGAGGTTTATAGGTACTAAAGAGTTAATCATGTTGGTTAGCATGTCTCAAATTACTGACACGCAATGTAGGGATATTTAGTTTAAAATCTTAAGCAAGCTCGAGCATATTTGCTAAATATATAATATTTTGTGATTTTTTTCGTCAAAATTCCTCTTTTTAAGTTGAAAAACCCCTAAAGCGTATCTGGAATCTTACAAATTGGTATAGGATTCATCTTGTGTTGGTTCATTGTATTTAATCTAACGTAGATTTTATAGACTTGTTTTTCCCTACCCGTAAAATCTTCAACCATTTTTCCCAGCTCTTGCATTTTCATAGCCCATTCCAGCTCAGGGTACGAAGCGCCTATTTGGTCTTCATCGGTGCGGTCGTCGCCCCACAATCCATCTGTTGGAGCGGCTTTTAAAATTTCATCATTTACACCCAAATAAGCAGCTAGTTCGTAAACTTCTGTTTTCACTAGATCCGCTATAGGGCTAAGATCTACACCACCATCGCCATATTTGGTGTAGAAACCTACTCCAAAATCTTCTACTTTGTTTCCTGTGCCTGCAACTAAATATCCATTCAGGGCAGCAAAGTAATATAAAGTTGTCATTCGCAGCCTTGCGCGTGTATTGGCCAATGACATAAAACGATTTTCTTCATTTACAACGTCTGGTACGGCATTTACAAAGCTATCGAATACAGGAGTCAAATCAACGGGCTGTTTTTCGACTTTATCAAAATTTTTCCCTAACCAGGAAATATGTCTGGCAGCGCGGTCTTCTTGATTTTGTTCTTGATGAATTGGCATCTCCAAACAAAGCAACTTTAATCCTGTTTTTGCGCATAAAGTTGAAGTTACGGCGGAATCTATACCTCCAGAAATACCGATAACGAAACCCTTCATTTTTGCGTTTGTAGCATAATCTTTCAACCAAGCTACAATATAGTCGGCCACTTTTTCAACGTGCATAGGCTATCTTATTAGATTTTTACAATTAACTTTGTTGCGTAAAAATAAACGCTAGGCGTTTAAAAATAAAATCAAAGTGTCAATACTTTATAAATTTAGGGCTGTTTTACTACTAATTTTTTTCTCGGTAACTTTTCATGCTTGTGACGACGGCGATAAAATCGAAGCTGAAATTTCTAAGATTTCCATCGATTTAAATGTTTATCGTTTTGATACCGAGTTTGATGAGGTAAATCCCGATCAATTGGATTCATTGAAATCAAAATACCCATTTTTGTTTCCTGAACAATACCCGGATAGTATATGGCGTGCAAAGCTGAATGATAGCCTTCAAAAAGTACTGCGAACATCGGTTCGTAAAGAATTTTCTGATTTTGATAAAGAAGAAACGGCCCTAACTTCGTTATATAAACATGTCGCCTATTATTTTGAAGGGTATAAAGTTCCTATGGTAATAACTGTAACCAATGATGTAGATTACCCAAATAGGATAATTGCTACAGATTCAATTCTATTTATTGGTCTTGACAACTACCTTGGGGTCGACCACGAGTTTTACGCCGGTTTTTCTAAATATATTTCAAGCGGCCTAGACCGCAATTTTTTAATTTCCGACGTTTCTTCAGCCGTTGGTAATACGGTTACCCCAAGACCAAAAGATCGCAGTTTTTTAGCCCAAATGGTGTACTACGGCAAAATACTCTATATAAAAGACAAGATAATTCCCTTTGAAACAGATGCCAAAAAAATAGGCTATTCCGAACAACAATTACAGTGGGTAGTAGAGAATGAAGAACCTATCTGGCGAAACTTTATCGAGAATGAGTATTTGTATGATACCGATAACAAACTAGCCTCAAGATTTTTAGATCCGGCACCGTTTTCAAAGTTTGGTTTAGAGCTAGACAGTGATTCTCCGGGTAGAGCAGGCCGTTATATCGGATGGCAAATGGTAAGGGCGTTTATGAATAATAATACGGTCTCATTAGAGCAAATGTTAAACCTATCTGGCGAAGAAATCTTTAAAAAGAGTAGCTACAAACCCAAAAAATAAAATATGGCAAACCTACACACTTCAGAAATCACCCTTACCGTTGGCCTTGATGACAATCGAGTGCCAGAGCAATTAAATTGGTCGGCCCAAGATGGTGGTATCGATAACGAAGAGGCCAAGGCGATGTTGTTATCAGTTTGGGATAGTAAGAACAAAGAATCGCTCAAGATAGATTTATGGACAAAAGATATGCCCGTAGATGAAATGAAAATCTTTTTTCATCAAACACTGGTATCGCTTTCCGACACGTTTATGAAAGCTACTCAAGATGAAAAAATGACGGCCAGTATGAAAGACTTTTGTGAATATTTTGCTAAGAAGTTGGAGCTATAGATTTATAAATTGGCACTTTTTAAAGTGCTAATTTCCCAGATGTCATTGGTGAGTTCGCAAAATGCTCTCTGAAAGTGTAGGCTAATTTTACTGCTGTGCTTCGTTTTTTATACACTCAAATACAAAATTTAATTGCGAATCTTCGTTTTTCAGAAAATCTTCATGGTTCTGGACTATTCTAATATCGGGCATTACCCCATCACCTAATTTTTCATCAGCTAACTCGGCTACATCCTGTTCTACATTTACGATTGAAAAATTGAATGCCAACTTTGAATTCGGTAGTTCATAATCTACAGGAATGTGACCCGTGTGGCCGTAATAGCCTCCCCCGGTCTCTTCCCCGATAACCATTGCACTCTTATCACTTTTGATATGGGCCGCGAAGTGTGAGGCCGCTGATGCCACGAAAGGGTCGATCAGTAAAAAGAGAACACCTTGATAGGCATTTTTAGCAGGTTCCCAAATAGGATTGAATTTCTGATTCTGGTAGTATTTTCCATTCTTGAATTCGCACAAGTACTCGGATAAAAATTCTTCCGTTCCTGCTTCATCATTTTTATAGTATTGGGGCATAGGCACTTTTTCGAACAGCGTGTAGGCCTGCGTGTTTTCCTTGACGTTTCTTTTGCTCAAATAACTGGTAAGTAGCATCAAC
>Ga0209187_1003966_pt1 | contig 11730 bp, 11 predicted proteins | sample BantaG_FD_187430 | JGI IMG/M metagenome (GOLD analysis project Ga0209187, IMG submission 187430) | Marine algal microbial communities from Bantry Bay, Ireland - BantryBay_4 metaG (SPAdes) (version 2) | ecosystem: Host-associated > Algae > Red algae > Unclassified | place: Bantry Bay, Ireland... | reverse complement strand
TAATCCTGGAAGAATTGACGCAGCAATCACTCGGATTGATGGAATGGAAATGGATGGCTATGGACTTTTTGGAGAGTTTATTATTACTTTGGAAGATGACATTTTGTTGTGGAATGGCGGTTCAAATAATTTTAATGGAACAACTACAACTGATGTGACTGCCGATTTTAGAATCACTAATTATCATTTGATTAATTTTTCTCAAGAAGAAATTATCGTTCAAGGTATGACGACAACTGCTCCGATTGGAGAGACGACGAGTCTTAGTTTCGTAGAATTAAACGAGTTGATTGCTGTTTTCCCAAATCCAGCTAATGATGTATTTTTTATCGCTTCGCAAAAAATAGACATTGAAAGAGTACGTATTTTTTCAGCAACAGGTGAATTGAAATCTGTGAAATCTAAAACTGGAAACCACTTAGAAATTTCAACAAAAGAATTAGCAAGTGGGATTTATTTTGTTGAAATACAAACACGGGAAGGTATTGTTACAAAGAAATTGAATGTGGTGAGATAGGCTGTTAGGGATAGAGACAAGGCATGCCTTTTCTCTACAGATATACATTTTCATGAATGATTTTTACAAAAAAAAGGAGCTAACCAATCAAATGGTTAGCTCCTAATTTTTTTCTATAAAATAATAATTGCAAATCATCGTGCAGTAAAGTGATATTCACCATTCACCGTTAACCATTTACCATTAAAAATTTATTTCAAGCCAAATGCTTTTTTCACTTTCTTCACATAGTCCAATTTTTCCCAAGTGAAAGTTTCTACGTTCATCGTTTTAGTTTTACCAGAACCATCTGTAAACGAAACTTTTTTCTTTTCAGGAGTTCTACCCATGTGACCATAAGCAGCACTATCAGAATAAATTGGCGTTCTTAATTTTAATCGTTTTTCGATATGATAAGGACGCATATCAAATACTTTTTCGATTACTTTTGCAATTTTACTATCTGACATTTTCACTTTTGCAGAACCATTGGTATTCACATAAATGTTAGTTGGTTTTGCAACACCAATCGCATAAGAAACTTGCACTAAAATTTCATCAGCAACACCAGCTGCTACCAAATTTTTAGCAATGTGTCGAGTAGCATACGCCGCTGAACGATCTACTTTTGAAGGATCTTTTCCAGAAAATGCACCACCACCGTGAGCACCTTTTCCACCATAAGTATCTACAATAATTTTTCTTCCAGTCAAACCAGTATCTCCGTGTGGTCCTCCGATAACGAATTTTCCAGTAGGATTTACGTGGTAAGTAATTTTATCATTGAATAATTTTTTGATGCTTGCTTTGCATTGTGCTTTCACTTTTGGAATCACAATTTTGACTACATCACTTTTGATTTTTGCTAACATTTTTGCATCAGCAGCGAAGTCATCGTGTTGAGTTGAAACTACGATTGAGTCAATTCTAATTGGTTGGTTATCATCAGAATATTCGATAGTTACTTGTGATTTAGAATCAGGTCGCAAGTACTTCATTTGCTTTCCTTTCTTTCTGATGTCAGCTAAAACTTGCAAAATCTTATGAGATAAATCCAAGGCCAAAGGCATGTAATTATCAGTTTCAGAAGTGGCATAACCGAACATCATTCCTTGATCACCAGCACCTTGATCTTCTGCTTTTTTTCTTTCTACCCCTTGATTGATGTCAGGAGATTGTTCATGAATCGAAGAGAAAACTCCGCAAGAGTTTGCTTCGAACATGTACTCAGATTTGGTGTAACCAATTCTTTTGATGACGTCTCTTGCGATTTGTTGAACGTCAAGATAAGTTTTCGTTTTTACCTCACCAGCCAATACAACTTGTCCAGTTGTAACTAATGTTTCGCAAGCGATTTTTGAGGAAGGATCAAATGCAATAAAGTGATCGACTAAAGCATCTGAGATTTGATCTGCAACTTTGTCTGGGTGTCCTTCAGAAACAGATTCAGAAGTAAATAAATATGGCATAATTAAAATTAAATTGTGGTTTATAAAAATACCCTTCTGTCACAGGGCTTTAGTTTCTTCTATATTTTGAAACGTAGGTTTCCAAAAACAGGTGCAAAAATAGGAATACTTTTTCAATAAAGATAGAGGTGGGAAAATTAAATAGGAGTCAGCTCTCAGGTCGTGCGCTGCGCTTACTGTCAGGAGTCAGGGGCTTTTTGTTTTCCCATTGTTTAGATTTTAGCAATAGTTAAACTGTGAGTAAAGTACGAAGCACCTGACTCCTATTTAATATTGCAATCCATTAATTTTTCCTCCTCAATAAAACCTTCCAAACGATCTCCAATTTGAACTGGCCCAACTCCCGCTGGCGTACCTGTAAAAATATAATCTCCCATTTGTAATTTGAAAAACTTCGAAACGTAGCAAATCAAAAAATCAAAATCAAAAATCAAATCTTTGGTATTCCCATCTTGCACCACTTCTCCATTTTTTTTCATTTGAAATTTAATTCCTGCTGCTTGATTTACTTTTTTCAAAGAAATAAATTCACTCAATGCTGCTGAATTATCGAAGGCTTTCGCAATTTCCCATGGGTGACCTTTTGCTTTGCATTGATCTTGCAAATCACGAGCGGTGAAGTCAATTCCAAAAGCAATTTCTTTGTAATATTTTTTAGCAAATTCAGCTTGGACATGTTTTCCATTTTTACAAACTTTCAAAACAATCTCCGCTTCGTAGTGAAGATTTTTTGTAAAATCGGGAATGTACATTGGTTTGTTCTTGACCAACAAAGCCGAAGGTGGCTTCATAAAAATGAGTGGCTTGGTTGGAACTGGATTATTTAATTCCTTGGCGTGGTCGCTGTAATTTCTTCCGATGCAAATTATTTTCATTACTCCATTTTATCACGTGAGGGGTGTTAGCGCGCTTTGAGTGCTAATATCCCTTTTACTACAATTATTTTTTTCAGATTTAAAATCTAATATTTATTAATCCCGTCAGATCCTTCACCTCCTTCAATGTCTCTTGCGCTGTTTTTCTAATTTCAAAAGAAGATTGCTTGATCTGATTTTTCATCTCTTTTCTATTCGAAACAATCTCCGCTTTTCTGTTTTTAAATTCGTTACTAATCACCACCAAACCATCAGCTACTGCTTCTTTCAAATCAGAATATTTTAACGCACCAGAATTATAATCATCCATCAAAGAAGTATGTGCATCTATTCGTCCACTCGCTTTTAGTAAGCTAAATAAATTTTGAATCCCCGCACTCATTTCTCCTTCCTTCACTTCACCAGTATCGGTTACCGCAGATTTAATTTGTTTTCTAATTCTAGCCTCTTCGCCGAAGACATTGATAAAATGTTTTTCACCAGCACTCTTACTCATTTTTCGGGAAGGGTCAGCAGTCGATTGTACTTTTGGAACTTCTGTGAACAATGGCTCTGGCATCACAAAATATTCTTTCCCCATCTGATTGTTAAACCGTTGGGCAATATTTCTAGTCAGTTCCAAATGCTGCACTTGATCTTTTCCAATCGGCACATAATCAGCCCGATAAATCAAAATATCTGCTGCCTGCAAAACTGGATAATCTAATAATCCCGCAGAAATAAAATCATCTGCTTTTTCCTTACTCTGCTTACTCTTATCCTTAAATTGAGTCATCCGTTGCAACATTCCATAAGAAGTGAAGCAATTAAAAATCCAACACAATTCCGCATGCTCAGGCACTAAAGATTGAATAAAAAGATTATCTGCTTTCACGCCCGTAGCCATCAAATTGAAAATCAATTCCCAAGTTGCATTTCGTAATTTCTTAGGATCGTAAGGCATCGTCATCGCATGATAATCCACCACACCATAAAAGCAATCGTAATGCGCTTGCTGATCCACCCAATTTTTGGTCGCTCCAAAGTAGTTGCCAAAATGCATATCACCAGTCGGCTGAATGCAGGAGAGAATTCGTTTTTTATTTTCCATAATTTTGGTTATTGAGTTATAAAGTTACTGGGTTAATGACCAATAACTTTATAACTGATTAACTAATCTACCGCTACAAGTACTGAGATTTCAATATTGACAAACTTGGGCAAATTCGCCACTTCCACTAATTCTCTCGCTGGCGCAGTCGCTTCATCAAAATACTCTGCATAAACTGCATTGATTCGCGAGTACATATTCATATCCGCAACAAATACACTTGCCTTCAAAATATTTTCAAAAGTCAAACCTGCATCTGTCAAAATCGCTTTGATATTTTTCATCACTTGATGCGTTTCCGCTTCGATAGAATCTTGCACCAATTCACCTGTTGCAGGATCGAGTGCAATTTGACCACTCATATACATTACCCCATTATGAATAGTGGAATGATTATATGGACCGACTGGTGAAGGTGCGTTGGTTGAGTTGTGGATTTTTTTCATGATATTTTTTTTTGGAAAAAAGAAAAATGGGAATATCGAATAACGAACAAGGATTTGAGATTTAAGAAGTTTGACGATACTTCTCATAGAAAGGACAAAACTAACATCGTCAAACTTCTCAAATCCTTGTTCAATATTCGTTATTCGTTATTCCCTCGTATTCAAAAGTATTTAAACAGCAAAGCCCCACACCCCGAAAAAATGGGATGGGAGCTTTGTAACTTTTCATTAGATTTATATTCTATGAAGTTTTGGATAAAAAAAAAATTTGGATTTTGATTTCAATCTAGGAACGCACGGAGTCTATTAAGACGAGTACGTGACGAAGAGTGAAACCAAAAGACTAATTTTTCTATTCAAAACTTCATAGAATTAAATCTACTAAGTGCACAAAATGCTACTCTTCGTCAGCCGCTTGAATTACAATTTTCCCTTTGTAGTACATGTTTCCATCTACCCAATGAGCACGGTGATAAAGATGTTTTTCACCTGTCGTTTTATCAGTAGCAATAGTTGGCATTGCTGCGCCTAAGTGAGTCCTTCTTTTACGCTTACGCATTTTGGAGATACGACTCTTTGGATGTGCCATAATTTATTTATTTAGTTTTTGTTCCTTGTTTTTTTCTCAAAAAACAAATCACAATTTATTATTTATAAATGATTCTTAGAAAAAATTTGATCTAAGAATAAGATTAATTTTTATTAAAATTCTTCAATTCATCCCAAGGAGAATTAGAAGATTTGTCTTCTTTTTTTTCTTCCGATTCCTCTGTTGTTTTATTATCTAAATAATCCAACATTTTTAAATCACATACATTTTCCTCTTCCTCCTCACAATCATAAATATTCGCTACTGGCATCGCCAAACAGATATATTCATAAAGGTAAGTCGCCACATTTAGTTCCGCTGCTCCTTTTTCAATATATACAATGTCAACTTCGTCATCTGCTTCTTCGGCATATTTTATGATCAAATCCTCCTGACTTTCTATCGGTAAATTGATAGCTGCCAAACATCGATCACAATCAGTTTTGATACTTCCATCAATATCAAAAGTCAACACCAACATATCTTCCCGAATATCTATCAAGAACTTTACTTTAAAAGTTCCTTGCTCAATCGGAGAATCTTCAAAATGTGTAAAAAACTCATTGCCGATCAAAAAATCATATTCGTGAATACCTGTTTTAAGACCTTGGATTGGGATAGTAAATTGCCTCAAATGACTCATAATGCTTGAAAATATATCAGTTTCAAATTTTCGAGGTGCAAAGATATGTTTTTTTGATAAAAATAGGAAAGATTTATTTCATTGATTTTTGAAAAAAACATTTTAATACTGAAGGGAGAAAACCAGTTAATTTGAAGCAAAATCTTTCTTCTTCCGTTTACTATCATTACAAAAAACTATAGTTTTGCATTTTTTAAAATGATAGAACTAAATTATCAAAATAGAAGTTCCAATCCAACTAATATAAAATCCCAATTTTCAAACAATTAATTATGCCTAATATATCAAAAAGAGTCGCACAAGCCTACTCTTCTCCGATTAGAAAATTAACTCCTTTCTCAGACCAAGCAAAGGCAGATGGAAAAAAAGTATTTCACCTTAATATAGGTCAACCTGATTTGGAAACACCTCAAGTCGCTTTTGATAAGATCCGAAATATGGATATTAAAATCTTAAAATACGGTTCCTCAAAAGGGTTACTTTCCTATCGAAAAAAACTGGTGGAATATTATCAACGATTTGACATCAAAGTTTCTGAGGAAGATATTTTAGTAACAACTGGAGCTTCTGAAGCAATTTTGTTTTTGGTATTGAGTTGCATGGACAAAGGTGATGAAGTGATTATTCCAGAACCATTTTATGCCAACTATATCGGCTTTGCAGAAATCGGAGATGTGGCAATCAAAACAATTACTTCGAGTATCGAAACTGGTTTTGCCTTGCCAAGTGCTGCTGATTTTGAAAAAATAATTACACCAAAAACTAAAGCAATATTTATTTGTAATCCAAATAATCCGACTGGATGTTTATATTCAAAAGAAGCCTTGCAAGAGTTAGGTACGTTAGTCAAAAAACATAATCTCTTTCTTTTTGTCGATGAAGTGTATCGAGAATTTTGCTATGATGGTTTAGATTTCTTTTCTGTTTTAAACTTAGAAGGTTTGGAAAAAAATGTTGCCGTTGTCGATTCTATTTCCAAAAGATATTCTGCCTGTGGAGCAAGAATTGGAGCGATCATTTCTCGAAATTCAGCACTCGTCAATGCAATTACTAAGCTCGGACAATTTAGGCTTTGCGCTCCGATGCTTGGACAAATTATGGCAGAAGCAATTTTGGAAAATGATGGAAATTACTTAACTGAAGCACTTGCCGAATATAATCGTCGTCGAGAATTACTATTTGAAAGATTGAGCAAAATAGAAGGAGTTACTTGTAATAAACCAGGTGGCGCATTTTATATTTTTGCCAAATTCCCAATTGATGATGGTGATAAATTTTGTCAATGGTTGTTGGAAAAATTTTCTCATAAAAATCAGACGGTGATGCTTTCTCCTGGTGCAGGATTTTATGCAACTGAAGGTTTGGGAAAACAAGAAATTCGAATTGCTTATGTTTTGAATTGTGATGATTTGAATCGAGCGATGGATTGTTTGGAGGTGGCGTTGAAAAAATATCAGAGTCTGCGAGTTGATTTACAAAAAGAAGTGCAGGCAAAATAATATTTTTAACCACAGACCTACGCTGACTTTACTGACTCTCCCACTATGGATTTCTAAAAACGAGAAAGTCAGTCAAGTCAGCGTAAGTCTGTGGCTAAAAATTTATTCTAAAATCTTATCTTCGCTCATCATTTCACTAAAAAAATATTTTACCAAAAAATGAAATACCGTAAAGAAAAAGACAGCATCGGAATCGTCAATGTTCCTGCCGACAAATATTGGGCAGCTCAAACGCAACGTTCCATCGAAAATTTTAAAATAGGTGGTCAACAAATGCCAATCGAAGTCATTCGAGCATTTGGGATCTTGAAAAAAGCAGCTGCCAATACCAATGCGGCATTGGGTGTTTTGCCAAAAGCTAAAGCAAAGTTGATTGGCAAAGTTTGTGATGAAATTTTAGCTGGGAAATTAGATGACCAATTTCCATTAGTCGTTTGGCAAACAGGTTCTGGAACACAATCTAATATGAATGTGAACGAAGTCGTTTCCAACCGAGGACATGTTTTGAATGGTGGAAAATTGATGGATGAAAAAAAATATTTGCATCCCAATGATGATGTCAACAAATCTCAATCTTCCAATGATACTTTCCCAACTGCCATGCACATTGCTGCTTACAAATCTTTGGTAGAAAATACAATTCCCGGAATCGAAGCTTTGCGAAATACTTTAAATGCCAAAGCAAAGGAATATAAAAAAGTAGTTAAAATTGGTCGAACACATTTTATGGATGCGACACCTGTGACTGTTGGGCAAGAACTGTCAGGCTACGTTTCGCAACTAGATCATGGAATTGCTGCGATCAAAAACACGTTGAAACATTTATCAGAATTAGCATTGGGAGGAACAGCAGTTGGAACTGGATTGAATACACCAAAAGGTTATTCAAAACATGTCGCTGGAGAAATTGCCAAATTAACTGGACTTCCATTTGTAACTGCCAAAAATAAATTTGAAGCACTAGCTGCTCATGATGCTATCGTGGAGTCACATGGCGCATTGAAAACAGTAGCCGTTTCATTGATGAAAATCGGAAATGATATTCGCATGTTAGCTTCTGGTCCAAGATGCGGAATTGGTGAATTAATCATTCCTGCCAATGAACCTGGTTCGTCAATTATGCCTGGAAAAGTAAATCCAACTCAGTCAGAAGCACTCACCATGGCAATGGCTCAAGTGATGGGAAATGACGTGGCGATAAATGTAGGAGGCATGACAGGACATTTTGAATTAAATGTTTTTAAGCCGATGATGATTTTTAACTTCCTTTTTTCTGCTCGATTGATTGGAGATGCTTGCCGAAGTTTTGATAAAAATTGTGCGCAAGGAATCGTTCCAAATTATCAACGAATCGAAGAGAACTTGCATAATTCATTGATGCTCGTAACGGCACTAAATACTCATATCGGTTATGATAAAGCTTCCATCATTGCAAAAAAAGCATATAAAGAAGGAAGTACTTTAAAAGCAGCAGCTTTGAAATTAGGTTATTTAACAGAGAAAGATTTTGATGCTTGGGTGCGTCCTGAAAATATGATTTAGAGAACGGTTTTTCCAAATCGTTTCATCACAAAATAAATAGAGTTGTTTCATTCATTTGGAATAACTCTTTTTTTCGTCTAGGAGTCAGCAGTAAGCATAGCGCACGACCTGACTGCTGACTCCTAAATAGATGAAAAATTTTCTACCCATATCTATAAAACGAATAAAAAATCTCCTATTTTTGGCGGACTGATAAGAAAAAATTTCTTAATAAAATCAATTAAAAAAAATGAACTTACCTGAAAATTTAAAATATACCAAAGAACATGAGTGGATTCGACTAGAAGATGATGATACTGCATATATAGGTATCACCGATTATGCACAAGGTGAATTAGGAGAAATCGTTTATGTTGAAGTAGATACTGTTGGAGATAACGTTGATGCCGACGGAATCTTTGGAACAGTTGAAGCAGTAAAAACGACTTCTGAATTATTTATGCCAATTGGTGGTGAAATTTTAGAATTCAACACAGAATTAGATGAATCTGAAGGGGATAATCCTGGGTTATTAAATTCTGATCCTTATGGAAAAGGTTGGATCGTAAAAATTAGAATTTCAGACCCTGAAGCAGTAAAAAACCTTCTGAGTGCAGCAGATTACAAAGGATTAATAAGCTAATTTATTTATGATTAATGATAAATTTCACCACGATTTATGCTCTTCGTAAATTCACCGTTTATCATTCATTATGGGTTTATTTTTTTTCGAAAAAAATAATCTCTACACACCAAAAATATTTTTAATTACATCTAATAAGTATCAACCAAAAGAGGATTGAATGTTTAAAAAATTAATTCCAGCTATACTTTGGTCATTTCTGATTTTATATTTCTCTACAAAAGGTACAATCAATTTACCAGAATCTTGGTGGGATTTTTTTTCGGTAGATAAGATTGGACACTTTGGAATTTATGGAATCTTCACTTTTTTATTATTGCGAGGATTTATGTTTCCCACTTCCACTTGGAAAGACAAAGGAGTTCAAATTGCATTGAGTATCAGTATATTTTACGGAATCGGTATGGAAGTGACACAATATGCTTTTTTCCCTGGAAGATATTTTGAATTTTTAGATATAATTGCTAATATTATCGGTTCATATACTGGACTACTTTTTTTTAATTTTTTTAATAAAAAAATATGACTAATTTTTTGCTATTCGTTGACCTTTCAATACCGGGACTTACGCTTACGTATCTTCTCCTAGCCTTGATTGCAGTCATAATTGTAGCTATTGTTCTGGTGCGACTCCAGATGTCAAAAAATGCTACGTCGGGAGATTTAACTGCAAAATTTGCAGACAAACCTAAAAAATCTCCACTCGATGGAAGAAATAAATACCCGCCTGTAGATATTCTACGAAAGAGCGGTACTATTTTTAATATCGGTTTAATTACATCACTTGCACTAACTGTTTTGGCTTTTAGCTGGACGAGCTTCCCTGATGAAGTTTTCATTCCAGATGATGCCATGGAAATAGATGAAGATATTGAGCAAGAACCACCTCGAACAGCGGAACCACCACCACCACCACCACCGCCACCGCCACCAGTAATTGAAGAAGTGCCGGAAGAGGAAATTTTGGAAGAAGAGGAACCAACATTCTTGGATCAAGATATTGATGAAGATGAGATTGTAGAAGTTCCAGATGAAGAGCCTGTGGAAGAAGAGGAAGAACCTGAAGTGGAAGAAGTGATAGAAGAACCTGAAGAGGAAAAAATCTTTAAAGTAGTAGAAGATATGCCTCGTTTCCCTGGCTGTGAAGGTCAAGGAAAAAGTAAGAAAGAATTGAAAGAATGTTCTGATGCGGAGATGTTGAAATTCATTTATAGCAATATCAAATACCCTGCTGTTGCTCGTGAGAATGGAATCGAAGGTAGAGCTATTCTAAAATTCATGGTAGATGAAAATGGATCTGTGAGTAAAGTTCAAGTACTACGTGAACCTGGCGGAGGAACAGGTAAAGAAGCAGAACGTGTAGTTAACATGATGAATAGTATGGGACAAAAATGGACTCCAGGAAAACAAAGAGGAAAACCTGTAAAAGTTTGGTTTACTCTTCCTGTAAGTTTCAAATTACAAGGATAATTTTCCTACTGATTATAAAAAAAACGGTTGCTTCGAATATTTCGGAGCAACCGTTTTTCGTTTATTTTGTACTTGTATTAATCTCTAAAAAGACTGATCTTGCGAAAACGCAGCCATGGCAACTTTTGAGCGACCAAAACGTTTTTAATAATAAAAAATGTTGTGAAATAAAAGTGAAGTTTGTTTTATTATCTAAGCCGGGGCAACTTCCAAAATATTTGTCTAAGTACTAAAAAAAAATACCGAAATGCGGATACTCATAATTATACTTTTAGCTTTTTCTTCTCCTTTGTTTGCCCAAGGGCAAGCAGGGAATAATGATTCCAAACTAGCGCAGCAATATTTTGTTGATGGAGAATTTGAAAAAGCAGGTGTTTTGTACAAAAAATTATTTGATAAAAATAATAAAAACGATTACTATCTCAATCGATTCATGGATTGCATGTTGGCGCTTGAAAAATATTCAGAAGCTGAAAAAGTAATCAAAAAACAACTTAAAAAAAATCCCAAACAAGTTCAACTCTATGTGACTTATGGGAATCTTTACGAGCGACAATATAAAGATGACGAAGCCGTCAAGCAATATGAAAAAGCGATCAAAAAGTTGCCAGCAGATCGATTTTCCATTACTCGCCTCGCCAATGCTTTTATTAATCTAACAAAATACGAACTCGCCATACAGACTTACGAAAAGGGTTCTAACCTTTTAAAAGATCAGAATGTTTTTGCCTACAACTTAGGAGATCTGTATCGTCGAAAAGGAGATACTGAAAAAATGATTACGAGTTACCTCAATAGTTTAGCTCATAATCCAAGTCGATTGAATTCGATGAAAACACTTTTTCAGCGATACTTGAGTGAGGAAGATTTTGTGGAATTACAAACTCAATTGTACACTCGAATCCAAGATAGTGATGAAGTCGTAGCTTATCCTGAATTATTGATTTGGGTTTTTATCCAAAAGAAAGATTATAAAAATGCTTTTCGCC
>Ga0209187_1003963_pt1 | contig 11738 bp, 6 predicted proteins | sample BantaG_FD_187430 | JGI IMG/M metagenome (GOLD analysis project Ga0209187, IMG submission 187430) | Marine algal microbial communities from Bantry Bay, Ireland - BantryBay_4 metaG (SPAdes) (version 2) | ecosystem: Host-associated > Algae > Red algae > Unclassified | place: Bantry Bay, Ireland... | reverse complement strand
CTCACAGTGACATGGTTAGCTGACTTTTTATCTGAATTTAAGAATACGGTTATCGTTGTTTCTCACGATAGATATTTTTTAGATATGGTCTGTACCCATGTCGTAGACATTGATTTTGGACAGATCAGAATCTTTACTGGTAATTATACATTCTGGTATGAGTCGAGCCAGCTGATGGCACAGCAAATCGCTAATAAAAATAAAAAGGTAGAACATAAGCGAAAAGAGATGATGGAGTTCATCCAGAGATTCGCAGCAAATGCTTCTAAATCAAGGCAAGCTACCAGTCGTAAAAAAGCTTTAGAAAAACTAAATGTAGAAGACATCAAACCATCTACTCGAAAATATCCATTCATCCACTTCAATCCAGAGCGAGAGATCGGAGATCAGATCCTACGAGTCGATAAGCTCAGCTATACGAATGAAGCGGGAGACTTACTATTTTCTGATTTTAATCTGATCATGAATAGTAATGATAAGATAGCACTCATCAGCAAGGAATCATCAGCCATCACGGCACTATATCAGATCTTAGATGGCCAGCTGAAGCCTGATACTGGGACTATAGAATGGGGACAGACTATTTCTAAAGCTTATCTACCGACTGAAAATGAAGCTTTCTTTTCAGATGCGCAGGACATGGAATTAATTGATTGGTTAAGACAATTCTCAGAGGATAAAGACGAACAATTCATCCGTGGATTCTTAGGTAGAATGCTATTCTCAGGCGAAGAGGTCTTTAAGAAATCCAGCGTATTATCTGGAGGAGAAAAAGTCAGATGTATGCTGTCCAGAATGATGCTGGCTCACCCTAACTTCTTACTTTTAGATGAGCCGACGAATCACTTAGACCTCGAATCCATCACAGCACTGAATAATTCTCTTAAAGAATTTCCTGGTAGTTTAATTATGACATCACATGATCATGAGCTGCTTAATACTTCTTGCAATCGAGTGATAGAAATAGGACCCAATGGCATGATAGATCAGCTGATGGAATATGACGAGTATGTCAGGTCAGAAAAAGTAAAATCGCAAAGAGAAAAAATCTATAAGCAAGTCGCGGCAGCTTGATAATGAGTTGATGATTATACGATTTGGTGATTTGGTGATTTAATATGATAGCTACTTAGCTAGCTATTCTCGGCTTGCCTGCGGAAGACAGGCTTGATACAGGATCTAATCTTCTCTATCAATCCGTCCTTAATCTATATCCAGATTCCAAGCAAGATTGACAAGGACATCTTAGGTATTATGATTATTGTTTTCTCAGCATCACGACCCAGTCGGTATTTTTCTTATTTGCAACCTCAGGTGGACTGCCTACATTTATTATTTTTCCAGACTCAGTAGATACCACACTCCCCTTTCTAAGATCACCTCCCGACTTAGGATCAAACCAATCTATGGAGAACGCTCCAGATGCAGCTGATAGATCTATAGCTGGCATCACACCTTTAGATTGATAGAGGACATATATACTTCCTGGATCTGCAAAACAGTAGCCATCATCCTTAATCAGCTGTGGCTGTGCCATCATATCAGAATATGGTAAATATTCCTTAAAAAAGCCAACAGCGATTTTTGACTGTTTCCATAACAGATCTCTACTCCGCCAGTCTTCGCAGTCTAAATCATGTGGTGGAAACTTATATCCAAAATACCATTCTACACCAGGACCACCTGCCAATAAGTGCCCCCACAGTACTTCATGTCGCAATGTGTCATGATCTGGATCCAGCTGATCCGGCATAGCCCCCATCCAGTAGAATCCTATCTCGTCCATCGGTGAGTACCAGGTCTTTCCTGCAGCTGTCGATTTATTTATATACTTGATTGTCTCTGTATGAATTAGCTCTCGCTTATTGATCTGTAGTGATAGGCCATCAATAGACTCGATACGATATAAAGAGTCAGCTATAGAATCGCGGACCCCATCCCAAGAATGCGTATGAACGACTACAGGATGATTATAAGCATCTACGTCCTTAATGAAGTCTGCCATATCTTTGCGCTGTCTGGTATTTTGACCTTCAGGAGAAAAGTGAGCTGGACCATTCTCTTCTCCCAGATTCCATACGATCTCTAAGTGATGAGCATATCTGGCTACCAGCTCTCTGAAATATAACTTCCTTTGTGGACCAGTATCGCCTCCATCTAATAGTAACTCATTCTCTGTCTCTTGTAATACAAAATGGAGCAAGACTCCTTTATCCTCCATATGGGAGAATACTATATCCCACTGATCCAACTTACTACAGTCCATCCGATCAAAATCCGTATGTGATACATAAGGCCAGACGTCTTTTCCATCTCCATCGATATTCATTGTCAAGAAGTAGATCGTATTCATTTCCATCTCATCTATATAATTCACAGAGCCTATGATTCCCTTTCCTTTACCATTCTTCCATGTAGGGTCACCTACTGTCCAGTCTTTCTTATGAGCCTCATATGACTTGATGAATACTTGATTGGAATTGTGTGAGTAGGTACTGTCAAAATCTTCATATGCCAAGAAATTCTCTGGAGAGTTAGGTCCTACTTTCAGATGATATTCTTTAGATTCTGAATATTGTAAATAGCGCTTCCCTACATAATCAAGTCTCCCTTTTTCATCACTATCCTCTTGAAGATCATTGACTAAGATGGTACCTGAAGCTCCATCAAAAGCTACAGCCTGTCCATCACTGACATTACCTACAGCTATATTATCACCCTTTCGAAATGAAACAGTGTACGACCACTCCCCTACCTGATCCGCTATAAACCAAGCCCTCCAGATGGTCCCAGAGGTGGCGCTTGTCTCCCCAGCATTTCCATCTGCTGCAAAATAACCTGGGATGATATACTTCACAGACCCATTAGTAAATGTCACTTCCAATCGATAATTCAAGAATGGATTATCAGTACCCATCTCAGATAGTTCAGGGCCATCAAAATCCAGCTTTAGCTTTTGGTACAACTGTACCTCGTGATCATAGCTTCCTTGGTTACAACCTATAGTGAGCCATGATATCAACAGTAAAAGAATGGTATACTTCATATATTATATATATAATGATAGTTATAAATATAAGAGCAATAAGTCTTATATGAAAAATTGGAATCTTCTAATGTAAGAATAGAGTTGTGATAAGATAATGAAGCCGAGTGTATTTTTTTATAAAAAATCAACAACTATTGAACAAACATTTGAGTATAGAAATAAATGTCGGATAGAAAATAAGGGTTAATTTCTAAATTCTTGGCCTAAGCATTTTGTCATATTCAATGTGACAAGCAGAGATAACGTCTTTTTCTTACAATATTACTTTAGATAAATACACTTATACAAACCTATATCTGTACTTATCTATCAATTAAAAGGAGATAAATACACTTATAAAGAACTATATCTGTACTTATCTATCAATAAATAGGAGATAAATACACTTATAAAAATCTAAATCTGTACTTATCTATCAATAAAAAGTAGATAAATACACTTTAAAAATTCTATATTTGTATTTATCTATATAAAATCATCATGGATACAATAGGCAGAGAAGCGCAAATCAAGGTTATGAAATCACTATATGCCTTAGATAAATCTTACTTTCTGGCACTAACAGGCAGGCGAAGAGTCGGCAAAACATTCCTTATAGATCAAGTCTATCGAGATAGGATGTGCTTCAGAGTCACAGGCATACAAGATGGTAACATAGAAATACAAATCATTAACTTCGTACAGAAGATAGCAGAATACAGTCATATCCCTATTGTATCTATACCAGATAATTGGCAGCAAGTATTTATTCTTTTCAAAACTTACTTAAAGTCCCTACCAAAAAATAAAAAACATATCATATTCATAGATGAACTCCCATGGATGGCTACTGCCAGATCAGGCTTCATACAGCTATTAGCACACCTTTGGAATGACTACATCTCTAAGCAGAAACATTTCACCTTAGTCATATGCGGCTCTGCGACATCGTGGATAACTAAGAAAATAATCAATGACAAAGGAGGTTTTCATAATCGACTAACACATATTATTACACTTAAGCCATTCACACTCAAAGAGACTAAAGAATTTCTGCTATCAAAGAAGATAAAACTTACTGATCATGCCATCGCAGAACTATACATGGTCATGGGTGGTATACCATACTATTTAGAAAATATAAAAAAAAGTGAATCACCTACGGTAGCCATAGACAGGATGTGCTTTTCTGAGACTGGTATCTTAAGGTACGAATATGACAATCTATACAAAGCTTTGTTTCACAATGCATCTAATCATGAAGCTATAGTCAAAGCACTAGCTACAGTAAAGTCTGGTCTCAATAGATCTGAGATCATAAAAAAGTCTAAAGTCAATGCAGGTGGTCCATATACAAGAGCGATGGATGATTTACTATTATCAGGATTTATCGTAGAAGAAACACCTTATGGCAAAAGAAAGAGAGGAGCCATCTATAGATTAGCTGACGAATATTCTGTATTCTTTCATCGATTCATCTCACCTAATAAAAAAGCCTCTAGAGGCATATGGCAGCTGCTCTCACAATCTCAAAAATATAAAATCTGGACTGGGTATGCATTCGAATCACTATGTCAGAAGCACATAAACCAGATCAAAAAAGCTCTAGGCATAAGTAAAGTATATACAGAAACATCAAGCTACAGATATATCAGTAACAAAGCTACCACCGGATTTCAGATAGACTTACTTATAGACAGAAAAGATAAAACCATCAACTTATGTGAATGCAAATATTACGATGCCCCGATCGCTATAAGCTCAAAATATGCAAAACAACTAAATGAAAGAAAGGCACTATTTAGGTCATCTACAGGAACTAAAAAAATACTTTTCACGACTATCATTACCAATCAAGATATTGTGAAGAATGAGCATTATAAAGATGCTGTAGATATTAGTGTGCCACTCAGTGCATTAATGAAGTAAAATTACTTTAATTCACTCAAGTTACTATAGTTAACCAACGCTGTTCGTAGGTAGCAACTTCGAACTATATTCTTCGCATAAAAGCCTTCATGAATTTGCAACATCAATACATCAATGACATATATTATTTGCAAGATTGGAGTATAGTAAGTAGAGCGGCATCTAGACATTGGGACATAAATTCGTCGGTATAACCTAAGAATATCGTGCACCAAAAGCGTGATCGATCTTCTCATGAGGTATGAGTATCAAGTGCTACACGAACATAATACTTATAGAACATCAAATGAACTGATCTAAGGTAATATAATAACAAAAAAAGAGATGCTAACTGCTTAGCATCTCCACTATCCTATAAATTCTAAGGGTGAAAATAATAGGTAATTTTGTAAAGTTGTCTCCCTACCTACCTATAAATCCATATGTATTGGAAACACTAAGAATATTAGTTGCATACCCACTATGAAAATACCATCATATATACAAAATTGAGTCTCTAAATTTTATCCAATTCAGAATCCCCGCCTTCGAGATAATCTATGCATTTTTATATCTCCAATTAAAATCAATGTAAATAAATTACTATCATCTATGATCTAACATAAGTCAAAGAAAATCTTTCTGCTCAGCAGGCTTATACCGAAGAAAAATTGGTTTAGGACTTATTAAATACAGCATCGGTATAGATCCAATCTTGTTATACAGTCTACCCATTTTCACCTCTGTAAATCATAAATACTTAAATGCCACATCTATCGTGAAAATTTCAGAAAGATATAGCTCTACATCATCTCAGTATGATCCGGATTACAAACATACATTGATCGACCTATATACTTCATAAGTATCATCTTTTCAATAAGACGCTCTAATGTACCTTATATAAGCCTTCATGAATATTTATTTTTACTTTATTTATTAAAACTTTGTAGCTAAATATTTCATATTATTAGATTAATTAGCCTCGAAGGTCTCCTATTTAATCAAGACTAAAATTTACCCTTGTCGCGATTCCACTATTTGTCAGCCATAATGATTTATCACTACCATTAATATCTCCATCAAGATTATGATCGGCTTCATGATATAAATCAAATGTTCCATTTAAGTTATACCACACAGACTTATCTTCAACATTGATATCATCACTACCGTTGAAATCATCACCTTGATAAGTGTTTCCTGCAAATGCAGTCCAAATTCCTGACATGAGTTCTTTCTGACCAAAAGACGCTGGATATGTAAAAGAGTCCTGAGTTGTAAAATCAAAAACTAATACACCATTAACCACAGGAATAGCAGAAGGCGACATAATAGGTAAGTGATTTCTATGCTCCACGACAATGAAAAATGCATCCCCATCAGGAAGTGCCATACAATCTGAAACCCTAATCGAGCCGTCCCTCTGTATAATACCTGCGAGCTTCATGACTGTAGAGCTCACATCCTGATCGAGTCTCAGACTGACTAAAACCCAATCCACATCATCATCTCCGTAGTCATAATCCTGAAAATTTATACCTTCCAATCCAGAATAATTCCACGGCGCTCCCTGGTAAGGCTGACCTGATGCAGTAGCTTGTACTAATTGACTTTGAGGACTTTGACCAGGTAATAATCTTCTTAAACTATTTAGCTTATTATGGTGAGATCCTGAAATCACATCATAAGGACCCTCTAAAAAAGCCTTCAAAAGCAGCTTCGAAGTACAGCCATATCGACTAAGACTTACTTCATTAAATAATGTCTGATCATTTGGATTATTGTCACAGCCTCGCTCACTTACTATATAGATATTATCCTGCACCATGGTAATACCTTCAGGTTGTCTTTCTTCTGTTATGAACTCTTCACCAACTAATGTCACATTCATTCCTGTATTACCGACTATATTCACTTGGTACTCGAGTATTTTTCGATTACCCTCACTTACAATCAATATATGATCAGCATGAGGTGAATCCTCTGCATAATTCTGCCCCATGTGATGCAGTCCCGAAGCATCCTTATCTGATGGTTCACAAATATCATTCTGATCATAAAACGGATCATTAAAATCTGTAATTGGTAGGTCAACAGATAAAAATGTCTGCCCAATGACCCCATCCGTATTTGTTGTTGGCAGAGTTATTTTTACAGAAAAAAGCTCTCTCGGAAAATGCTCTCTTGTAAAGAAGAGTCGCTCCGTGTGTGGATCATAAGTCATCCCTTCTACCCCAGCATTATTCTGATTGATTGGAATTTCTGATAAGAGAGACACAATACTCAAGATCTCCATCTGACCAGTGATTATACTATACTCTAAAAAATATAAATCATTTCGTCGCTCATCCATCATGACAAAATAATTATCTTCCAAATAGGTAATACTTTCTAAATCATCCTCGATGACTGAACTCTCATTCATAAATCCAATATTGAACGAACTATTGTCAGATCGATTGAATCCTTTGAGCTGAATATCAGCACCACTAATACCCGGAATAGGATCATCTAATATAGAAATGAAGATATCAAGCACAGGATAATAACAAAGTCCTGAATATTCTTCATTGACTGTTGTCATGGATAATTCTTCCCTCGAGCCTATGTCGTCGATGACCTGAGCGTACAAGTGCGTCGATAGTAATAATAATGATAATATTGAAAAATAACGTGCAGTTAGATTCATTAGTAGCAATAGTTACAGGATTAAACTATTACAGCCAGAAGGGGGGAAGAGACTATAACAATCAGCAAAAAAATAGTATCGCATAATCTCTTTAGGAATGCTATACTTTATTAATTGGTTACATATTTAAAGACTACATATCTACTTATCAGTTTTAATTTATAATAGTCAGTTAATAACATAAAGACGTTTACATTATTCATATATAATGGCTTTCTTAAAATAATTTTATGTAGTTGTCTATCGCCAGTTGTGATTTTGAATCTTTAAAATATAAATCTTTGTACTTTATAAATCAGGAATACCTTAGATTAGGATCAATTCCCATCGATTCTTTTTTTTACAGGTGTAAGGAATAAATCTGATCCTGCCAAATCATCAAAATCAATTGAATAGTCTCTCTATTCAGAATCATATCTGATTTACATAGCTTCCCATAATATTCAACTGCATAGATGACTGGTGCAAGCGCATTGCTCTGAGGTTACACAACCTCAGAGATCGGGGACACTCCATAAGGCGCAAAAGTTTAGGTGAGATAACGCTTTTCTTAGAAATATTTCTACGTAACGTTGTTAAAAAGGCAAAATAGGGTTTCAGGAATACCTGATTACTAATAATTGGATATTACAATTATTATTAAAAACAAGGCCTATATGATTACGCAGAGCTTATGCTATAAGTTGTGATGTGCGTTATATTCTTTAAATCACAGACCGTAACGGTTGACTAATGGGAGTAATTTAAATTCTTTGCACTTACAAGTTCAAGATCGGGACTTCATAAGCTAGCTCATCGCGGTAATCATACTACTTTTAAGATACTCACTTCATATATCGTGTTCATGAGCTGACTAATCGCAGCAATCATATTACTCTGAAGTTACAAACTTCAGAGATCGGGTAATATTGATCTCGAACTTTCTGATAAACTGATGAACAGAATAACAGAAGTCTCTAAAATGACAGAGAAGGATAAAGATCATGTCTTTACCCTTCTCGATGCTTTTAACGCTCGTACTAAACTACAAGGTTTCGTTTAATTACGCTCTTAAACTAAATCACTTTTATCTGGATGTATAATTCCTGGTATTTGTCCATTCTCGTATGTTAAAAGGAACTGTAACCATTCATTCATCAATTTTATAATTTCGGATGTTGTAATTTTAACTGGTTCAAACTCATCAAAATTATTAGTGATTACTGAAGTATCCTTTTTAACATCAACCACACACCAATCACCTGTACTTAGTTCAAATGATACTAATTCACCACTTATAACTTTGTTTAAATTTTGAATTGCATCTCTTACTCCGTCAGATTTGGAATACTGATTCATACCTAATTCATATAACATTTCATACTTCTGCGGATAAGTGTTTAGAATTGGATATTGCCTACCATCAATAAGAGTCTTTATGTAAAATGTTTTTTGGATCATTTGTTACAAAACTGGAAATGCTGATATAATAGTATTGTTTGAGTTCTTTAAATAATAATGTATCTTCTGACGAGTTGTTGTAAATCCTTCCCAGGTATTACCCGTAATATTTACTGGATTATTCGCCATTACATGCTTAAGCTCATCCATGATTTTATTTTCATCCCATGTATCTGGCCAAAAACTCTTTGTAGATGTTGAACCATCAGCTCTTTTTATAACAGCTTCATAAAAACCATCTGAAGTTTCTTTTAAACGATCAACAAGTTTTCTTGAGTTATCAGTTATTAATGCTGAAATATGATGACGCCCACCATTTGTTCCATGACCTCTAAAAAGATGTTCAACAGTCCTTGTAACAATACTGGGATGATTGGCATGGTTAACAACATCTGGAATATCTTTAATTCCTCTTTGCAGAGCTGTAGATATACTCTCTAAAACATTTGTCTTAATTCTTATTCCTGCACCATCGAAAAGGAATTCCCACGCCTTAACCACACGCTGAGCCTTTCCAGTCTCTTGTGCGACTTCCATAAAATCAGCAAATCTACTATCGCCATCAAAATCATCAAAAAAGTCTATAGCACAACTGTTGTTATTCATGGAAGCTCCAAACTCATTACTTGAGCTTTGGGAAGAATCGTTTTCAAAATCACTGACAATTGGAAAATCACCAATCGTGGAATTCAGCAATATTCCAAGAACAATAGGTAAAATGAATGTTATGAATCTGTGAAATAGTACTACCATTAGTTACAAGTTATAGTTTCTTTAAATGTTTCGTATAAATCTCTTTGTGTTTTATTTTTCATAAAACCATCTAATCTGTTTTTATTACCCATAAAGTCATCAAACATGTCTTCAGAAATTTTATTGAAATTTGGGTGATCAGACAGATCTTGCAAATCATCATAAAAATCAGATCTGTTTTCTCTATTGTATAATGGTTTTATGACCTTCTGAATATCTCCAAATTTTTCGAGAGCTTTTGCAGCTTTCGATGCTCCTTTATCTCCAATAACTCCCAAAACAATATCACCTACTATCCTTCCAACACAGTAATATCTTGCTGGTCCATCAAAGGAATCTACATATTGATCTATTGACGCGCTTATTGAATTGAAAAGTTGCATCATCTTGTCTATATCTGTAACGAATTTTATAATTGAAGTTCTTATTTCCTGCGCTTCATCACAATCAGAAATATAGTCATTCAATTTTTCATAATATCCTTCTTCTAATTTCAATCGATCTAATAATTGAGCTATCGCATTATTCGCTTCACTATTGGTGTCAAGCTGTGAAATGTTATTATAATAATCATCACAAGCTTCTATAGACATGGAATATATTCTACTATTACACCTCAATAAGGCCCAGGTAAATGCATCTTTTACTTTTTCTGCATTTTCTAAAAGCTTTACCAAATCTGTAATTACTTGAGGTAATTCTACAACTGCAGAATAAATACCATCCGCAACCCCTGGTCTAAAACGTTTAATATTTTGAATCGACTGATCCTGAATTTGGTCAGCCTCAATTAAGCAAACAGGTACAAATCCTTTCTCTCCTGCACAAGAAAAACTATTAAAAAGCTGTGGATATGTCATCCAATTTTCAGCAAAACATTGGTCCATTCTATTTACAAATGTCTCTATTTGCTGAAAGAAAAAATTGATCGAATCTATTTCAGCCAATTTATTATGAAACAAAACAAATTTCAGTTCATCAAATGAGCTATAACGACAATCAGAATTTGATTTTTTATTGCCATTCGTAAATCCGGAAGATCCACAACAAACGTATAAATAGTCAGTTAAATCTTGGAATGTATTCATCGCATTTGTAAATAATTCTTCAATATTTTGACCATTAAATATGAGTTCATTGTTAATCGTAGCAGTCATCATCTCCTGTATAGATAGAATATTATCATTACTCGAACAATCCGCATTTAGAGAAGGTAACTCTATAATGGTTTGTATTTGTGAATATACACCTTCAGCACTACTAATTTTAATAAATAATATATAATATTTAGATTGTGATTCAGCTAGCTGTATCGCTTGATTGACTCCATTTGAAATTCCATCTTCTGTTACATTATTATGTAGATAAAGATCAAAATCAAATACTTTAAAATTAGATGATATTGTTGTTCCAATTTCGACATCTATTTCGTTTAGAGAATTGATTACTTCAGTTGCTTTAACTTCTAACTCTTCTTCATAATAACTCCTATCCACCCCACTCACATCTGATAACAACACATAATTATCCTGCCCCACTACCTGACCTGACAACAATGAAATAAGACATAATAATGAGATCGCTATTTGCGTATATAGTTTCATACTAATTGTATTCAGGTTTAATTAAATATTCTGCAAAGTGATTCTTAAGGTCTTGCTGATCTCGCTAAAGCGTCCATCGCTGTGAATGGCTAATACCTTGTACATGTAAGTCTTCTCAGTATACACAAAGACATCATCATAGTGATACTGACCTGACTGTAGCTGGTCCTGAGGATAGACATCTATGTAGTCTATGAATGCTTTACCTTCAGTACTTCTATAGATCTGAAAGTAGAGCAGATCATCTGTATGCTGATAATTCCAATCAAGCTGAGCATACACCGTATTTGTCCAGTACTGGTTTTTCTTGAAT
>Ga0209187_1003953_pt1 | contig 11769 bp, 5 predicted proteins | sample BantaG_FD_187430 | JGI IMG/M metagenome (GOLD analysis project Ga0209187, IMG submission 187430) | Marine algal microbial communities from Bantry Bay, Ireland - BantryBay_4 metaG (SPAdes) (version 2) | ecosystem: Host-associated > Algae > Red algae > Unclassified | place: Bantry Bay, Ireland... | reverse complement strand
CCCCTCAGCAGCGACCATGGCATCCCCCCCGCACCGCCCACCCTCTCTGCCCCAAACGCCCACGTGGTGGCGCCGACCCGCCGCCCCCCTCACCCCACAGCCACGCTGCCACCGCCACCCGCCCGTCACAGGGGCGCCGGGGGCAGCTCCAGCGCCTCCCGCACCAAGCCGTCGACGTCCATGTGGTCTGACAGGGTCGACGCGGGGCTCGGCGGCGCGGCGGCCGCCGCGCCCGCACCGCCCGTGCCGCCACCGCCGCTGCCACCGGGGTGCGTCGGCAAGAAGGCCGACGCAAACAGTCCGTCCACCGTCAGCGCGTCGGAGAGGCTGCCAAACATGGTCGGCGTCGCGCCGCCGCCGCCGCTGCCGGCGCCGGCCGAGGCGGTGGCGCCGCCGGCGGCGCCGACGACGCCCCACCCGCCGTCGGCGCCCGCGGGGTGCGCCAGCACGTGCGGCAGCGGTGGCGGGGGCGCGGGGGCGGCGCACGCGGCGGCGGCGCCTGCAGGGGCGTCGGTCGCCACCACGGCGGGCGCGTCGACGCGGTCGCCGTCGGCGGCAGCGCCGGTCGGGGGTCCCCCCGCCCCGCCGCCGCCGCCGGCGTCTCTGTCGTCAGGGGCGCCCGCGTCGCCACCGTCGCCGTCAAAGGTGCTCCCCCCGGTGCTGCCGCCACCGTCCCAGCTCCCTGCGCCGCCGCCGCCGCCCCCGTCACGCGACGCCCCCACCGTGCGGCGGCGGCGTGCGGCGACCGCCACCCCCGCCACAACCGCCGCCGCCGTCAGGCCGACGCCGAGGCCAATGGCCAAGCCCCGCCGGGAGCGACGCGGCGGGCGCTGCGACGCGTCGTCGTGGCCGCCGTCGGCCGACGCGCCCGCCGACGGTGAGGTGCCGCTCGACGACGGTGGCGGCGATGGCGGCGGGGACCGCTCGGGCGGCGTCGGTGAGGGCGTCGGCGTCGGCCTCGGCGTTGGCGTTGGCGTTGGCGTCGCTGCGCCACCCGCCGCGTACGTACACAACACGTCGCGCCCAGACGCAAAGATCGCCGCCTTGGCGCCCGCCGGCACCGTGCCGAGCGCAACGTTGCCATCCGCCAGCGGCACGGGCGCCGTGCCAGCAATGAAGAACCAGAAAAAGGTCGTGTTCGCCGGCGCCCACTCGCGGCAGCCGGGATGAAGGTAGATGAGCTCCTCGTCGAGCCAACCAGTGACAACAGTGGGCGTCAAGTCGGCGGCGAAGAGGGCGGCCTGCGCCGCCTGCGCGGGCGCCGACGCGGCACGGGCTGCCCGAAACGTGGCGTACACATCGCTCGTGTGGTCTGTTGGCTCGCTGTCATTGGCGACGGCGGGGGTAAGGTAGTATTGAGACGACACACACATGTCCAGCCCGTCTTGTAATCCTTCTAGCGACGACGGGAAGGAGTCGATCATGCCGCTCCACGCGCGGGGCGTCCCAATGTACGTTTCGTGGTAGTTCATGGAGAACCTTGCGGGGCACGCGGCGGTTGCAGCGCTAACGTTCAACAGCCGGTACTTGGCCGGCACGTCATCGGCCGAGGGCATCCGCGGGGGGATCACCACCTGGCGGACGGTCGGTGCGGGCGAGGCGCGGTGGTCGTCCACGAGTGCGCCAACCGAGCCGAGTGCCGCAACGAAACAAAAAATGACAATGGCAAGGGCAACGGCCACGGCGGCGGATTGCTGGCAGCGCTTCGCACCGCGCCGCAAACGGGGCGACCACAAAGCCACCAACATTGCTGCTAGCGTCTGTCGCGAGCCACGGGGTGTTCGGATGGGTAGCAGCCAACAGCACGAAGACGAACAGATGGATGCCGGCAGCCGGTGGAAACAACGGGGGGGGGCGGCTTGGAGACGGTGAGGAGCGAGTGGGGCGGGAGCGGCGGACCCCAATGCTGTCGAGCACGGCCACCCGTGGAAGCGCATGAATTAGACTGGCTTCCGTCGCCATGCTTCATTGCAAGAGGGCGCGCGGCCAGCGCGACCCATGGCGACGCCATATGCTCAACAATGAACCCGGGGTAGGCGACGGGTCCGCCCTGCCACGCCACATTACAGTACTCGGAACCCCTTGAAACAATGGACCCCGGGCAGGCGACGAGCCCACCCTGACCCGCTGTAGGATATTGAAGGATTGTGCAAGCACCTGTCTGTCCGACAGGAGCCTCATGGCTACCTGAGCAACGCTGGGCCGCTGCCACCGCTCCGTGGCGTCCTGGCAGACGGTACTGTATTCGCCATTGAGCGGTCCCTCAAGACAGCACCGCGGCAACAACGTCGTCACGTTGGTGATTCCGTCCGTCTCACTGTCAAAGTTGCTGACGTCCAGCTCGCCCACTCATGACATGCGACGCGCGGTGCGCATGAGGGCCCCGCGCTGCACATAACGGCGCGATCGTTGTGGCGGCGCAGTGGGGCTTAGACCGTGTATTCTACCTTACGGATCTGCTGATTCCATGTTGCAGACTGTTGCAGGATCTCCACAGTCTGCCAAATGGCTGCAGGTCGGGCCATTTTGTGCTGGCAGCTCTGCTGCAGGAAATCATGCTACTCGTGGCTCACGCGGCCGCTTTTCCAGACCTACTGTACAAGCAGTCTGCAACACGCCATTGCAGAGGATTCGCAGATCTGTAAGGTACACGGTCTAAGCCCCACTGCGCAGGTTGGCAGCTGCGAAGCAGCAGCAGCTGCGCAGCTGCGGACGCGGGGGTCCTCCATCGTCTGCTTTGCAACGTTGTGCATAGGAATGTCATCGCACTTTGGCCACGCGAAAAAAATCGACGCCATCCCATTGGGCCGGGAATACATGATCCAATACAAGTACAAGTATATTGAAGAGAACTACTTACGAAATACAGGATCATATGTTTCAGACAGAATGGACCAATACTCGACGACTTCAAACATCTGTACGTCAATCTTGTCTGATCAGGCCAGTTTTAATGTCGTGCTTTCAAACCAGGGGTCTCCAAGCGTACCCTTTTTAGAATAGCGCCCGAGTATTCGGAACGTTCCATGGCAGCAACGGTGCATGTCGAGCGCGAGAGGTCAGGTTCAAGCGTACTTTCCAGCCAGAACAGGACTGAAGTGTGAGTACGCGTATTGGCCAATCTGGGTACCGTTCAGGTACCAGAGTTAGTTAAAGGTTGGCACATTGGACTTTTCTGATATACTTAAGTTACGGTGCGTGTCCCGAAGATGAGACATGCGCGTTTTCTGAAGGACTGACACATCACTGCACGGGGGCAGGCGGCGTGGGGTACGAGAAATTTCTCGACTGGCCGCCATGGAAAGAGCCTCTCCCGACGCGTGCTTGGCTGACAACTCCTTAATACCCGCCTGTGGGCCCTGTTCTGTGGACCTCTCAGATAGCCCCGATCTTGGAGCCAGTCTTTGTCAGGTTCTTGGGGTTATGGTGCGTGTCCCAAAAATGATACATGGCGGTTTTTTCTTATTTTCCCGGCCCACTGGCCTTCTGCAACGGTCCGATAATGTAATGTGACCCACTCGGTCCCACTATGCTTCCAGAACAGCCCCTGACAGTGTTAGCAGAGGCGGCACATCCTGACGTGTCATGGGGGAAAGTGTCATTCATTGCAACTTCGACAGGTGACGACGATCACGCGGCCCAATCAAATACACAGATACTAGAGCAGGCATGTGCTGACAATCTGTGCACCAAGAAAAGGGCACCACCTTACCAATAAAAACGTGAAAAAGACACCCATGTAGCCCCCTGTGAGGAAAACACGATTTGGGACACCCCTCATCGAAGCAGCTTCGATGAGGGGTGTCCCAAATCGTGTTTGGAGCTTTGACGAAGCTCCAGGTAGCACATGCGCTTTGGCGTTGCAAACCGTTAACCCCAAGAACCTGACAAAGACTGGCTCCAAGATCGGGGCTATCTGAGAGGTCCACAGAACAGGGCTCACAGGCGGGTATTAAGGAGTTGTCAGCCAAGCACGCGTCGGGAGAGGCTCTTTCCATGGAGGCCAGTCGAGAAATTTCTCGTACCCCACGCCGCCTGCCCCCGTGCAGTGATGTGTCAGTCCTTCAGAATACGCGCATGTCTCATTTTTGGGACACACACCATAAAGGTTTGCAACGCCAAAGCTCATGTGCTCACTGGAGCTTCGATGAGGGGTGTCCCAAATCGTGTTTTCCTCACGTGGGGCTACATGGGTGTCTTTTTCGCGTTTAGCAACACGTGGTGTACACGTTGCATAATTATAGTCTGCCGATCCACGGTTTGCAATAATACAGTGAAAATTTCAGCTGTATTCATCCGACTATAGTTATCCCCTCTCAACCTTGTCATCCTTGTGTCCTCGGACGTCAGGAGTCGACATGTTTTCCTCGCATGGCATACATGGACCTGCCACGCAGACTTCCCAGGTGCGAAATTTCATATCATACCACAACAGAAACGTGGGGCCGCCCGGCCCACCAGCACTCAGGGTCATTCTACACCAGCCCGAACGCCCCGAACGTCCGAACGCTGAACGGCCATATGAAAATCCCATTGGGCGACGTGGCCTCGGCTGGGATGCTTGGCCAATGGAATTTCGATATGGCCGTTCAGCGTTCGGACGTTCGGGGCGTTCGGGCTGGTGTAGAATGACCCTAAATCCAGCCAATCGAGCTCTGCGCGCGGTCGCCACTCCGCCGCGGCTTCTCATTGGCCACCGTTATTGTGCTTCTCAAAAAAACTGGACCTCGGTGCATCAGCTTCCGTTGCAAAATCACTGTTTCATTGGCTCAGGGTGCGGTTAATGATGCTGAAGCGGATGTTGCGGATCCAGTTTTTGTGAGAAGCACAATAAGGCCCCCCATCACACCGTGCGCCAGGTTGACGCTCTGGCTGACAGTGGCCAGACTTTTGTATTCACAAGTGCACATGCGTGCAGTACTGTATCAAGGCCTGTGCCATGCAGTATGCAACTACCCTGTCCCTGGACACCCAACGAGTGTTGCGTAACTGTCAAAAAGTACTTTTTCACATTCCCGGGAATATTGTGAGTTCATCAGTTAGATTGGCTGGCACAATGTAGTTGTATACTTGCCGGTGTTTTCTTGTCGGCATAGAGATTTTTTTGCTGTTCTTTGCAGGATCATTAGCCTCTTTCCCCCATTGTCTTGGCGGGGACTCACTGTACCTGGCAATGGCCAATGGAACATCTCTTGGTGAGGCCTTCATCTCTCCCTGCTGTCTCTGCAGTCGACAAAGAACGACGTTTGTGGTGCGTCAGAATAGCAACAGAAAGTGGGCTTCACGGCAGGGAGCATCGCGGAGCACAGAGAAGGCTATACCGTACGACGCTACATACGCCTTCCTTTGTAGTTCAGAGGATGGTTGCGGAAGATGGCCCCGGCGCGTCGTTTTCAGAGAGCCTGGGTGGGCACAGTCAGCACCGTTGACTGTGGAGCTTTCTGTAAGCAACGAAATCACCTCCTGGATCAGCGGATTGCTTGATCCGCGTTGTCAGATCCGGGGTTACTGTCCAGCGTCTTTGACGACTGCGAGAAATGGCAACTGAAAAAACCGGCGATCGAGCCTATCGGGTGGCCCTGACCTGGGGCGCCACGCCAGAAGGCCACGACTCGCTCGCTCACTGAGGCCCGGTACCGCCTGCAACTGGATTGGCTGTGCGGCCGCCACGAGTGACGAGCACGGCAGCCGCGTTTGCTGCCCCGAGCACGGCTGCCCCCCGCTCTCCCATTCGGCAAGGGCGGTCGTGGCAGTCAACCGCGCCACCATTTGGTGTCGTGCTGGTCACTGGGGCGCGGGAAAAGCAGAACCCGCCTCGAACCCGCGCTTGTGGGCACCCGCTCTGTTCAGCTGTGCGGGCGTGTCTTGTGCAAGGATCTTTGTGGAATTATTGTCTCCCTGTTGTTCCGCGCCAGGCGGTGCTCAGAGGGGGTGTCGTGCGCCACTCGGCTGACTCTCCCAGGCGCCCTTGGCCGGACTGCGCGTGGCCTCCGCACGGGTGGACGAGCCCGGCACTCCTGCTTTCATCTCCTGTACCTGCCGACTGACGGGCCGTCCGCGCTCGAAAGAAACCCGGTCAGCGCCGCCGACCCGCCCCTGGGAGGTGAGGCAGGGGGCACCCGGTGGGGGCTTGAAGGAGCAGGACCGTGCCACGGGAAGGCCCTGGTGGCTGTTACTGTCGTCGGCGACCTCGGTGCGGCGGCCCCATTGAGGCAACGCCGACACGGTCTGTACGCTGGGGCGGGCACGCAGCGACACACGCGGACAGAGGGCCACGGGCGGGACACCTGGTGCTCAGCGAGGCGTCGAGCGCGCTCTCTGTTCAGTCTGGGCCAGGACCTGGCGGTTGGCGGACCTTCGAATCCCGTCCTGCCCTCCTCCCACCGCGACCCTGCACGGAGCGGCGCTGCCGACCCCATTCTCCGCTTTCGCAGCCAGAGTGGCGTCCCACGCTGTCGTCCCGCCTTCTAGACGCTGGGCAGGGCGGGGGTGCCTTTATTTGGCGCCCGGTGTGCCTTTGTCACCAACACGTGCGACGGTGGCGGGCGCGCCCGCGCCTGCGCGGCGACGACCCGCAGCCGATCGCCGCGACGCGTGGTGCACGGCGTGAATCGGGTACGCTCCCAATCTTTAGCGCCGCCCCGGTCGGCCCCCCCTCGAATTGGACCGTGGTGTCACGGCTCGGTCGTCCCTGACGGCAGGGCCTGGCGGTCGTTGCTGCTACCTTGGTCCGCTCGTACGAGCGGCCGTCGGTCACCGGGTCGTGGCGTAGGCGCCTGCAGCCGACGCGGCGTGGCTTTTTCTCGTCCGTTGCTTGTCTCCTCTACCTCCTTCCCCCTCGCTCCCCCCGACTCTTCCGCCACCCTCCTGTTACCACGACTGATAACGCGCCCGACAGGCGGGAGGAAGGGAAGTGCTGACTGGCGCTGCGCCCTGTGCGCTGCAGTACAGGCCGCCATACCAGCCAGCGGCCGGTCGCGGCGGGGGGACCGACGGCGATTGCCCGTGTGTCGTGTGGAGGCAGCAAGCGGCCGTGCCGTCGCCGACTGCTCTGCATGCCTGCCACCTGCCCCGTGCGCGTGCTGCTGTGCGCTCTCGCCGTGCTCGTTGCTCCTCCGGCGTGGCCCTAATTGTGCTCCCCTAGAGCGCCCCCCCTTCCGTCATTGACCTGTGTGGCAGTGTGCTGACGTCTCGTGTCACGCGGCCGGCGCGTCGGTTGCTTTCCGACCACTCGGTCGCGCGGGGGTGTCGGCGGCATACCCTTACTTTCGCAACCGCCGGCCGCCCCGTCGACCGCTCCGTCGCCGCGCTGTCGTTGTTGCCGCGCCGCCGACGTCGGGTGTGTTGACGCCGCGGGGCAGGTGGTGCGGACGACCGCCGCGTGACGCGCCGGCAGAAGACGCCGTGGTGCTTGTGAGTGCGACTGTGGGCGAGCACGGCCGCGTTGTCGGACGCGACACGGTGGGTATCGCCGCGGTGTGCACGGGGGGGCTATCCGTTCTCGCCTGGCCAGTGTGACTGTAGACGGCGGACGACGTTGGGAGGGTGTGAGCGAGACGCCCTCGCACCTCACGACTTGTAGGCGGTACTGCCGACCTGTCGGCAGCTGTGACAGGCAGGAGCTGCTGCGGCGCGTGGCCGGACCAGAGGCACTATGGGTGCCAATCAGTCCTCGGTGGTGGACAAGGTGCGAGGTACGTTGGTGGTGCACCGATTTCGATCCTGGGGCGGGGAGTGGGTGGGTGAAGCGGGCAAGTGCTGCAGTTGATGCGGATGGTTCTTGCATGCTGCTGGTTGTTTGCGGTCCCTCTCCTTGCCTGCAATTCTTGAGTGCCTCGGAGATCTACAAGGTGGGAGGCAGGGTGGGAAAGGCGCAACGGTCGCGGCTAACCCGAAGGTGTCCCGCGAGGCGTCCCGCCTGGTTGAGTTAGCCCGCTGTGAGCGGTCGCTGGCTTGGTGCGGCGGCATTGGCCGTTCGTGCCACATGGAGGTGCATATACTGACTTGTTGGGTCGCTTGTATCGATATGTTGATTCTTGCTTGCCTCCCTGCCCGGTGATTTCATCTATCTACCGCCCTCTTCCTCTCTGTTTTTCTCTTGGTTCAGACAAGCGCGTGAAGATTCGGTCGGAGCGGTCGAATAGAAAAGCAGCAGCTGCTGCTGCTGCGTCGGACGCGACTGGCTCGAGTGTGTCGCCGGCGTCGAGCTCGCCGTCGTCATCGCCGCCCATGTCTTCGCCGGACAGCAGCAGCACAGTGCCTTTGTCCTCTGCCGGGAGCAGCAAGGCCGGCCCGACATCGACCAACAGCAGCGTTGGCAACGGAGCGGCGGGCAACGTGTCGAGCACGGGCACCGCGCCGAAGGGGCTCCTCCAGCGTGCCATGTCTGGCCGCTCTGCGCGCCGTGGCTCGGCGGGTGCGATCGGCTCATCCAAGACGCCCGAGGTGCCGCCAGCGGGTAGCGTCCCGAAGGCCGTCGTTGAGGCGGCTGGCAGCAGCGCTGTAGCTGTTGCTGGGGGTGCTGCAGCTGCTGCCGCCGGCGAGGGCACTGCCTCTGGCAAGTACTCGCCGCCAGAGAAGCTCGGCCTGAAGCGGCTCGACTTCATCAACGTACACCGTAAGGACTTTACGGGCCGGATTGAGCTGATGCAGGGGTCGGTGGAGGGCCTCGCCCCCGAGGACGAGACGGACCTGATGGTAGTGTACTTGCGCGAGCGCGGCGTATACAAGGGCAACCGTGACTCTGCGCTGGCCGCCCTGAACCGCTCGGGCCTGTCGCTCGCGCAGCTGGAGAAGGAGACCAAGCCGCAGCCCAGTTACCGCCGGCACTACCACTGCTGGTTGAGCCGGCCGCTGCCCAAGCCCCGCCCCCGTGGTTTTGAGTTCAAGCGCCTGCTGGTCTACGAAGACCCGGGTGAGGAGCTGACGCGCGACGACAACATTGTGCTCGACATCATGAAGTGTTTGACGACTGTGCTAGGTGGTGATGTGCAGATCAGCTCGGTCTTGCTGCCGCTGTCGGGTGCGCTGCTGAGCCCGAGCCTCCGAAAGCACTTTGTGAAGGCGGCAGTGGATGTGTCGGTCGGCTGGATGCAGATGGGCCTGCCGCTCAAGACGGTCAAGATCCTGCTGCCAGAGACGGATATCAGTAAGGACATTGAGACGTTTGCCAAGGTCAAGTCAAAGACCGCCGCTGCGGCGGCGGCGGCGGCGGCGGCTTCGATGGAGATCCGCCACGACGTCTTCTTCTCGTACGCCGAGGCGGACCGACCGTCGGCGCAGCAGATGATGGCGTACCTGCGGTCCAAGAACGAGAACATCCGGGTGTACGACGCGGAGCCGCGTGAGGTTTCCGTGCGTGCTCGGGGGGTTGTCAACGAGGCTGCTATGGGCGCGCTCAATACGTCGCGCATCTTCCTGTCGCTGCTGTCGGACGACTACTTCCATTCGGTGGAGTGTACAGAGGCCTTTTCTCTTGCCTATTGCCGGGATTTCGAGTCGCAGGGTAACTTCATTATCCCCCTCTTCTGGCGGAGCTGCGACTTGACGCCGCTCGCGCGTCGGCTGGTCGCCACGGAGGGTGTGGATTGTCGCGAGGCGGCCTTTGAGTCGGCGACGATGCTACTTGACGAGATCTTGTCGGCGCTGTCGGGCCTGTCGGCCGGGCCTGCCGATGCGGCGGAGCCAGACGCCTTTGCTGAGGGTACCGACAGCTCCAGCGCCGGGCCGGGCGCGGCCGGGGCGGCGGGTGGAGGCAAGCTGCTGCTTGCCGACAAGCTGCTGATGAAAAAGGAGAATGGCAACAACCGCACCATGTTCCGTGAGGATGAGGACGAGGCCACGGTGGCGGCGGCGGCGGACGCGGCAGCGGCAGCCGCACCGGCAGTGCAGTCGGCAGAGGACTCTGTCGAGAACATGTTCTTTGACAAGGTTTGGCGCGAGGAATGGGCGATGGGCTTCTCGTCGATCGTGTTTGGGCCCCGCATCGGTGCTGGCGGCTTTGGGGAGGTGTACAAGTGCAAGTGGGAGAATCAGATGGTGGCGGTCAAGACCCTGCAGAAGGTGGAGGACGACGACCCGCAGGCGGTCATGGCCGAGTTTATGGTGGAGATGAAGCTGATGAGCAAGCTGAGTCACCCCAACGTCGTGTCCTTCTTGGGGGCCAGCATCCAGGCCCCCTCCCTGGCGATCATCCTTGAGTTTATGCCGGGCGGCTCGCTGTACCGCGCCATCCACAGGCGGCGGCGAAACAATCTCGGTCCCTTCCCACTGCTCAAGTCGCTGTGGATTGCCTTCGGGGTGGCGAAGGGCATGGAGTACCTGCACGCGCAGTACCCTGTCGTCATCCATCGGGATCTCAAGTCGCCCAACATCCTGCTGGGCACGAACGTGCGCGAGGTCAAGATTACGGACTTTGGCCTCTCCCGCCTACGCGTGGCCACCTACGTCAATACGGGGCCGGGCGGGACGCCGGAATGGATGGCGCCGGAGCTGCTGCGCCAAGATCCGTTTGATGAGCAGAGCGACGTCTTTTCCTTTGGCGTCATCCTGTGGGAGCTGGTCATGTGCGAGAAGCCGTGGCGCGATGATCATCCAATGCAGGTGGTCTTCAAGGTCGGCAGCAGGAACGAGAAGCTGGAGCTCCCGCCTGCGGAGCCGGGGTGTCCACCAGCGTTGCAACAGCTCCGCCAGCTTATCGGCATCTGCTTTGCGGACGTGCCCGACAAGCGGCCGCGGTTCTCCGAGCTGGTGCAGACCCTGGGCACCTTGTGTCATCAGGAGCGCTAGGGCTTGTATTTATTGCGCAGCCGTGTGTGCTGGCCGGCGGTTTTTTTTTCTGTGGGAGCCGATCTGTTGCTTTTCTTCTTGCCTTTGTCGTTTGCCTGTCTGTGACTAGATGCTGTCGTCGTTGCTTCACGACTGTTTATCCCTCCTGGCTTTGCGCTGGCGTGACTCCGCCCCGGCTCTGGACTGAGCAGAGCGCCACTTGTTTCCGCGAGGCATGTCGCAGCCAGCCAGTTGATGAACCTTGCGAGTGTACCAACCACGGAAGCTCCGGCAGGCGGGTCGGAGCATCCCCCAGCACACGATTGGCTGGCGGCAACCTGCCCGCGGCGGTCGGATCAGAGTTGTGGGCATCGGTGCTCGAGCAGCTCTGCAGGTGACGATGAGGTCAGGGATCCCTTTAAGATGCAATCCCGGCCGCCTGTAGGGCCAGTCGGTCCGCCGCCGGCTCTTGCTCATGCACGTCATGCACTTTCCCGAACGACACCTGCAATGGAGTGGCTCAGGCGTTGGACTGCAACGCAGCCCTCTGACGAACGCTGGGCGCGGGGGCCGCCAAGCTCGAAATCCGTACCGAGCGCATGTCTCCGCAGCCCGATGCAATGCCGACCCGGGTACGGATGTGGACCGTGATACATACGAGTCGTCCGAGGGCTGTTCACGCGTTGTCACAGGGCTCGATGCAGTACTGTTTTCCTGATGCACGGCTCATGAGCCTGTTGGACACCGCGATAAAGGTGTGCCTTCTGGTTGTGTGTAGCGGAGAGCACATTTGAACTGCTTTGTGCTGACCTTTTCATTTGGTCGTGCTGTCTCCCGAGCAATGTGCGTATTTAGACAAAGTATAGCATGTTTGATACTAACATATGGTGCTTTGCTGAGAAATGGAGCATGCACGTTTGCGCAAACAAACATGCACACCCGACCACTGCGAGCATTGACCCGTGCTGCCGGGAGACCCATTATATCACCCGGTGATGTGTG